>JAEIGA010019589.1_pt1 | contig 10316 bp, 13 predicted proteins | sample 9270691 | NCBI WGS metagenome assembly JAEIGA01 (sample SAMN17057246, study PRJNA624740) | gut metagenome | biome: biome; isolation source: fecal sample | host: Bos grunniens | place: China: Xizang | collected 2019
ACCTACACCAAAAACGAAAAGCGCTCGATTGCCAAGAACCATCTGATTCCCAAGCAGCTCAAGCGCCACGGTCTGACGCGCGCCAAGTTCCGTCTGTTCGACGAGGCTATCGTCGAGCTGATCGACTATTACACCCACGAGGCAGGCGTTCGTAATCTGGAGCGCACCATCGCCTCGCTCATCCGCAAGGCCGTCCGCAAAATGCTGGACGAGGGCAAAAAGAGCGTTCGCATCGACGCGCATCAAATTAAAGATTATCTTGGTTGCCGCAAGCTGCTGCCCGAAAAGATCGACGAATTCGATGAAGTCGGCACGGTCAACGGTCTGGCTTACACCGAGCTGGGCGGCGATATGCTCAAGGTTGAGGTCGCGGCTCTGGAGGGAACGGGCAAGCTCGAGCTGACCGGCTCGCTGGGCGACGTGATGCAGGAGTCCGCCAAGGCGGCACTCTCCTACACCCGCTCGATCGCCAGCCAATACGGCATTCCCACCGACTTCTATCAAAAGAAGGATATCCACATTCACGTGCCCGAGGGCGCCGTTCCCAAGGACGGTCCCAGTGCGGGCGTTACCATGCTGACCGCGCTCGTCAGTGCTCTGACGGGTCGTCCCGTGCGCCACGACGTGGCCATGACGGGCGAGATCACCTTGCGCGGCCGCGTACTGCCCATCGGCGGTCTGCGCGAGAAGACCATGGCGGCCTACAGCGCAGGCGTCAAGACGGTGCTCATTCCTGCCGACAACGAGCGCGATTTGGAGAATATCGATCCGCTCGCACGTGAGAATCTGACCTTTATTCCCTGCCGCGTGGCAGACGACGTACTCAAAAACGCACTTCTCTGATATCCGAAAGGAGTTATCATGGCTCTGAACATTCAAAATACCAATCTGCGCATCAGCGCGGGCTTGCTCCGTCAGTTCCCCGGCGATCCCATTCCGCAGATCGCCTTTTCGGGACGCTCCAACGTGGGCAAAAGCTCGCTGATCAATACGCTACTTGGCCGTAAAAGCCTGACCCGCGTCAGTAAAATGCCCGGTAAGACCATCACCATCAACTTCTACGACGTAGACAAAAAGATGTTCTTCGTCGACCTGCCCGGCTACGGCTTTGCCCGTCGCGCCCCCCAGGAGGCGGCGCAATGGCGCGAGCTGACCGACTCGTATTTTACCAAGAATCCCAATCTTGACCGCCTTGCGCTGGTCATGCAGCTCATCGACAGCCGCGTCGGCCCAACTGAGGACGACGTTATGATGCTGGATTTTCTGCGCGCGTCAAACATTCCCTACGTCGTGATCGCCACCAAGTGCGATAAGCTCAACGCTACCGAGCGCAAGGCCTCCGAGACCGCGCTGGCCTCGCATCCTGCCATCGGTGCTGACACGCCCATCATTTTCTTCTCCTCGCTCAAGGGTGACGGCAAGGCGGCCGTATGGCAGCAGATCGCCGCACACACGGGCATTCGCTGTCCATGAGCGAGATCGTAACCGAAAAGACGTTCGGGGAGCGTGAGCCGTCGCTGAACTACTACGACCGCGTCGGCGCGTATCTCGTCCTCGTTCAGGACAGCATGGTCGCCGCCATTGAGCACCGTCTGGGTTATCTGTTGCCGGGCGGCGGCATTGAGGGCGACGAGACGCACGAGGAATGTCTTCTGAGAGAGTGCCTTGAGGAGATCGGCTACGACGTGCGCGTTGACGAGCTTATCACCTCGGCCGACGCCTGGGACTCTCACCCCAAAATCGGACCGTTTCATCCCATACAGTTTTATTACAGCGGTGCTCTGCTTGACTGCTACGCCGAGTGCGGCAGTGACGGCACCAGGCTTTGCTGGATCCCGATCGACCGCATTGACGAGCTGCTCGGCGTTCCCATGCAGCGCTACGCCGTACGGTGCTATCTCAATCACGACACCAGCGCCGCCGCGCTCTCTTTTATTGACGGACGCCATCATATCCTCGATGGCCCCCTGTCCTCCTGACGGGGACGTTTGATCTGTTCATCGTAATCAAGGAGATTTTACCATTATGTTTCTCAGAAATTTTCTTGCAGATATTCCAGGGCTCCTGCTCAGTCTGCCTGCGATTTTGCTGGCACTTTCCCTTCATGAAATGTGCCATGCCTTCGTCGCATATAAATTAGGAGACCCGACCGCCCGCAACCTCGGACGTATGACCCTCAATCCCGCCAAGCACTTGGATCTTATCGGCTTTCTTTGTATGCTGCTTTTCCGCTTTGGTTGGGCAAATCCCGTACCGATCAATACCCGCAACTTCAAAAACCCCCGTCGTGATATGGCACTCTCTGCCGCTGCAGGACCTCTTTCCAACGTTCTGCTTGGCATCGTCAGCGGACTTTTGCTCCGTTTGATGTTGTATCTGACAGATAAGTTTTTCTATGAGGATATGGTTGCATACATTATGCAAGGTGCCGCAGGCGTCAGTATGGGCTTTATCATCATGTGCATTCTCACTTACATGATCTTTGCCTGCATGACCATCAACTTTACCTACGCCGTTTTCAATCTGTTGCCCGTTCCCCCTTGGGACGGCTCGCGTATCTTTTACGTTTTCCTGCCGCCCAAGTGGTATTTCGGCATCATGAAGTACGAGCGAACCATCATGATCGTTATGATGATCCTGCTGTGCGTCGGTGTTTTGTCCGGTCCGCTTGCCTGGATGATCAACGGCATCACCGGCGGTATGCTCTCGTTGCTTGGCATCAAAAGCGGCAGCGAGCCCTATCTCGTTTTCCGCGTTATTCTCGATCTGATCGATTCTTTGATTTCTATTTCTTAAACCACCGAAAGGAACCACATGGAAGTATTGACCTTTAAGCTGGAGCAGTTTGATATCGATGGTCCTATGGACCTGATCTTCAAGCTCATCCAAAAAGATAAGCTCGATATTCGCGATCTGCCCATCGCGCAGCTGTGCGACCAGTACCTTGCCGCCATTGCCGAAATGGAGAGCATGGACATGGACGTCGCCGCCGAATTCCTGGTTATGGCCAGCGAGTTGATGCTGCTCAAGAGTAAAATGATGCTCCCGCAGGAGGAAAAGCCCGAGGAGGATCCCCGTGCAGATCTGGCCGAGCTGTTGCTCAAATATCAGCAGGCAAAATCCATCACGCCCAAGCTGCAAATGATGCACACCGTTCACCGCGATCGCATGGTCAAGGACACCGACGAGATCAGCATCGACCGCACCTACGTGGCCGATCAGCAGATCACCTCGCTGTGCACCGCCATCCGACGTATTGCTTCCTATCAGGAGAGCATGCGCAATACCCAGCGGGCGACCTTTACCCCCATGATCAGCACCCCCATCGTGCCCGTCGAGCTAAAAATCGTCGGCATTCTCAATCACATGGGGCGCAACAAGCAGCAGAAGAAGGACGTTTCACTTGGCGATCTTCTGAACGACTCGACCTCCCTGCCCGATATGATCGCCATTTTCCTTGGCGTATTGGAGCTGGTCAAAATGCGCCAGATCCTTATTGTGGACGATCCCGACGAGTTCACCTCGCTTCACGGCACCTCCACCCGCTTCGTCATCAACGACAATCCCCCGCCTCCGCCAAGCGATATTGACAGCAACGACGTAGACGGCGAGCAGCTCCACATTGACAACGATCCCGCCTGAAAGGAAGCATCACCATGAGTCAGACTGAAACAAACAATAATCAAAAAGAAAACAAACAGCCCGAGCATCTGCCCGTGCTTGAAAGCATGGCCGAGCTGGAGGCGGCGCTGGAGTCCATCCTGTTCGCCGCAGGCTATCCCATGAAATATACCAAGCTGTCCGAGGTTCTGGGCCTTAGCGTCCCCGATATCAAGCGTCTTCTGGAGCATATGCTCCCCGCTTACAACGACGAGAGCTCACACCGCGGCATTCAGCTGCTGCTCTTGCCCGAAACGGCACAGCTTTGTACCAAGGAACGCTTCGCTCCCTACATCCGCGAGGCGCTGGGCGTCCGTCGCGGCGGCAACCTGTCCGCATCCTCCATGGAGGTTCTGGCTGTCGTGGCCTACAACCAGCCCGTCACCCGCACCTTTATCGACAGCGTGCGCGGCGTTGACAGCTCGTATGCCGTCAACTCGCTTTTGGATAAGGGCTTGATCGAGGCCGTCGGTCGTCTTGACGTCGTCGGCCGTCCCATGCTGTACGCAACCACGGATAAGTTCCTGCGTGTCTTCGGTATCAATTCTCTTGCCGATCTGCCCGCTACGGAGGCTCTCTCCGTCGCCGCACAGGTGGAGAGCGAAAAGGCCGAGGCGGAGACCGCAGAGGAAATTGCAGAAGCAAACCAAAGCACGGAAGCAATCGAGGCATAACCCCACATGAATAACCCTCTCTTGGCTCGTCCATACTTTTGGTAGCTTCGTCCAAGGGAGAAAGGAGCACAACGTATGTGGTTCTTATATATTCTCGGCGGTCTCATCGCCTTGATCGCGCTGATCCTTTTTCTGCCGATCCGCATCAAGATCCTCGTTGACGATCAGCAAGGGCTTGTGATCGAGGTTCGCATTCTGGGCTATCTTTACGAGCGCATTCCCGAAAAGATAAAGCGCGTACGGCTGTCCGACTACTCGCCCCGCGCCATGGAGCGCCGCCGAAAAAAAGAGCAAAAGAAATCAAGCAAAAAAGCCAAAAAAGTCCCTTTAAAAACCGAACAGCCATCAGCCTCGCTGTTCAGCATGCCGGGGAAAAAGGCCCCGCTTGGCGACCAGCTTCGCTTTGCGGCCGAGTTTATCCGCGTCGCCCTCAAGCGAACGCTCTCGCACGCCCGCATTCACGTCAAGGAAGTGATGCTGACAATTGCAACAGACGATGCCGCCAAGTCCGCATTACTCTGCGGTGCCGCCTCGAGCGCGTTGGCCGCTCTTGTTGAAGTGCTGGATACCTATTCTCACCTTCATATCCATCATCCCGAAAAATTCGGAGTCGTCGCCGACTTCACAAGCGAGCAATGCCACGCAAGGATTGACATCACGGCTCATCTCTGGCTGTGGCAGATTCTGGATATCGAGTTCCGCACGGCGTGGGAGTCGGTTTCAAAAATGATGCAACAGAAATCCAAGAAAAAAGTATAACGATAAATAACTATATATTGAAAGGAAAATCATGATTATGGCAAACGAAAGCAAACTGCAGGACATGATTCAGACCTCCATGGAGAGTCTGCGCTCCCTGGTCGACTCCAATACTGTGATTGGCGATCCTATCACCACCGCCTCGGGTACGACCATCATTCCGATTTCCAAAATTTCCGTCGGCTACGTGTCGGGCGGGCTGGACTACAACGGCAAGGCCCCTGCGGCCAAGCAGAATTTCGGCGGTGGCGGCGGTACGGGTCTGTCCATTACACCCGTCGGCTTTTTGACCGTCATGGCAGACGGCCGCGTTGAAATGGTCAGCGTTAACGCGCCTGCCGCACCCGCAGGCACCATCGAGCAGGTTGCTGACGTCATCGAGCGCAGCCCCGCCATTATCGCCAAGATCAAGGATCTGTTCACCAAAGACAAGAGCAAGACCGAGGCTCCCGCAGCCAAGGAAACCACTGCCCCCGAGAGTGAAACGATCGAGGTCGAGATCACCGAATAACGCGTTCAGGCATACCGTCCTCGTTTTTTCCATATGATATACCATCTATGGAAAAACGAGGTGTTGCCATGCTGCGTCGCTTGCCTTTTGCCTATCGCCCGCTTTGCCTTTTGATCACCGTATTGCTCTCGCTCGGCTCGCTTCAAGTGCACGCCGTCGGGACAAAGCCTCAAGAGTCAATCGAACCCCCTGATCTGCCCGTCCTCCAGGACGTTGGCGATGTTTCGGCCAAGAGCGCCGTGCTCATCGACGCGAACAGCGGGCAGGTGCTGTACGAAAAGGACGCGTCTGTGCGATTGCCCATGGCCAGCACGACCAAGATCATGACCGCACTATGCGCGCTTGAGCTTGCCGATGCCGATACGCTTATCACGGTTGACGCACGCGCGGTCGGCGTGGAGGGCTCCTCCGTCTACCTACGCGAAAAAGAACAGCTGACGCTGTTGCAGCTGCTTTATGCCCTGCTGCTCGCCTCCGCCAACGATGCGGCGGTCGCCATTGCCATTGGCACGGCAGGCAGCGTTGAGGCCTTTGCCGATTACATGAACCAAAAAGCCGCCTCGCTTGGCCTTACGGACACTCGTTTTGAGAATCCGCATGGGCTGGACAGCGAGCAGCACTACACGACGGCACGCGAGCTTGCGCTGATCGCCCGCGAGGCACTCAAGAACCCGCTTCTTTGGACCATCTGCGCGACGAAGAAGATCACCATACCGCAGGCCGATACCCAAGGCGTGCGTATGCTGATCAACCACAATAAAATGCTGCGCTACTACGACGGTGCCGTCGGTGTCAAAACAGGCTTCACCAAAAAGAGCGGTCGGTGCCTGGTCAGCGCGGCCGAGCGCGATGGGCTGACGCTCATCGCCGTAACGCTGTGCGCCCCCGATGACTGGAACGATCATACCCGTATGCTTGACGCGGGCTTCGCCGCCTACGAGAGCGTTTCCCTGTGCGGTGAGGACGGCTTTGACGCGCTGCTTCCCGTCACGGGCGGAAACGAAGGCTACGTACTGGTCAGGAACGAAACCAATCCTTCGCTGACGCTGCCGCGTGAGCGTTCGGGACTGATATGCACGGTCGAGCTTCCTCGCTTCATCTATGCCGATGTCGCCACGGGGCAGACCGTAGGACAGCTTGTATTCCGTGCCGACACGGACGGTGACGGACAGAACGAGCTGTTGGCAAAGGTGCCCTTAACGACCGTTTATGCTGTTGAGCAACGTCGTGAGAAGCACACGTGGCAACGCTTTTTTGATTGGATATTCGGGAAAAACAAATAGAACTCAAATATATCATTACATAAAAGGAAACGATCAAGTTGGAAAACATCGAAAACGTCACGACTGACGAAAAAATCAGAATTCAAAAATACTTTACCGACTGCGGTGTTCTCTCTCGCCGTGCCGCCGAGGCCGAGATCGAGGCGGGACACGTTCGCATCAACGGTGAGATCGCCACCATCGGTCAGAAGATCACTCCCGGCGTAGACGAGGTCAAATGGAACGGCAAGCTCGTCACGCCGCCGCGCCGCGCCGAGCACGTCACGGTCATGCTGCACAAGCCTGCAGGCTTTGTCACGACTACTTCGGACGAGCAAGGCCGTCCCTGCGTGACCGATCTGCTTGCCGATCTGAACGTCCGCCTCTATCCCATCGGCCGCCTTGACATGAACTCCACAGGCCTGCTTCTGCTGACCAACGACGGCGAGCTGGCCAATCTGCTCACCCACCCCAGCCATCACGTGCCCAAGGTGTATCACGTTACCGTGGGCGGCGAGATCTCGGATCGTGAGCTGCGCCAGCTGTCCTCTCCCATGGTGATCGACGGCTATCGCATCCGCCCCGTCAAGGTCAACTGCCTGCGCGCATACGAGCATATGAGCGAGCTGGAAATGACGCTGTACGAGGGTCGCAATCGCCAGATCCGTAAAATGTGTGCCGCGCTCGATCTTCACATTCTTTCGCTCAAGAGAGTCGCTATGGGGCCGCTGACGCTGGGACATCTGGCCGAGGGCAAATTCCGCCATCTTGGTCCGAGCGAGGTCGAAGCGCTAAAGCAAGCGGCACTGAAGGCGGCAAAGGAAAACAAGCGCCCTGCCCCCCAGAGAGCGCCTCGTACCAATCTCACCAAAAAAACCCGTAAAAATCCACGCAAGCCGAAGGAGGACTAAGCCGTGCTCAAGGTATTTCCCATTCAACAAAAAAGCGAGCAAGAGGCGCTGTGCGCCCGTTGCGGCATTCCCTTTGAAGCAGAGCTGTTAGCCTATCAGGCAACGGTCGACGAGGTATTTGTCGGTGTCTGCCAGTTCAAGCTTACCCCCGAGGGCGGCGTGATCTATCATCTCGCTCCCACCGCCGACCGCCCCATCGACAACGAGGCCATGTTCGTCATGGGCCGTGCCGCGCTGAATTTCATCGACCTTTGCGGCATCCACCGCGCCTTTTACGACGGTGACGAATCCATCCCCGGCGCCCAGCTGTTACACGCCGTCGGCTTCCGCAAAAATGCCGAAGGACGCCTTGAAATGGATCTGACCGATTTTTTCAGCGCTCCCTGTCAACATCATCACGATTAATATTCCCAGCCGCAACCTCAACGTTGCGGCTGTTTTTATATCCCCAAGCTGCAATCTTAAACATTTCCCTGCCGATTTCCGCTTGAATTTCGCATAATTGGTAATTTTTACCATTTTCTTGCATTCATTTTTGTGAACTATTTTTCTCCAAAATGTATTGCCATTTTTTACCATTTATGGTAAAATTATATCGTCAAAACACAAAACAAAACGGAGGAAGCAACATGGAATTCACCACCCGCATTTTAATCGCAGACGAGAGTCAATCTCTGCGCGCCGCCCTGAAGGAAGGCCTGCACCGCGCAGGCTACCGTCACATCGAAGAAGCCACCAACGGCGAGGAGGCGCTTCAAAAGATCAGTCGCAACCGCCCCGACGTCGTACTTATCGATATCTGGCTGTCTAAGCTCGACGGCATCGGCGTACTCCGCTCGGCACTAAGTATAGACTACTCACCGGACAAGCCGCCCGCGTTCATCGTCATCTCCTCGGTATCGAGCGAAAGCACCTTCATTCAGGCCATGGGCGCAGGTGCGCGACTTTGCATGCTCAAGCCCATTCATATCGGCAGCCTTTGCGAGCATATCGAGGAGATCGTCACCGCCCGCATTGACGCTCCCCGCTCTGCCACTCTGATTGCAAGCAGCGATACAAGTGACCAGGATAAAACGCCTGATATCGAAACACAGGTCACAAAGATCATTCATCAGATCGGTGTGCCTGCTCATATCAAGGGCTATCAATACCTTCGCACCGCCATTCTGCTGACTGTCCGCGACAGCGACATCATCAACAGCGTCACAAAGGTCCTCTACCCTTCCGTTGCCAAGAAATACGCCACCACGACAAGCCGCGTCGAGCGTGCCATCCGCCATGCCATCGAGGTCGCATGGGACAGAGGCGACGTGGACACCCTCAACTCCTACTTCGGATACACGGTGCAAAACAACCGCGGAAAGCCGACCAATTCGGAGTTTATTGCGATGATAGCGGATAATTTGAGATTGAAATATAAGCTTTATTGATTGAATATCAAACGCCCGAGAAAGGAAAACTCCTCGCTCGGGCGCTTTTGTTATATGATCGCCTCGAATGGTCATACTATAGGCGTATCGTGAAAGGAGCAGCCCATGAAGCATCAAGAATTCTACGATCTGATCTGTGATATTATTCGTTCAGACGAATTTCGCAAAATGAAATATCACCGCCATCACGTCAGAAGCAACGCCCGCGACCACTCCATCAAGGTGGCCTTTTTGTGCTACCTGTATCACAAAAAGTTTTCTCCGCCGTTCGATCTGCGTGAATTTGTGCGGGGGGCACTTTTGCACGACTATTACCTATATGATTGGCACGATCGCGCAAAAGGTACGCGCCTTCATTTGTTTACCCATCCGCGCCGTGCCCTGCACAACGTTCGCAACCACTATCCTGATCTCACGAAAATGCAGAAAGATATGATCCTGCACCATATGTTTCCTTTAACGCCCGTTCCTCCTCTGACGCGTGCGGGGTGGCTGCTTTGGTTTTACGACAAAGTAGCCGCCATCAACGATTATCGCCATTTTTGACTTTCATGCGTTTTTTCATAGCGTTCAAAAAGAAAAGCCAATGGCATAAATAATATGTATCCTCCGTTAAATATAGAAAATCCCCCAAGAGGAATCGCCATGACACCTCTCGGGGGATAATTTTTGTTTACTTACGATTGGGCATTTGGTTTGGTCGGTGTGATTGATACAGTCTCTTGTTTTTATCGCAAAATCCTAAAAATTCCTTAAGAATTACGTATCAAATCCCAAAAAATGCGCCCATCGTCTTGCCTCCGACTGACACGCATGGTATAATATAGCCAACAAAGCGAGAGGAGGCTGACGTATGGCAAGCAAGTATCCCATCGTTCTCGCGCACGGTATCGTGCTCAAGGACATCAAGTTTTTCAAGGCATTCGGCCATATTGAGTCGCTGCTGCGCGACAACGGCTACAGCGTGCATACCAGCCAAACCGACGGCTTTGGCAGCATTGAAAACAACGCCGCACAGCTCAAGGCGCAGATCGAAGAGATCATGCAAACCGAGGGCGTCGACAAAGTCAACATCATCGCCCACTCCAAGGGCGGTCTTGACAGCCGCT
>JAEIGA010019590.1_pt1 | contig 10315 bp, 8 predicted proteins | sample 9270691 | NCBI WGS metagenome assembly JAEIGA01 (sample SAMN17057246, study PRJNA624740) | gut metagenome | biome: biome; isolation source: fecal sample | host: Bos grunniens | place: China: Xizang | collected 2019
ATCGATAAGTGCATTGATATCCAATCCAGCGCAAGCGATAGGCAACAATCCCACTGGAGAGAGTACAGAGAAACGACCACCGATATTATCCTCAATAACAAAGGTCTTATATCCCTCTTGGGTAGCCAATGTGCGAAGCGCTCCTTTCTTAGCATCGGTGATGCAAACAATAAGCTGCTTAGCAGCTTCTTTGCCTTGTTGCTCCTCGAGTTGTGTCTTAAGAAGGCGGAAAGCCAACGCTGGCTCAGTAGTAGTACCTGATTTAGATATAGAGATAATACCAAACTTCTTGTTCTTCAATAGGGCTTGCAACTCATAGAGGTAGTCTTCGCCGATGTTTTGTCCAGCATAAACGATAGCAGGTTTGTTGCCTTCTAGCCATGCGAAGCTGCTAGAAAGAGCATCAATAACAGCTTTCGCGCCTAGATATGAGCCACCAATACCAATACATACGATCACTTCGCATTCGCGGCGGAGGAGATCTGCAGTAGCTTGGATGTCAGCTAGTTGTGGACGGATATCGGCAGGGAGATTCATCCAACCAAGAAAATCGTTGCCTTTGCCTGTACCATTAACGAGTTGCTCTTGAGCTGTAGCAACCTGTGTTTTATATGCTTCTACAGCTTGAACTGAAACAGCTTTAGCGTAGGAAAAGTGAATATCTTTCATTGTGTTTTATTGAAATTTTTGTGATAGTTCTTTAATCGTCATTTTGGGAGATTTACGTTCGTAGAGAATCTGATACATAGCTTCTACGATAGGCAAATCGATACCCAGTTTTTTGTTGACACGGTGGATAGCCTTGGTGCCATAATAGCCTTCGGCCACCATCTCCATTTCTGTTTGTGCCGCTTTAACACTATAGCCCAAACCAATCATTTGACCAAACTGGCGGTTGCGTGAAAAATTGGAATAGGCTGTCACTAATACATCGCCCAAATATCCACTATGGATAATATCGCGTGGGATATCGGAGTTGGCATTGGCAAAGCGTGTAATTTCATGCATAGCATTGCTCAAGAGTACCGCAAGGAAATTGTCGCCATAGTGCAGACTCTTGCACATACCCATAGCTATAGCATATATATTCTTCATTACACTAGAGTACTCAAGTCCGATAATATCATCGCTAGGAGTAGTGTGAACATACTTGGTGGTCATCATAGTGCACCATTCTTTGGATTGCTCCAGATTGGTACAACCTATGGTGAGGTAGCTCAAACGCTCAAGAGCAATCTCCTCTGCGTGGCATGGTCCAGCGACAATACCAATCTGATCCATAGGAATATTGAATCTTGCATTCAAGTACTCCGTAACACGCATATTGTCTTCCGCAATCATACCCTTGACGGCAGAAATAACTTTTTTGGAGGACATATCCACGGTTATCTCATCCAATGTCTGCTTGATATAAGGCGAAGGTATAGCTAGGATAAGTACATCGGAGTGTTCAATGACATGGTTGATATCATCCGAGAAACAAATTTTTGAGGTATCGAAATATGCAAGCTCCAAATGGTTAGGATTGCGTCGATTCTCGATGAACTCATCGATGGTTTCCTGTTTGCGAATATACCAATTAATTTGATCTGCGTTGGTAAGCACTATCTTGGCTAATGCTGTAGCCCAACTGCCAGAACCTAAAATACCGATCATAACAATTCTGTATTTAAACTTTAAACTCTTAACGAGAAATAATCAGCGAGGATTATTTCTCTGGCTTCATGGTAGGGAACAACAATACATCTTGGATAGATGGTTGTCCGGTCATGAAGATAGCAAGACGGTCGATACCAATACCGATACCTGATGTAGGAGGCATACCATACTCGAGCGCACGCATGAAGTCGTGATCAATAATCATGGCCTCATCGTCACCCTTATCGGCGAGCTTCATTTGCTCCATGAAGCGATTGTATTGGTCGATAGGATCGTTGAGCTCGCTATATGCGTTTGCCAACTCTTTGCCATTAACCATGAGCTCAAAACGCTCGGTGAGACCTGGTTTGCTACGGTGCATCTTGGTGAGAGGAGACATTTCTACTGGATAGTCTGTGATGAAAGTAGGCTGGATGAAAGTACCCTCACAGGTCTCGCCGAAAATCTCGTCGATGAGTTTACCTTTGCCCATCTTCTCGGTGTCTTCTACACCGTATTTTTTAGCTACTACGCGGATCTCGTCTTCGGTCATGGTAGAGAGGTCGTAGCCAGTCTTCTCTTGGATAGCTTCTAGGATAGGAAGACGGCGATATGGCGCTTTGAAGTCCACGATATTATCGCCAATCTTCACTTCTGTAGTACCATTGACAGCAATGGCAATCTTCTCGAGGAGTTGCTCGGTGAAGGCCATCATCCAGTTGTAGTCCTTATATTGCACATAGAGCTCCATGCAAGTGAACTCTGGGTTGTGGGTGCGGTCCATACCCTCGTTGCGGAAGTTACGACCGATCTCGTACACACCTTCAAAACCACCTACTATAAGGCGCTTGAGGTAGAGCTCGGTAGCAATACGCATGTACATATCCACGTCCAAAGCGTTGTGGTGGGTGAGGAATGGACGAGCTGATGCACCACCTGCAATAGTCTGCAAGATAGGTGTCTCAACCTCGGTATAACCCGCCTCATCGAACACTTGACGCATGGTGCGGATGATAGTCGCACGCTTGAGGAACACGTCCTTAACGCCTTCATTGACCACGAGGTCTACGTAACGTTGGCGGTAGCGTTGCTCTGGGTCATTGAAGCCATCGTACGCAACACCATCTTTGTACTTAACGATAGGTAGTGGCTTAAGCGATTTAGCAAGCACGGTGAGTTTCTGTGCATGCACAGAAATCTCGCCCATTTGGGTACGGAAAGTAAAACCTTCGATACCAATAAAATCACCAATATCAAGGAGCTTCTTGAATACTAGGTTGTACATCTGTTGCTCTACCGTGGTGGCAGTTTCGCCTTCTGGAGTAGGAGCTTGGATATCATCGCGAGATACATATACTTGGATACGACCCTTGGAGTCTTGCAACTCGATGAATGATGCCTTACCCATAATACGGCGTGACATCAATCGGCCAGCAATACGTACTGGTTTGCCGTTGTACCATTCAGCCTCTAGGTTGTCATCTTCAAAAGTAGCTTTGATTTCAGTAGAATAACCAGTAACGACGTACTCGGCTGCAGGATATGGGTCAATACCCATATCGCGCATGGTTTGCAAACTTTGTCTGCGGATTACTTCTTGTTCACTTAATTCCATATGTGTTGTAATTTATTTTCGTAATAATGTTTCGTTAAGAAAAATCGAATTTGGTTGCAAAGGTACGAAAAATTTCGCAATTATGCAAATTTTTATGATTTGGTGTTTATTTTTTAATCTTACTCGTTGGTAATCTCCTGAATAGCTCGTTTGAGTTCAGGGTCGAAGCGGAGCATATACGCATAGTACCCGCGTTGGTAGTAATAGCGTTTGATAATCTCGCTACCAAGCCATTCTTCCACTTCTGTGCGGTTGCGCTCAATAGCCTGGCGATAGTCCATGGTAAGGAGCGGTTGGAAGGCTTTGAGCGAAGTTAGGGTGGTGGAGTCAATATCTTCGTTGGTAGCCATATCGAGAAGTTCCTTGAAGTAGCGACCGGTTTCGGTTTCGTACTTAAAATTCTTGGTATCAAGGAACTTACAGAAATCTTCAATATCTTCGTCTGTTAGCGTGAATTCTTTGGCTGGAGCTATATGCGTATGCTTTTGGTGGAAGATTGTGGCATAGTCAAAGAATAGATGATCGCGGTATAGGTTATAGCAGATATCTATCTTATTGGAGTCGGAAAGTACAATATTTGGCAAAATACCACCCGCTGTGTCGCGATGGAGTTGATTACCTTTTTGGCGCTCGGCATAGTCAATAGCTTGAATGCATCTACCAGAAGGCAAATAGTACTTGGAGGTAGTCACCTTGAGGTGTCCACCATGTGCAATAGGGCGAAGATTTTGCACCAGACCCTTACCGAAAGTACGTTGACCGATGATAGTGGCACGGTCGAGATCTTGCAATGCACCCGCTACAATCTCGGATGCAGAGGCTGAATTGCGGTCTACCATCACCACCAATGGCATGGAAGGGAAGATAGGGGTGGCTTGTGTTTTATATGAGTGGCATGCACGCTCTATTTTACCTTTGGTAGAAACCACTTCTGTTCCTTTAGGAACGAAAAAACCTACGATCTGTATAGCCTCGTCGATTAATCCACCTCCATTGCCACGTAGGTCAATGATCAAGCGCTGGATGTGATGTGATTGTACCATTTGGTCGAGCTCTGTCAAGAACTCGTTGGCAGAGTTGGTGGTAAACTCGGAAAAGGCAATATATCCGATAGAGTCCTGAAACACAGCGGAATAGCTTACAGCAGGAAGGTGGATATCCTTGCGAACGATGCTTTTGGAGATTTTTTCTCCGTTTCTATCCACTACGATTTCTACAGCTGTTCCAGGTTTGCCACGGAGCTGGTCGCTAACTTGCTTGGTAGTTTTGCCATGGCAATTCATACCATCTACCACGAGCAGTTTATCTCCAGGTAGAAGTCCAGCTTCGGCTGCCGGCATATGCTCGTATGGTTCGCTGATATAGACATCGCTATCACGCTGCAGAATAATCGAACCAATACCACCGTATTTGCCTTGGGTCATCATGCGGAGGTTCTCTGCTTCGCTTTTAGGGATATACACGGTGTATGGGTCCACCTGACGGAGCATAGCATTGATACTGGTCTTGATGAGTTGTTCGTAGTTGAGCGTATCTACATAATTCATGTCCAATTGACGCATGACATCAGTGTAGATAGTGAGATTCTTGTCAATGCGTGTGGTATTGGACTGTGCCATGATGGGGGCGGTCAACCAACTGATGAGTATGCTGAATAATAGAAGTCGTTTAGTCATATTCAAATCTTAATTTTGGGCAGGTAAAAAAGGTGTGATATCTCTACCATGTGCGTGTAGATCCCTCACCAAAGAGGATGATACATGTGCATATTCTGGACGTGTATATAGCAATACGGTTTCTACATCGCCTAGTTGGTGGTTGGCTTGAGCAATACTGCGTTCGTATTCGAAATCCATTACACTACGCACACCACGCAGAATGAATTGTGCATTGTATTGCTTGGCAAAATCTACGGTTAGCCCATCGTAGGTTGTGACTATCACGCGTGCATCGTGGGCAAAAGCTTGTTGGATATTGCTCAAGCGTTCTTCTAGCGGAAAAGTGGCTTGTTTAGCGTGGTTTTTGCCAATACCGATAATAATCTGGTCAAACATCGCCAATGCTCGTACGACAATATCGTAGTGCCCAATGGTGAATGGGTCAAAACTACCTGGAAAAATGGCTGTTGTCACAATAATTAGTTAATGATTATGTTGTTATTATTAGTTCTATCCCCAAAGATTGATAAAAATTCTTTTGGATATTATTCAATGGTGGCGTTGCTGAGGGCATCCTTAGTGGCTTCGCGGTAGGCTACCATTAGTCCACCAGTGCCGAGTAATGTACCGCCAAAATAGCGCACCACTACCACTAAGATATTATCTATATTTTGGGCGTCTATACTGCGAAGGATAGGCATTCCTGCAGTACCATGCGGTTCGCCGTCATCTTTGGTACGCCAAAGGTTATCACCTAATCTGTATGCGTAGCATACATGGCGTGCATCGTGGTACTTCTTCTTATACCACTTGATGCGCTCTTTGGCTTGTTCTTCGTCCGTGATGGGCTCTGCAAAGGATAGGAACTTGCTGCCCCTATCCTTGAAGATGCCCTTGGAGAGTTCTTTGATATGTTTTTTATCACTCATTTTTACCACGCAAAGAGTGGGTATTTAATCATTTCGGCATTCACCTCTGCACGTACAGCTGCGATATTCTCTTCTGACTCTGGATTAGAGAGAACACGGTCAATGAGATCCACAATCCATGCCATCTTATCTTCCTTGAGACCACGGGTGGTGATAGCAGGTGTACCGAAACGAAGACCGCTAGTTTGGAATGCAGAGCGAGAGTCAAATGGTACCATGTTCTTGTTGGTGGTGATATCAGCAGCTACGAGTGCTTTCTCTGCCACTTTACCAGTGAGTTCAGGATACTTGGTACGAAGATCTACGAGCATAGAGTGGTTATCGGTACCATCAGAGATGATCTTATATCCCTTGTCCATCAATGCTTTAGCCATAGCAGCAGCATTGATTTGCACTTGCTTTTGATACTCCTTGAACTCTGGAGTCAAGGCCTCGCCGAAAGCCACAGCTTTGGCTGCAATCACGTGCTCGAGTGGTCCACCTTGTGTACCTGGGAAAACAGCTGAATCAAGCAATGCAGACATCATCTTTACTTCGCCTTTAGGAGTGGTTTTACCCCATGGGTTAGGGAAGTCCTTGCCCATAACAATAATACCTCCACGAGGACCTCGAAGAGTCTTATGGGTGGTAGAAGTGACAATATGTGCATGTTTAACAGGGTTCTCCAATAAACCAGCAGCAATCAAACCAGCAGGGTGTGCCATATCTACCATGAAGATGGCGCCAATCTCGTCCGCTACCTTGCGGATGCGTGCATAATCCCAATCGCGGCTATACGCGCTCGCGCCCGCAATAATCAATTTAGGTTTATGCTCACGTGCTACTTGCTCGAGTTGGTCATAGTCCACACGACCGGTATCTTCCTTCACATTGTACTCTAGAGCGTTGAACATGAGTCCAGAGAAGTTGACTGGTGAACCGTGGCTCAAGTGACCACCGTGACTCAAATTGAGTCCAAGGAAAGTGTCTCCTGCTTGGAGGCAAGCCATGAACACAGCCATGTTAGCTTGTGCACCAGAGTGTGGTTGTACATTGGCGTACTCTGCACCGAATAGTTGGCATAGACGTTGGCGAGCAATATTCTCGCTCTTGTCCACCACTTCGCAACCGCCATAGTAGCGTTTGCCTGGATAGCCTTCAGCATACTTATTGGTAAGTACGCTGCCCATAGCTTCCATTACTTGTTCGCTGACAAAGTTTTCACTGGCAATCAATTCGATGCCTTTGATTTGACGTTCACGCTCTTGGCGGATAATGTCAAAAATTTCTAAATCTCGTGTCATAATATATAAAGTTTAAAAAGTTCTAAAAGTTTTAAAGTTCTAAATGTTCTTATCTTGTCTATTGGCGATTATTTATAAAGCAAAATTTGCTAAAGGTTATCCGTTGGTCATGTGTAGGAATTGAGAGATGAATCGACGGAAACTGCTTTGTGTGCTATTATTGATGTAGGATTCGATCACCTTGGCATGAGGTGTGGCAGGAATCATGTCGTAATCAGCTATGGCAGCTGGGATAAGGCATGAATAGCCTTGGCGCAGAGTGACTTCATCTTGGGTACTACGTATGCGAATCTTGCATTCGCCCTCCACGCATGATTGGATAATGAAAGAGTCATACTTGACCATATTGCGACGAATAGGTTCTTCTATATCTACTACACGCACCGTGAAGAACTCTGTATCCAAGCATAGGTTGGCAGTATTGGTGTTATCCTGATACTCGCTACGGTACTCCTTGTAGACTTGGAAATCGAGTGCCTGAACCGCTAGGTTGGTATGCAGTTCTCGTGGCTGACCATTGAAATCAAGACGATCGTAGTCATATATACGATATGTGACGTCGGATGACTGTTGTACTTCTAGTAGTCGAATACCCTTGCCGATAGCATGTACGCGGCCAGCAGGAATATAGAATACGTCACCGGTGCGCACTTCGTGTTTAGCTAGCGAGTGGATGATACTTCCATCGGCTATGCGTGCAATGCATTCAGCTTCAGTGAGTTGATGTTTGAATCCAGCATAGATGCATGCTCCGGGGTCGGCATTAAGAATATACCACATCTCGTTTTTGCCCATTTTGTTGTGTTCGCGTTGAGCCATTTTGTTGTCAGGATGTACTTGGATGCTCAAATCATCGCTAGCATCAATAAACTTAACTAAAATAGGCAATTGTTGTTGGTAGTTTTTTGCTACACTTTTACCTAATATAGCATCCGGCATCTTTGCTATCACTTCGGTGAGCACATAGCCCGCCCATGTACCATTGCTGATAGTAGATGGTGCTGATGTTACGGCGGACACTTCCCAACTTTCACCAATATGCTGTTGATGTGGTAGGTCTTTCCATGCTGCCAGCACTTCGCCACCCCAAATCTTGCAATGCAGATTAGGTTCGAAAAGCATAGGATAGAGCTTGGTACGCTGCGACTCTATTACGCAACCTATGGCCAGCATCTGCACGTCGGTGATGGCGTGTAGTTGGTAGGTTTGGAGGTGTTCAATGAAGATAAAGTCATCCTTATGACATAGGTTAGCTTTACCGCCTATGGTCACTTCTAGCGTACCATCCAGTATGTAAAACACATCCTGCAAGTCCGGGTGGATATGCATTGCACTCTTCTCGCCAGCTTTGAGGTCGATAACCGCAATCTGTGTGATGCTACAACCACTCTCGTTGGCAGAGAGAAGTACGCGCTTGAGACCCATCTCGTAGGACGTGGTAGCAGGAGTTATTTCATGTATGTTTCTTCGCATTCGTTTATGATATTTATCGCTTAATGCCTAAAATATTGTATGTTTTTCCTTTGTGTAAGATATATAATTGTCCGTTGTGGATAATCTTTGTGTATGGTGTAGGACGTTTGGTGGAGTGCAAGTCGGTAGTAGCGCTGGTATATGCTTCCCATGCATTAGGTATGCCATAACCATATTGCTCATGTGGTTGATCATATCTATCGCATGAACGGATAATCATCTCTCGTATCTCCATATTACTTACTTCGGGCAATGCAGACCATAGACATGCGGCCATACCTGCTATCAATGGACAAGCAAATGATGTACCGTTGCTTTCTATCACTTCATTGTTTGCCGGATTGATCAGCGCTGTTCCTTCGCCCACGGCACACACTTCGGGTTTAGTCCTTCCGTCAGCCGTTGGACCATATGACGAGAAGTTGGCTATCTGCCCTTCACGATTGACTGCTCCTACACCCAGTATGCTGTCTGCATCCGCTGGGGTAGAGAGGTAGTGCCATGCCCTAGCGCCATCGTTGCCCATTGCTGTCACCAGCAGCATACCTTTGCGTGCAGCAATGGCTGCGGCTTGCGCTCCGCGCGAAATTTGGCCGTCCATGTCCGAGTATGCAAAATTAAATTGCTCGTCATCAAAAGTAGAATATCCTAATGAGGTCGAAACGATATGTAACCCGAGTGAGTCCGCCATCTCAATGGCTGCTACCCAGTTGTCAATCTCCTTAGGGCTTTCGGTATAATGTTCTTCTGTTCTAAATAGGAAGTACTTAGCTTGAGTAGCGGTTCCTTGGTAGTTGTTTTTTTTTCCCACGATAGCGGATAAGCATAGTGTTCCGTGGTTGCCTTCTTGACTGAAAAAATCGTGTTGACAGTCCGTTAGGTCAGCATAGCCTAACCATTGCTCTCGTGGGAGCGAAGCTAGGCTATCAGCATGATAAAACCCTCCGTCTGCCACTCCAATGCGTATTCCCTGACCCTTGTAACCTTCTTCATGTAGGGGGGTAAGGTTCATGAGTTGGAGTTGCCCATTTGAATTGAGTGGCTTGGTATCTAACATATTGTCGTTCGTTACCGCTACTCTTTTCCGAAGGGATACCGAATGGATACCGAAGGAGTCGTTAGTTAGTCGGGTGGTGTAGATCATGTCAACAAAACTGTATTGCCTGATTGCCTCTATCGTTTCGCTGCTTGCCTCTATGGTTGCCCCGTTCATCCAGCGTGAGGTATGTAGTACCTTAGCTCCTAAACTCTTGATAGAGTCCAAATATACAGGTGATACGGCATAGTCAAGCGAATCGATTGCTATACCTCGCTTCTCACGCATCTCAATGGCAGTAGGACTCAGACACACAACATCCGAGCCCGCTTTGTCAGCGAACTGCAAAAAGAATATGGTGAGCAACGTAAACATTTCCATTAACAGCTAAATCGCTATTCCTCCCGAACCTCCAACAACACTACATTCTCCACATGGTGGGTATGTGGGAACATATCCACTGGTTGTACTTTCACAACGCGGTATTTGCTGTCCAGCATATTGAGGTCTCTTGCTTGCGTAGCTGGGTTGCAGCTCACGTACACAATGCGTTTTGGCTCGGCAAACAATATCGTATTGATCACATCTTCGTGCATACCAGCACGAGGTGGATCGGTGATAATCACATCTGGACGACCATACTGCGCAATAAAGTCTTCATTGAGGATGTCCTTCATATCGCC
>JAEIGA010019591.1_pt1 | contig 10314 bp, 7 predicted proteins | sample 9270691 | NCBI WGS metagenome assembly JAEIGA01 (sample SAMN17057246, study PRJNA624740) | gut metagenome | biome: biome; isolation source: fecal sample | host: Bos grunniens | place: China: Xizang | collected 2019
GGTGCAAACGGAAAGGCATCGAAGGCGTTGTTCGATAGGTCGATACCGTAGAGGTAGGGGATGTTCTTCGTGCTAAAGTCGTCGTAGGGTATCTCCCTTAGGCGGTTGAAGCTCAGGTCGATGGTTGTGAGGTAGAGGCTGTAAGGGCCTGTGAGTGCTCCCTCGGCGATTGTGCGCATGCCGTTGTATGAGAGCATGAGGGTCTCAATCTTCGAGCCCGACTTCATGATGCGCGCGGGGAGCTCCTCGAAGCGGTTGTTCGAGAGGTTGAGGCTACCAGTGTTTATGCCGCGCCACTCGTCGCCATTCGCCAATGCTGTGATGTCGTTCGACGAGAAGTCCGCCGATAGCATGGTGTATATTGACTGTGCGGTGAAGAGGTCGGGAAGCTCCGTTAGGCAGTTGTTCGCGCAGGAGAATGTCTCCATCATCATCAGGCCGCAGAAGTAGCCATCCTCGGCGGGGTAGAGGCGCGTGATGCGGTTGTTGTCGAGGTAGATTGTCGTAAGCGAAATCTCCTTGCCGAAGGGGTGTACAACCTCCAGGCGGTTGTTCGTGAGGTCGAGGTAGCCAATCTTTGTCATGCGCTTGAGCATCTCCTCGGCGGGTGTCTCGCGTAGGTTGTTGTAGCCCATGTAGAGAATCTGTATGGTGCTACCTGAAGCGCCATCGATGAGCGCCTCCCAATCGGTCTTAAGCTGCTCACCCGCGATGCCCCTATTCATAGATATGTTGAGTGACTGGATGTTAGGTAGTGTCGCGAGCATATCCATAGGTAGGCGTGTGAGCTGTGCGCAGTTGTAGATTTCGACATCGGTGAGCATCGTAAAGTTACTCCACGACCATGTCTCGCGCTCGGCATAGAACTCCGATGCGGGCGCCACCTCCGCGAAGAACTCCGAGGTGATGGGTGAGTTTGCGATGAAGAGCTGCTCGAGCTTCGTGAGGCGCATCACGGCACGCGAAATCGCAGTGATGCCATTTGTGAGGTTGCCGAATGCCACATCCTTGCGCTGGGGCTTGCTCATGGCGATAGGCTTGAGGGTGGGGTCGCTGTTTATCGCCATCTTAAGCTCGGGGCTTAGACCCTCGCGCGCATCGCGGCTTACGACATTGGTCATGTAGTCGAGGGCGTGGATGCGTGCCGTAGAGCCTGCATCGTAGCCGCCGATAAGCTCGTTGTGGTTGCCCAGGTAGAGCGTGCGCAACTCCGTGAGCTGACCAATAGCATCGGGTACAACGCCCTTAGCGCCAAAGCCCGAGATGTTGAGACCCACGACGCGGCCATTGCCGTCGAGCGTGACGCCAGGCTGGTCGCCCCACATATCTATATCCTTGTTGAAGTCCCAGTTAGCTCCCGCCACATACTCCTCGCCATGGAATGTCCAGTTGGAACCATCCAGTGCGAGCCATATCTCCTTCAGGGCTTTATAGTCCTTGATATGCTCCGCCTCCTGTGATAGCACGATGGGCACAACGGCCATGGTGTGGCGGTTGTCCTCGATGTCGAAAGCCTGCTTCACATCGGCGATAGAGCCGCTGCCAATCTTATTGCGACCCTTAGCATCGCCATAGACAACATAGTCGGTGATGATGTAGTTGCCCGCCTCGAGCCAGTTTGTAGTGGGGCAGATGATATATGCCGACTGGCCATTGCGGTCGTAGAGCTCCTCGTCTATGGTCTCATCCACGAAGGTCTCGTAGTAGGCTGCGGGGAGCGCCTTGAAGGTTGTGGTGCGGTTGGTAAAGGTGTTCTTCACGCTAATGTCCGCCGAAGCGATAGAGCTAAAGAGGAAGTCGCTCTCGAAGGTGTAGCGCGTAGTCTCAAAGGCCTTCAATAGTGCAAACGACACCATGCCGCGCTCTACGGTCTCCACGCCGATACGCTTAACCGTGAGACCTCTATTCTCCACGGTGAAGCTGCCCTCGCCCTCGCCCACCAAAATCTCGTTGTCGAGCTTGTCGTAGATATAGTAGCCGATGATGTTGTACTCTCCAGCCAAGAGGCGCAGCTTCTCGCTCCAAAGTCCCCACTCGGCAGTAGATTTGTCGTAGCTCTCGACATTGAGTGTCTGCGTGATAGTCGAGCCCTCGAGCTGCATCACGACACATATTTTGTAGGCCTCAGCGAGCCACTCGAGCTGCTCGGCGCGTGTGTCGTCGAGCTGTGCAGCCTTCACGAGCTGGAACTGCACATAGCCATAGTCGGCAGTGAGGTCGTCACCCTGCTTGTCGCAGCCACCCGCGAGCAAGAGTGATACAACGGCCACGAGGCTATATATCGTTGTAAATATCTTTTTTCTCATAATCGTCTGTATATTACTTTGTTGTGGGTGTTACGACGAGCATCTTCTTTGCCACATCGCCAACCTTGAAGAGGATGTAGACATTCTCGCTAAAGGGCTCTGCAGTGGGATACCAGAGGTAGAGGGACATAATCTCATCCTTGTTCTCACCGAGGTAGTAGTCGCCCTCGCTAACCTTGAGCTTCTCGCCCTTGTAGTAGACCTCAGCCGATGCTATGCCCTGGTCGAATGTCGCAGTTGACCACATCTCGATGCGTGGGTCGATGACGATGCCGGGGCGCTTACCCGCGATGGGGTCGATAAACTCCACGGCGAAAGCCTCCTCCGCGCCATACTGCGCAATAACAGCGCTATCGGTGTAGGGCGTTGCGGGGATTTCGAGTGCCGTCAACGAGTGGTAGATATACATGCCCTCATACTCGCCCTGCTCGCTAAAGTCGTGCTGCGTGAACTCGGCAATGACATATTTTAGGTAGTCGTTCTTGAGCGTGGGAAGGCCTACTCCCGAGGTATAATCGAGCTCGAAGAGGTTGTCGTTGAGGTTGTCGCGGATGTCGTTATAGATGCCGTTGGGGAGTGCTATGACCATGCCGTAGCGTGTGGCATCGGTGGCATCCACGGTGAGTGTGCCATTCTCGAAGTGCATCCACTCTGCACCAATCACATACGACGATATGCCGCGGTTGATGACCTTCTCGACGAGGAGCGCGGTATACTCCATGTTGCGTGAGGTGATGGTGTAGTTAAGCGCGTTCTCAATGGTTGTTGTCTCCTCCTCGGTCTCGCCCACCTGGCGGAAGAGCGTGCCATCGAGCGACACCTCCCAGCCGAAGGTGTCGGCCGTGGGTGCTGTGAAGGTGAGCTTATCCTCGCCCATGCCGTCAAAGACCACGGGGAAGTTGAACGACACCTTGCCCTCGGCATCGGCGAAGGTTACGCTGTTGCTGTCGTCTGCCTCGATGGGGTAGCACTCGCGTACGCCGTTAGGTATGATGCGCGCATAGGCTGTGAGTGGCTCGTTTGCCGTGCCCACGATGCCCATAACGATGTTCTCGCCCTCCTTTGTGCCGAGCTCCACCCACTCGGGGAACTGCGTAGCGGCAAAGTTGAAGTTGGCCTCGATGCTAAATGGCGCCCACTCGTCGTAGCCCAGCGCGATGCTCTGCGCAGATTTGCCATCGGCGCCCTTAAGTTTCAACAGAAGCTCATTTGCTGCGCGCTCCACGACGACAAGTGTCTGGCTTGTGGAGCCCATGCGGAGTGTTATCCTTGCTGTGGTGGGCTCATCCTTGATGCTGATGTCCGAAATCTTGAGCGTGATGGTGTGCTTGCCCGCCTTGCCCGATGTGTCCTGCACTTCGCCTGCTGCGGTGATGAACTTGCACCACAAAGCATCGGATGAGATGTGCCAGTCGTGGCTCGCGGTAAACTCGAAGTGGGGCTTGTCGCCCACCTTGCACTCTATGTTGTCGAGTGTGGGTAGGGGCTTTGGGCTATCCTCGTTGCTGCACGCCATGGCAAACATAGCCATGGTTAGCGCCACCGCCCAAAACTTAATCTTTGAAAGTCGTCTCATATGTTTACTCTATTTTTTTTCGTTGGCGCATTAGAAGCCCTCGCGCATGATGCGCTCAGCCTCGTCGTCAGAAATCCACTCGAGGACATGGGCAAAGGTGCCCACGGTGCCTACCTCCTCGACATACATCGTAACATACTGCAGCACGAAACCCTCGCAGGGGCTGTAGTAGGATGCTGACTCCTCGGACTGCTCCATCATTAGTTTGCCGTTGCCGTAGATTGTGCCAAAGGCCTCGCCCGTAGAGCCTGCGACCTGCGCTTCGGGCATCTCTACAAGGGGCTCAAGGCGGTTGTCGTTGTTGAGCACGAGGCGTATGTCGTAGCCCTCGTAGTACATATTCTCAACCACGATGGTGTTGGGTGTGGTCTCATCGAGGTGTGTCTTTACAAGCACCGACTCGGCGTTCATAAACTCCATGGTCCATGTCGAGGTGAGTACGGCATAGCCCGTAAAGGCGTTCATGTCCAATGGGCAGCACTTGTGGAGGTATATCTCGGTCTCGGTGCCATGCTCCTCGCTTACCTCATCCTCCTCGATAACGAGGTTGAGGGTGATGCCAAGCATCTCCGATATGCCTATAGCCTCGGGGTAGCCCTTGATGCGCAGCATGCCATTTAGCTTGCCCGCGGGGATGGTCACGGTTGTCGACTCGATGGTGTAGTGCATGCCATACACTGCGCTACTGCGTGCCGCGATAATCTCCACGCCTACATTGCGGTCGTGGTCTGTGGCGTGTGTCGCGGTGATGGGAATCTCGAACCACTCCTCACTATCCATTACGCCGAGGTCGTGGCGCTCTGCGGAGAATGTGATGTAGCTCGGACCGTCGTATTGCGTGCGCTCCGATTCGCAACCCACCAACGCGGTGAGTAGGAGAGTGCCGAATGCCACTAATAGAGGTTTAAGCGTCGTGTGTTTTTTCATATATATGCAAGTGTAATAATATATTTCTATAATGGTTCTGTAGTTTCGTGCAAATATATGTAAAATATCCCCAACTGCCAATAATATAATATATTATTTTGCATACGCTGCATATTTAGTCGCAGGTGTTGTGGTGTAAAATGGCTTTTATTGTTGAAATATTCGTTTTGTTTGCAAGGGGATATAATGGCCAAAAATGGTAAATGTTGACCAATTATTGAGCCGTTTGTAGCAGTCAATTTAGGTATTTATACTAACCTTTGCCCAGCGCAAAATCGCTACCTTTGCATCGTGAAAATATAGATGAACATGGGTAAATATTACGATATGCTTGCCGAGGATATACGCCTCGTGGAGGGTCTCAAGGCCTGTATGAGCTGCGGCGTGTGTACTGCGGTATGTCCCGCTGCGGAGTTCTACAACTACGACCCGCGACAGATTGTGGCAATCGTGCAGACGCGCGACGATGGCGAAATTGAACACTTGCTAAAAAGTGATACGATTTGGTATTGCGGCGAGTGTATGTCGTGTCGTCCCCGCTGCCCCAGAGGCAACACTCCAGGCTATGTCATTCAGGCGTTGCGCACATTGTCGCAGAAGCTCGGTTTCTTCGTCGAGAGCGAGAAGGGTAGGCAGCAGTTGGCCCTCAAGCGCATGATTGGTGACAACATCCTCGCCACGGGCTACTGCCTTACGCCCCGCAACATACTACCCGAGTTGCACCCCGAGCAGGGTCCCGTGTGGGAGTGGATACACGCGAACGACGAGGCTATCTATGGTCGCTACTCCGACTGCTATGGCAAGGAGGGTGCGGGAGCATTGCGCAAGGTGGATGAGGCCTCGATGCAGGAGATACGCCGCATCTTCGAGGTCTCGGGAGGCAAGGCCTTCTACGACACCATTGAGGCACACTCCGAGCGTAAGGCACGCGAGATGGGCTACGACGGCGCAACGCACGAATATATGATGGAGACATTTACCTTAAACTCTGATAATCACTACTAAAGATATGAGTCGCAGAGCATCATGGCAGGAGTATCAGAAGGATATCGCCCCCGACAAATACTACTATGCGCGTAGCTGCATACGCCAGAATTTCTTCCCCGGAAGCGAGAAGGCATTCCTCGACATACTATCCAACGACCTCGGCATCGACATCCTGGATGACCCGCTGCACACATCGTGTACAGGCATCGGCTACCACTCGGATGTCGTACCCCTGGAGACCATAATGACCGTCGTGGCGCGCCAATTCGCCCTTATGGCAGAGGCGGGATATGAGAACTTCGTGTCGTCGTGCATAACATCGTTCGGCATCTACAACGAGGTGCTCGCCACATGGGAGGAGTTCCCCGAGACCGAGGAGCGCACACGCCGCTACTTGAAGGAGGCTACGGGGCGCGAATTGGTGAAACCACGCAGCATTGCCCACACTTCGGACATAATGTTCTACCACCGCGAGGCCATTGCGCGTAGGGCGAAGCGTCGTTTGGTGAATGTTCATACGGGCGAGCCACTCAAGGTGGTGGAGCATATCGGCTGCCACTACGCAAAGATATTCCCCAAGTCGGGTATCGGAGGCTCGGAGTTCCCATATGTCTTGGCGGGCATGATTGAGGCGTGGGGTGGCGATGTTGTGGACTACCCCGAGCGTCGTCACTGCTGCGGCTTCGGCTTCCGCAACTACCTCGTGCAGGCCAACCGTGGCTCCTCTATCGCCAACTCACACAAGAAGTTGGAGAGCATGGCGCCCTACAAACCCGACTTCATCGTGGCCAACTGCCCGGGTTGTACCATGTTCTTGGATAAGTGGCAGTATGCCATTGCCGAGATGGATGGCGTGGGTTATGGCGCCGATGGCAAGGGTATCCCCGTCCTAACCTACGAGGAGATGGCGGGCTTGGTGCTCGGCTACGACCCCTGGGAGCTCGGCATGCAGTTCCATCAGGTCGATGTGGAGCCGCTGCTGGATAAGCTCGGCGTGGAGTACGACCCAGGTGCTAAGTATCTGGGTGCGAATGGTAAGTATATTGGTAAACCCGCGGATGCTGCAATCAACTGCCCCTCGCAGCGTCCCATATATGAGAGGAGAAAGTAGTTATGGCATATAGGGTAGTTATCGTTGGTGGCGGTGCTGCGGGCATGCAGACGGCCATCGAACTTAAGTCACGAGGCATTGAGCCCATCATCGTGGAGCGCGATATAGAACTTGGCGGCAAGGCGCGCGGATGGTACAAACTATTCCCCTCGTTCACGCGCGCGGATGATGTCATGCGCCCCTTGGCTCAGCGCGTCAAGGATATGCACATACGCTCGTCCTATGGTCAGGAGGTGACGCAGATAGCCCCCGATGGCGTTACGCTACGCTCCGAGGAGCGCATACCTGCCGATGCGGTGGTTGTGGCTACGGGATTCACGCTCTTCGATGCCCACCGCAAACAGGAGTATGGCTGTGGCCTCTACGACAATGTCGTTACCTCGGTGGAGCTCGAGCGCATGATGATTGGCGGTAAGGTAACGCTTGCCGATGGCTCTGAGCCTAAGCGCATTGCGATACTCCACTGCGTAGGCTCGCGCGACGAGAAGGTGGGGCAGAAGCACTGTTCGAAGGTGTGCTGCATTACGGGCGTGAAGCAGGCCATAGAGCTCAAGGAGATGTACCCCACGGCAGAGGTCTTCAACTTCTACATGGACATCCGCATGTTCGGCCCTGGCTACGAGGAGCTATACCGCGAGGCGCAGGAGAGGTACAATGTACACTTTGTGCGCGGTCGCATCTCGGAGGCTGCCGAGACCATAAACAAGCGCATACAGATTAAGGCCGAGGATACGCTCACGGGCCGCCCGCTGCGCATGACCGTGGATATGCTCGTCCTGCTTGTCGGCATGAGTGCCAACTACGACAACCCCAAGCTGGCCGAGTCTGCGGGGCTGACCTTAGCGCCCAATGGCTACTTCAAGGCTGTGGATAGCTTCTTGGGCTCCGTGCGTAGCGAGAGGGAGGGTATCTTCTTTGCGGGTGCTGCAACAGCGCCAAAGAGCCTTGCCGACACGCTTGCCGAGGCCTCGCTAACTGCTTCAGCCGTAGATGCCTACCTTAAGGAAAAGTTTAATGTAAAGTAGTCCGCCATGCGTAACATCAATTTCGGATATGGCATCAGTCGCCCGCGTGTCATCGACATGGATAACAACGACCTGCGCAAGAGCAGGGACATCATCGCCGAGATGCCCGAGTTGCAGGCCTGCATAGGTTGTGGCTCGTGTACCGCATCGTGCACGGCGGGTAACATCACCGACTTCAACTTCCGCAAGCTCCACACCGCGGTGCGCCGTGGCGAGTATAAGGGTGTGTATAGCGAATTGAGCAAGTGTATGCTCTGTGGTAAGTGCCGTTTGGTGTGTCCGCGAGGCATCAACACGCGCGGCCTTGTGATGCTCATAAAGCGCAAGTTGGGTGACTTCTAAAACGCTGATTATATGGAGGATATATTGCAATATTTAGTGCCATTCACCATCCCATTTGTAGTGGGTACTGCGGTGCTTTTTGCCGCCGTAGGCTTCAAGTGGATATTGTGGCTTGTGCGCCTACCGCGAATAGACCGTGTTAAGATTCGCCGTGGCATCTTCACGCGCAATACGCTTGTTGCGGTGTGGGAGGTGGTGCGCGAGTCGCTACTCCATGTTCGTATCTTCAGGCACAACCCCCTGCTCGGTTATATGCACGCCTCGCTCGCCTTTGGCTGGTTTCTGCTTATCGCGGTGGGGTGGATAGAGACTACCGTATATCTCGGCTTCGAGCTCGTGCCGCTGCAGGGTCATGTCTTCTTTAAGTACTTCGCTCCGCACCTGAATTTGGAGGCGCACTATCCTATATTTGACCACCTTATGGATGCTCTGTTGTTGGTTGTGTTGTCGGGTGTCGCCCTGGCGTGGTTCAAGCGCATAAGGTCGAAGGCAATGGGTATGCGACGCACGACAAAGCATGTGCTCTTCGATAGGGTGGCGCTCACGGCGTTGTGGTTCGTATTCCCTCTGCGCCTTGTGGCAGAGAGTGTTACGGTGGCGGTGCATGGTGGCGGAGGCTTCCTCACGGGAGCACTCGGAGAGGCGATTTTGAGATATGTGCCATACGATATTATTGAGGTTCTCTACACACACTCGTGGTGGCTCTACTCCTCAGCCCTCGGCATCTTCTTCGTGGCGATGCCCTTCTCGCGATATATGCACATCCTCACGGAGATACCCCTCATCTTCCTGCGTCGTTGGTCGCTGTGCCCAACCAAGGAGCGTAAGTCTTTCGACAACTTCGAGGTCGAGGCATGCTCGCGCTGCGGTATATGTATCGACCCCTGCCAGTTGCAGTCGGTACTCGGTATAAATGACACACAATCAGTCTACTACCTCCGCGATAGACGCTACAATATGCTCTCGCTGAAGGTGGCGAACAACTGCCTTATGTGTGGTCGCTGCGAGGCGGTGTGCCCCGTGGGTATTAACCTAAATACGCTGCGCCTGAACTCGCGCGCCACACGCCGAAACATACCCCACGAGGGTCGCTACCGCTACCTCAAGGGTGTGGATACCTCGTCGGGAAGTGGTCGCGTAGGCTACTTCGCGGGGTGTATGACCTCGCTGACGCCCGCCGTGCAGCGCTCCATGGAGCGCATCTTCGCAGCCGCGGGAGTAGATGTGTGGTATGCCGATAGGGAGGGTGGCGTGTGCTGCGGTAGACCCCTCATGCTCTCGGGCGAGACGGATGCCGCACGCAAGATGGTGGAGTGCAACCGCGCACTCTTCCGCAAGCACGAGATAGAGACCCTCGTTACATCGTGCCCTATATGCCTTAAGGTATTTAAGGAGGAGTACAACCTCGAGGGTATCGAGGTGCTGCACCATACTGAGTATATAGCGCGCCTTATCGCCTCGGGCGAGTTGCGAGTTGCACGCGATACTCATATATATACCGACCACGACCCATGTGAACTTGGTCGCGGCTGTGGTATCTACGATGCGCCCCGCAATGTGATAGGCGCTGTGGGCACGCTCGCCGAGCCTAAGCATAACCGCCGTGATGCCCTCTGCTGCGGTGGCTCACTGGCTAATACGGTGATAAACGACGGCCAGCAGTACCGCATTGCAGAGCATATGACGGCTGAGCTTGAGGCTACAGGATGCGATGCGATAGTTACTGCCTGCCCGCTATGCAATAAGAGCATTGCCCGCGCTGCGCACCGTCCAACGCGCGATATTTCAGAAGTAGTAGCGAAAAATATTATATAACACTTCCTGCTGGTAATTAGCGAGTTAACCTACCTGTGACTAAATGTTATTAAAAATATTTAGGAAAATATTTGGAAGTGCGAAAAAAATACACTATCTTTGCACTCGCAAATAAGGAAAATCGGTCGGTTGACCATTTGACGATACATCGCGGGGTAGAGCAGTTGGCAGCTCGTCGGGCTCATAACCCGGAGGTCGGAGGTTCGAGTCCTCCCCCCGCTACCA
>JAEIGA010019592.1_pt1 | contig 10314 bp, 12 predicted proteins | sample 9270691 | NCBI WGS metagenome assembly JAEIGA01 (sample SAMN17057246, study PRJNA624740) | gut metagenome | biome: biome; isolation source: fecal sample | host: Bos grunniens | place: China: Xizang | collected 2019
AATAAAATTTTTAAAAGAATTAAAGGAATTTGGATTAAATAGAGTTAGATATCAAAGAGAAACAGATGATGGAAGACTAGAATATTATGATCCAAATTTTGAAGATGCATATACTGATTTTAAAGAGATCTTAGAAATAGAGGCTGGTCCATTAGATGAGAAATATGATGAATTTGATTGGGTGAAAAGTATTCCAGAAATTGAACCAGAAAAGGATTTTGAAGAATCTGAACAAGATGAAGTATATTTAATGGCAGAAAGATTAAGAAGAAATGTAAATGCTCAAAAAGGATTTTTCGGATTTTTAAGAAAATTATTTGGAAGAAAAAGTTTAATAGATGAAAGAAGAACTCTTCCCAAACCTATTGATGATTATTCAGTAACTTATAATCATATGAAAGTGGAGGAAATGAAAAAAGAAAGAGAAGTTCCTCAAAAGATTAAAATAAAAGAAGATAAAGAAAGATAAAAGCCACAATTTATATTTAATTGTGGTTTTTTCTTTTAATGTGACTACAAGGATATTTTCTTGACAAAAGGAGAAAATAAAATATAATAAGTTTAGAAAATAAAAAGGGGTTATTTTATGAAAGTATTAATAACAGGAGCATCTTCTGGTATAGGAAGAGACTTAGCTAGAGAGTTTGCAAAATTAAAATATGATATTGTTTTAGTTGCAAGAAATATAGAAAGAATGGAAAAACTTAAAGAAGAATTAATTAAAGATTTTGAAGTTAATGTAAATTATCGACAAGTCGATTTAACTTCTAGAACAGCATGTATTAATCTTTATAATGAAGAAAAAGATATTGATATATTAGTAAATAATGCTGGACTTGGAGATTTTGGAAGATTTACAGAAACAGATCTAGAAAAAGAATTTGCTATTATAGATACAGATATTACAGCACTTCATATTTTAACTAAATTATATTTAAAAGATATGAAAAAAAGAGATTCTGGTATTATTTTAAATGTTGCGTCTATAGCAGGATTTTTACCAGGTCCATTAATGGCTACTTATTATGCGGCTAAAAATTATGTTGTTAGATTAACAGAAGGAATAAAAGAAGAACTAAGAAGAGATAAATCAAATGTAAAAGTAAGTCTTCTTTGCCCAGGACCTGTTAAAACTAATTTTAATAATGTAGCAAATGTAAAATTTGAATTAAGCTCACTTTCAAGTGAATATGTAGCAAGATATACAGTTAAAAATTTATTGAAAGGTAAATTTTATATTGTACCAGGTTTTACTGTAAGATGTGCTAAGTTCTTTTCAAAAATAACACCAAATTTTATTTTAAGAAGAATATGTTATAATACACAAAAAAGAAAAGAAGGATAAATTATGAAAATATTAATGGGAACTAAAAATCCAGGCAAAATAGAAGGTGCAAAGAAAGCATTTGAAGAATATTTTGAAAATATAGAAATAGAAGGCGTTTCTGTTTCATCAGATGTGCCAGATCAACCTGTAAATGAAGAGATTTTTATTGGAGCAAAAAATAGAGTAAAAAATTTAAAGATATATGCTAAAGAAAATAATATTGAAGCTGATTTCTTTATAGCTTCAGAAGCAGGAATAACCAATCTTTTAGGAGATTGGATTGATATAAATGCAGCGGTAATAGAATCTAAAGATGGATTTATGTCAGTAGGTACAAGCCAAGGATTTCCAATACCTGAAAAATATGTAGATGAAATAAAAGAAACAGAACTTGGAAAAGTAATGGATAAAATATTTAATGGTCAAAAGTTAGGAAATGGAAAAGGTGGAATAAGCTATTTAACTAAAGATGTAATTAATAGAATTAATCTTACTAAAGATGCATTTGTTATGGCACTTATTTCACATATAAATGGCGAAATTTGGAAATAATAAATTATATTAATATAGTTTGTATATAACAGGATAAAAAGGGTTAATTTTTAATCCTTTTTTCTTTTGTAAAAAAATATCGAATTTTATAAAAATGTATTTACTTTTTTTGAAATTATAAATACAATGTTATATATACAAAAAATAGGTTAAAAGGAAACGTGCGAATGAAAAAATGTTATCATATGACTTCATTAGATAGAGTTCGTTCAATTAGTGTATCTGGACTTACTCCTAAAAATGGAGATAATAGTAAAACAGTAAATGATGAAAAAGTTAAAGTATTCTTCTCAGAAGGAATGACTGGTGCAGTTGCTTTATATGCAGATCTTCAAAAACATTATGATGATATAAAAGCTGGAAATACAGGAAAGACACCAGCAGATAGAGTTGAGGCAGTAAATGCTACAACATCTTTAGAGGAATATTTAGGAGGAGACGGAGTATATTTCTTATTTGATGGAACAGATGTTGAAAATGAGAAAAATTTTATGGATGGATGTACAGAACAATCTATATTACCAGAAAATTTACAAGTTTGTCTTCTAAAAAATAATGAAACAAATACAGTATCATATTCTAGATACGATATTATTAAATATATGATGTCTAAAGTACCAGCAGAAAGTATACATTATTCAGGAAAAGATGTTGTTCCAGAAGAAGTAGATAATGCTACAAGTATGATACAATCAAATGTAAAAAATTATTACGAAAATAATAAATCAGAAATTAATGCTTTTAGAACAGGAAACTATACTCTTGAAAATATACCATTAAAAGAATTTTGTGATAAATATTTAGCAACACAAGAGTGTATAGTAACTGGACAAAATATTGGTAAATATACAATGAGTTTACTTGAAGATATAGAAGCTGTTAGAAATATGGAAATGATTTTAGACAGAGATGTTAGAGCATTAGAACTTGAACAAGATATTTCAAAAGAGCCCGACAAAATAAGAGAGAAAAAAGAATCTAGTAATCAATAAGGGGTGATTAAAATACAAAAGAACAAAGCATATTCACAAGTATTAGAAATTTTGAATCATATAAAACTTGAAGACTATTATAAACTTCCAAAGGAAATAATTAAAGCATTAGAAGTTAATAAAGATGATGATACAAAATTTAAATATAATAAAGAAAAAGATTTCTTAGAACAAGAAATGTTATCAGAAACTAAGTTAATATTGGCAATATTTTTCAAAAGATATTGGGCAACAGAAGACCAAAAAGCTAAGATAAGAACATATGAGGTTAATAAGATTGTTGCGATTGAAGAAGAGAAGAAAAAAATCTACCCTCAAAATGTTATTACAGATAAGATTGTTGAAGAAAAGTTAGAAGAGAAGAGACAAACTCAACTAGCTTTATTAAACAAGAAAAATTGGTTTAAAAATATAATTAGTAAAATAAAAGAAAAATTTATGGCAAGATCAAGAACATAAGATTTTAGCACATCTAGATAATAGATGTGCTTTTTTTGCGGCTAAATAAGTGTTAACAAAGATTAATTTACATAAAGTATTTACAAACTAAATTAATTGTGTTATAATTTCACCGTGGTGATTTTATGAAAAGAAAGAAAAGAAGTAGTATAATTGACACAAAAGAGGAACTTATTAAGAATTTTAGTAGAGAGCAAATGGAAATTTATAACTATCATAAAAGTAAATTTAGTTATATAAATCCAACTTTATATCCAGTTGTAAGTGAAGATAGAGAATTAAGATTTTTAGAAAATGGATGCAATTTATTAGAAAAAATATTTAAAATTGAAGTAGTTGTAGCCTTAATAATCGGAACTGTTATAGTAATGTCAAATGGTCTATCAACAGAAAATGATTCAACTGTAAATTATAAACAAGAAATTGCTACTATTGAATATGATGTAAAATTCTAAAATAAGGGGAATTAATGAAAACATTAGAAAGTAATACAAAAATTCATAAAGATAAAGGGAGAAAGGTTCTAAAAAAAGAACCTTTTTACTTTATTCGTTGGCTTTTAATTGTTGAGTTTATAATACTTACAATTATGTTTTCTTTTGGTGCAATTTTTAGATTAATTCCAGATATTACAAAAAATAAAATTAAATATAGTATTCAAAATTCATTTATAAATGAAATAAAAAATGAAGAAAATGATTTATTTTTTATCTTAGAGGCTGTAAATAAAAATGAACAATTATCATGTGATAATAAAAGATTTATTATAGATAATTTGTTGCCAGAAATAAAAGAAAATGAAAAATATATTGATTTAAAAATAGTAAAAAATAGATTAGAAAGCTTAAAGTTAAAAACTAGTGATAATGCTAGAATGATCGGCTTTGGAGCAGTTGCTAAATATAATTCTGTATTTAACATTATTAATCTTTATGAATTAAATAAAGAAATTAATTTTGAAAATATTGATAAGACTATATATTTTCATGAATTAAATCATGTTTTATCAGTTGGAAATATTAATTCTGCTATGAGTAAAATTAATTTAAATAATAGTAATATTTTTTCTGAATTAATTAATGAATTATTTGCTAGAGAATATTATAGTAAGGAGAAATCTTTAGGTTATGAAGAGCAAATGAAATATATTTATGTGCTTTCAGAAATATTACCTGAAGATGTATTAAGACAATATAAGTTTAATAATAATGAAGCTATATTAGTAAATGGATTATTAGATATAGACAATGATATTAGTAAAGCATATTTGCTTTTAAATTTAATAGATGAAAATCAAAAAAATAAAGAAATTCATGATTTGCTAGAATATTATTATGAAAAGAAAACAGGTGAAAAATTAATTAATAATATGAATATTTTAGCTTATTTATATGAGTCAGAAATTATACAAAATGAAGAAAAGAAGATGTTTGAAAGTTATTTTGGAATTACAAGTTCAATTGACAATATAGAAATAATTCCAAAAGGATATTTTTCAAATGATTATAAGAAAGAACACCAAAATATAATGGTGAAAATAAATAATGCTTACTTCAAAATCCTAAAATAGATTATAAAAATATGCCAGAACGATTTGTTCTGGCATGTTTTTTATTTAAGATATGAATGTTTTAATTCTTAAAGAAGAGCAGTTACTAATATTCCTAAGTTTTCATGATAAATACTTGGAAATTGAGAAATAGGGAGTGGATTTGTTCCAATTCCAGCTTCTATTGTAAACCCAGGTCTATTATATTGTTTGATAAACCAATCTTTAAATCCTGCATAACTTGATTCTTCATCTACTGGATCTAAGCTATAACCAGATAATTTAGAAAATTCTTGGGCGATGTTTTCGCTATTAGGTGGAGTGATGTTATCAAATTGATAATAAATAACTCTTCCTTGTGTATGATAAGTAAGCATTATTGAAAAATTATGCATTAATGTAAAGTTATATAAATGAACTGCTTCTGGTGTTGTAAGTGGACCATAGCCAACAAAATCTCTTGGTGCTGGTTGATTATAACCTTGAGCATATTTGATTTCTTTTGCTTTTTCCCAACCAGCAGGGAACTGAAGGTTTAGATCAATTCCTTCGATATTACTTTTCCAAGCAGATGGAAATTCAAGATTTGGAAAGTTTGAAGCGATTCTTTTTGCATTTTGAAATGCTCTCGATTCTTCGTTTAAATATCCGGTTACTAAATCAACACCATCTGGATTTAACATTGGAACAATATAAAGAGAAGCATTATTAAATAATTCTTTTGAGTTAATTCCAAAAATAGGGAGATTATTAGAATATGCTTTTGAAAGTTGTTCAATGAATTTCATTAAAAGTGGAGAAGTAATCCATTCATTAGCGTGGGTTGATCCTATATATAGAATTTCTCTTTTACCTGTTCCAAACTTTATATATTTTATTGGTCTGAAAAGAACAGAATTGCCAATTGAACCAATTTTTAGAAAAGGGTATATAGTTTGTAGACTATTAATATTTAAATCTAAAATTTGGCTTGTATAATTAATATTTGTTTGAACTATATTTCCAAATGGAACAATTATAGTTTCATCGATTTTTAGGTTATTTTCTTCGATAGATGGATTTGCTGTAAATATAGCATTTTCTGTTGTGTTAAAGTTTTTTGCTATAGAGAAAAGAGTATCACCATCTTTTATTTTGTAATAAGTATAACCATTTATGTATGGCATAAGTTTATCCCATGTATTTTGGCCTACAATTCCGTCAATTAATAATCCAAATTCTTTTTGAAATGTTGTTACAGCATTATAGGTTTGATATCCAAAGATACCGTCAATTAATCCTGAATAAAATCCAAGTTTTAGAAGTGTACTTTGTAGTAATTCAACTTCAGGACCTTTAGAATTTAATTTAAGTGTATTCATAAATATTCCTTTCTAATTTATAAATTTGTATATAGTATTTTAAATTTAATAAAATGTGCATAAAATTTTAATAATAGAAGGTTTAAATCACTTGTAAAAAAAAGAAATATAGTGTAAAATATTGGTGAAAAATAGACCATATATGAGGTGAAAAAAGTGCTAATAGAAGCGGAGATGAAAGAATTAGCAAAAAATAAAGAATATACGAAGGTTTTTAACTATTTTCATGATGAATATACAGAAATGCTAAAAAACTTTTTACAAAGAAATGACGTTAAGATAAACGAAGATGATTGTTTGATTGATTATATAGTTAAGACCAGATTTTTCATGCCAAAATATAATTCGTATACAATTCCAATTTCAAATGCAATGTATAATGAGCAATTTTCTGAAGAAATGAAATACGAATTATTAATGAATACATATAAAGACGTGAGAAAAGCGTTTACAAAATTAGATTAGAGGAGACAAAATGAATAGAGTTGCGAAATTTTTAGCTCACGAAGGAAGAGTAAGTTTAGTTGTAGCGCATACAACTGAAATGGTAGAAGAAATTAGAAAAATACATGATTTAACACCAACAACTACAGCTGCTATGGGGAGATTTGCTACTATAACAGGTATGATGGGATTTACAGAAATTAAAGACAGTGAAGATTATTTTACAGCACAAATTAATGGTCAAGGACCAATGGGAACAATGATTTCTGTTGTAAGAAGAGAAGAATTTACATCTAAAGTAAAAGTTTGTGTAGATAATCCTTATGTTGAAGTTCCACTTAAATCAAATGGAAAATTAGATGTAAGTGCAGCCGTTGGTAATAATGGATTTTTAAATATTATAAATAAAAGTGAAGCTACAGATACAAACTATAATGGTTTAGTACCATTAGTAACTGGTGAAATAGCTGAAGACTTTACAGATTATTTTGCAAAATCACAACAAAAACCTACAGTTATTGCATTAGGTGTTTTAGTAAATAAAGATGGAGTAAAAGCTTCTGGTGGATATATGATTCAATTAATGCCAGATGCAACAGAAGAAGATATTGTAAAAATAGAAGAAGCTTTAAAAGTAGCTCCAAGTATTAGTCAAATGATTGATGAAGGAAAATCTTTAGAAGCTATAGCAAGAACTGTAACTGGTGACGAAGATATCATGATTCTAGCTCAAGAGTTAGATATGAAATATGAATGTGATTGTGATAGAGAAAAATTTGAAAGAGGATTAATCTCTATTGGAAGAGAAGAATTAACAAAAATTATAGAAGAAGATGGAGAGGCAAATACAGTTTGCCATTTCTGTAATAAAGAATACCATTTTGATAAAGACGATTTAGAAGAATTACTTGGAAAAATATAACCTATAGTAATATTTTAAAGAAAAGGTGAGAAACTAATGATGAAAAAATTTGAAAGTGAGGCAATGGTAGAAGGGAATCCTAAATGGGAGAAAGCTATATCTAGACAAGAAAAGATATACGATCCTGTTTATGGCGATGCACCAATGCGTAGCGAATTTGATAGGGATTACACAAGAATAATTAACTGTAATGCGTATAGAAGATTAAAGCATAAAACTCAAGTGTTTTTTGCGCCAAAGAATGATCATATCTGTACAAGAATTGAACATGTAAACTTAGTAGATTCAATAAGTAATACTATTGCTAATTACTTAGGTTTAAATTCTGAACTTACTAAAGCAATTGCAGTTACACATGATATTGGACATAGTCCATTTGGACACCAAGGTGAAAAAATATTATCTACAATTTTAGAAAGAGAAGCTGGTATGAAATTTTTCCATAGTAATAACGGACTTCATTATGTAGATAATTTAGAACTTTTAAGAGATGTTGCTGGATTAAAAAGAAACTTGAATCTTACATATGCTGTAAGAGATGGAATTTTAGCACATTCTGGAAATCCAAAAGTGTCTGGACAAAAGCCAAGAGAAGAGTTTGTTGACTTAAGTAAATTTAATGAACCAAATAAATATGCACCATATACATGGGAAGCATGTGTAGTAAAGATAGCAGATAATATATCTTATTTAGGTAGAGATTTAGAAGATGCTAAAGAAATGAAAATCATTACTGAAAGAGATATTAATAATATAGATAAAAGTATTGAAAACATCAGATTAAATAATTCTAGTATTATTGGATATTTAACAGGAGATCTATGTAAAAATAGTTCTTTAGAAGATGGTTTGAGATTTTCTGATGAAGCTTATGAAACAATGGAAAAAATCAAAAAATTCAATTATGATAAGATTTATAAAAATGATAAAATTCAACCAACAGTAAGATATTTCACTGTGGTAATGAATGAAATTTTCTATACATTAAAACAAGAGTATAATGGTACTGCTACTATTAAAAATATTAAAAAATTAAAAAGATATTATCCAGTACTTTCTCAAGAATTTTCTACATGGCTTGAAACTTATTCAAATTGTGATGATAGAGATGAAGAGAAATACTTTAATAAAATTATTTATGATCTAAATGATGTAAAACAATATAGTAAAGCAATAATTGATTACATGTCAGGAATGACTGATCAATATATTGTAAGAACTTATAATGAAATAATAAGTTTTTAGGAGGAATAGTATGATTCATGAATATTTTCCAGTAGGCGTTTGTTCAATGAAAATTGAAGTAGACGTTGATGAAAATACAAAAATAATTAATTCAGTAAAATTTATTGGAGGATGTGCAGGAAACACACAAGGAGTTGCAATACTTGCTCAAGGTATGCATATTGATGATGTAATAGCTAAAGTAAAAGGAATTGATTGTAGGGGAAGAGGAACATCTTGTCCAGATCAACTAGCTAAAGCATTAGAAGAAGTAAAAGCTAAAATAGGATAAAAAAAGAGAGCTCAAGATTTAATCTTGGGCTCTTATATTTTCTAATTAAAATTGTTTTTAATGTAATCTGTGATATTCGCAAAATCTTCTAATGTTAATTGTTCAGCTCTAACTCTTAAATCAATTCCAAGTTCATTTAATATTTCTTCAAGATAATCTTTTGGAATTAATCCTGAGTTAGAAAGAGAGTTCATTAAAGTTTTTCTTTTTTGTAAGAATGAGAATTTAATAATTTTAAAGAATAATTCCTCATCAGATACTTTAACTTTTGGTTCTTTTAAAACGTCTAATTTAATAACGGCAGAATCAACATTTGGAGCAGGTATAAAAGAATCTCTTGGAACGTCAATAATAGTTTCTGGATTTGTGTAATAGTTTATGCTATAAGTGATTGCTCCAACTTCTTTTCCACCAGGTCTATCTGTTAATCTATCAGCAACTTCTTTTTGAACCATAACAGTTATACTTTCTAAGTTTAATTTATCTTCTAGAAGTTTCATAATAATTGGTGTTGTTATATAGTAAGGAAGATTTGCAACAACTTTTGCAGTTTTAAATTGATTATTGTCTTCAATAAGTTTGTTTAAATCAACTTTTAAAACATCTTCATTTATTAATTCAAAATTTTCATATAAAGAAAATCTATCAGTTAATATACTTACCATCTTTGGATCAAGTTCAATACAAATAACTTTACCAGCATTTTCTAAAAGTGGGGAAGTTAAGTTACCAAGTCCTGGACCAATTTCGATAATTAAATCATCTTTATTTACTTCAGCTTTTTCTAAAATCCCATCTACAACGTTTTGATCAATTAAAAAGTTTTGACCATAACCTTTGTTAGCATGAGCGTTATATTTGTTTAAAATATACCTTGTTTCTTGTTCTAAATTCATTATTTTATTTCCTTAAAATTAAAATCTATCATTAATTTTACTACATTTTCCACAAAATATCAATAAAATGTGGATTTATTGGCATAAAAAAGGTACGTTACCAAAATAACGTACCTAAAATTATTATTCAGCTTTGTTTGTCATAGCCTCTAAATCTAATAATTCTTGCCATCTAGCATCAACTTCTTTTTGGAATGCTTCGATCATCCATTCATTACCTGGTTTAAACATGTGTTTAAATCTTTTTTGTGGTTTTAAGAATTCTTCGATTGGAAGTTTGTTAGCTGGTTTATAAG
>JAEIGA010019593.1_pt1 | contig 10314 bp, 26 predicted proteins | sample 9270691 | NCBI WGS metagenome assembly JAEIGA01 (sample SAMN17057246, study PRJNA624740) | gut metagenome | biome: biome; isolation source: fecal sample | host: Bos grunniens | place: China: Xizang | collected 2019
CCGAGAAGCGAAGCACTACGTGGTAAGTGGAATTGGGACTTAGGCTTACGCATTGGGACTTGGACTTGGGAGTAGAAACGCAACTAAATAGGATTGCTTTTGGTAAACGCAACGCTAGGAGGTTGCTTTTTTGGTATAGGACTAGGTACTGGGACTAGGGGCATTGGATCTGGGCGTAGTTTTAACGTGCCCCCTATTAGATTTATTGTATAAGAATCCTAATACCTGGATACCGGGACTCGGTTCCTGGGTAGTTTGAAGTGCCCCCGGTAGGGCTTACATAATAGATAAAGGTAGGGTTTTGCTTGAGGATGTGTGGATAGGGGCTTGGATATTGGGTGAATTAGGGTGTGCTGTAGGATGGTTGTTTTGGCGTAGGGTTTTGCTGAGATTGTAAACTATTTCGGAAATCCGAAGTAGTTCGGAAATGTGATAGTTCGGAAATCCGAATTATTGTGGGGTTTGGCTGGAGGTTTGACGATTGGGGTTTGGGGTGTGGAAAAGGGTTGTGGATAACTAATATATAGGTAGGGATTTGCTAGGGTGTGGGGTTGTGGGAAAGTGGAGGAGGTAGTTTGGAGGATGGGTGGAAGTGGAGTTTTTGGTTATGGGAGTGAATTTTTGGTGCCGGAGATGTGGGGTTGGAGGTGAAACGTGGTGGGACGAGAGTGTTTGGGTTTGTTTGAGATGGATTTTGAGGAGGGGAATTTGGAGGTTGGAGTGGAATTTGGGGTGGATTTTTGGTTGGATTTTGAGAAATATTTTCTGTAGTTTTAGCGTTGATTTTGCAGTCAGTGTCTAAACAAACCTCGTCTCGACCGATTGGCAAAAACCCTTGTATTGCTTGGTTTTAAGTACCCCCACCTAAAAAGTACAGACAATATGAATTGTCAACACTTTACAAACTTTTGCCGAGGGTGTAGTATTCAATCACCGAAGCGAAAACGATACGCTTTGGTCGTGATGTGCAAAGCACACACGCATATTATGGGGGCGCCCATACGCAAGGAGAAAAATCATGGCAAAAATGTTTGAAATCAAAGGCAAAACGGCAACTCAGAACGCATTTCTCGCGTTCGCAGCGTACAACCGCGCAAAGGCACTCGTAGACGAGTACAAGGGCAAAATCGACTTCGTCGAAGGCAAAAACATCAAGGCGACTTTCAAGAGCAACAAAATCGCAACCGACTTCGTGACTGCGTTCGAGAGCGAGTACACGAAGGCACACAAGGCATACGCAAAGGCGAAGGGCAAAGCACCGAAAAAATCCAAGGGCAACTCCGTTGACTTCACGCAATTCAAGGGCACTAACTCCGAGAAGAACAAGGCACTTCACGCAATGCTCGTAAGCAAGGGCATCAAGGACTCTCGCACTCCTGAGTACATGAGCGTATGGAACGCTCGTCCTTGGGCGAAGTAATCCCACGAAAGGTCATCGGCTCGAACCTTCATCGTGCTCACGAGTACGCTCGTGGGCACCATTGAGGGCTTGAACCTCGCAAATACACACACGAAAGGAACATCATCATGACAAACCTCATCATCTCACTCGCTTGGATTACACTCGTTACGCTCGTACTCGGTACGCTCGTGTACATCGCACCCAAGATTGCCGACTTTATCAAGGCATTTATCCGTTGGCACTTCCACGACTGAGCACACATACGAAAGGACGGCACGACTATGGCAAACGAACACATTTGCAACAACACCTACAACGACACCGAGTGGACTCGCTATTGGGGCGTAGACGCAGACGAGTACGAGAGCGACGACTACGCAAACGAAGCCGAGGATTAAACCTTTATCGTGCCCTTGACCGAGCGTTGAGGGCATCATTAAGGGCTTAAACCTTAACATTCTGCCTTGTTCGTAGGGGCATAACACACGAACGCATAAAGGAGAACCCAATGAAAACAATCTACTTCGACGATACACTTCGTACACGCAAAGGCTTGAAGCCGTACTACGACACGACTGAGGTGCGTAATGCAACCGACGGCGAACTCGTATGGTTTCACATTCGCTATGGGTGTATGCACTTGTATCGCCTACACCAAGTGGACACCGACAACTTCATCGCAGAGGACTTGCACATTGTGTGTAGCACCTCAAACGAGAAGTGGCGTTCTTGGAGCAACAACCCTTTACTCGCACTCGCTTAAACACACACAAAAGGCTTTCATTACGACTTGTGCCTTAAAACAAGCGTATACCAGCCGAAAGGCAAAATTATATTAACGCTCGTGTAGGTACCCATTCATAGCCTACACACAAGGGCGAAAAGGAGGTTTAATTATGAAAAAGACCAACACTAACGCAAACGCAATCGTATTCGCACAGGCTCAGGACAACACCAAGGCAGTTGTTGCCAACAAGTATGTTGCACACGCTCTGTACACGCAAAACAAGGCTCTTGTTGAGCAACTTGGTGGCACGCTCGTGAAAGGCGTAGGTGGCTTCCGTGCAGAGTTCAAGACTGCCAAGACTGCCAAGGACTTCATCGCACAGGCAATCACGCACATCGATGCAGACGACTACGCTAAGGCTCGTAAGACCGAGCCGAAAGTAAAGGCAGAAAAGAAAGCGACTGTTCCTACGCCTACAAAGGCAAAGGGCAAGAAGACCGACCTCGTAACCGTAACGCTTGCAGATGGCACGCAAGTACAAGTCAAGGCATCTGCTCTTGGCATCGAAACCAAAGCACCTCGCAAGAGCAAGGGTGACGCTCCTACGACTGCACCTAACGCAAAGGCATCCAAGAGCGTAAAGGCGAAAGCAACTCCCAAGAAAGCAAAGGGCAACGCCGAACTTACAGACGCACAAAAGAAGCGTCTTGACATCTGCAAGATGAGCATTCTCAACCGTGCGGCGAGTGCATACTCCATCGCAAATGGTGGCGAGGCTACCAACTTTAAGGCTCTTGGCAAGACCGAGAAAGACCTTGCACAGTACATTCCCAACGCAAAGGCAGGCTTGCTCAAGTCCAACAAGTGGACAAAAGCCGTTGAAATTGGCATCACCGAGGATATGCTCGGCTTCTAATCCACACGCTTAAACCTACACAAAGGGCATCACTTCGGTGGTGCCTTTTGATGTGGGCTTAAACACCACAACATTACACGAAAGGAGCAAACACCATGTACAGACAGTACGAAAACCCACACACCCTTGAGGAACGCCTTGAGGAAGCCAAAAAGCGACTTGCCGAGAACCCTTATGACGAGGATTACGCTCTCGAAGTTGCAGAACTTAAAGAGCGAATCAACTTTGCTTGGCAAGACGATGAATACGACGAGGATTACGCTCGTGAGTATTACCCAGAAGAATATGCGAAAGGAGAGTGGAGATAATGACTGCAAACGAATACAGAGCAATCTGCAACGCACTTATGTGCAACCACCACGAAAGACTGCTTACTGAAGCAATCAAGCGTAATGACGCAAACGCAGTAGCACAAGAAACTGCAATCCTATCACAAATCAAAGCCAACATTTAAGGCTCGCATATAACCACGCACCGAAAGGGCGTTAAGGTTGCGACCGAGGAGGAAATATCATGGCAAGAATTTCAAAAAGAGTAAAGAATTATGCACCCGCAAAGGGTACATGCAACACGCAAATGAGCGTGTTCGACACCATCAACGAGGTTCTCAACACAATGTTTGACATTCGTTGCTCCACTAAGAAAAAGTGGGGTTACGAGTGGTATGACCTTGCACGCTACGGCTATTATGCAGAGGCTCGTAAGGAACTTATCACCAAACCTGCTTGTATGGCAAAGACCGTAGCACTTAAATGTGTGAGCGACCTTGAGGAACTGAACGCTATTATGAACGAACTTGAAAGGGGTAACAACTAATGAAAATCACATTCAAACGCACAGAGCACAGACACATCGTGACCGTAAACGGTACACCTTACGCATTCGACACACTGAAAGATGCGTGGACATTCATTCACGCACTCAGAAAGGAGGTGGCTTAAATGCCTGAATATTTGGTCGAAGAATTTATTGACGGCAACTGCGAGTGTACATTTGAAGAGCAGATTGACAAAAAGGTGAGCCTTTTGTATGATTTGTGTATGCTCTACAAACATAGAAAAGGCGTAGATAGCCGTGAGGAAGCCGTTAGACAACTGTTTTCCTCATACCAAAACGAAATGCAAATAGACAACGCAGTCCACGACATTATCGTAGGAAACTGCACGCTCGACGATCTTTTAAAACGAAAGGGGTATATGTAATGAGAAAATCACTATTCTACATTGACGGAGGCCCAGCGTACATTGGGTACACAAGTGGAGCCCGTTGGAACGGTTGGGCAACACCGTACTTCACGCTTGAAGAAGCACAGAAAATCCAAGCCGAGTTCAATCAAGGTGACGGACTTCGTATGTTCTACGATTGCCAAGCCGATAAGTTCATTCTGCAATACGAGGACGATGAAGAGCCTTATATCTGGGAAGGCGAAGATATCCAAACTGTTGACGGAAAACTTCACCTTTACGGCATCGGTGCTTATAGTCACATATGGGACGAGGCTGACGAGAGCGACAGACGATACCTTGCCCAAGAGGTAGCCGACTTCATTCTCCAATACGACACATACAACTACATTGACGATGATGCGACACGAGATTCACTCGTTGAGCAAACCGTCAAAGAGTTGGAAAACTTCGACACATTCATCAAGGTGCATAACGCTATGAATGACGACAGTCTTGACCAACTTGGAATTTATGCGGTGCTATATATGGCACTTACACTTTAAGGGTTGCCCAAATGGGTAGCCCTTTTCAAATACGCAAAAATGGAGGAATGTAAAATGTTAATCTTATCAACGAAACTTAAAAACGCAATCAACAAACACGCCTGGGATATGGACTTGGCGTTCACCCTTGAAAACATCTCAATCAACGGTCAGAAGAGAGGTTGTAGTGGTTTCATTCGCAACAACGCAAATGGATCTGTTGTGTATGTATGCACAGAAGAACCTTGTGCATCTTTTCTGAAGCCGTATATGTACAGATACGCCAATCACGAAAAGGACTATACTGGCTACCGTAACCGTTGGGCAAACACCCTTGATGAATTAGCGAGTGCAATATGCACTTGCCTTCATAAAACACCCCAAGAGCAAAACGAAAGGAGGATTTAATATGAAATACTGTTTTACAGCCGACCAATTAACACCTTGCACCGAACATTGTAAGGACTGTGCAAGGGATATACACAACGACCTTAAAGAGCAACTTGGCAAAGCCGAGTATGTTTCTGAGGAAAGTATCATTGACCGTATCGGCGAGAGAGCATTTTACGTACTTAAACAATACGGCTTTATCGAAACTTGTGGCGTTCTTGACGGCACGAAAATTTATGCACTGTAAAGGAGGAACACGACAAAATGATTAAGGTTGGATTGAGAGTGGAATACATCCGCGAAGACACTTTCGATGACAAGGAGAGTGGTTTCTATCCTCCCATTGGCACTTGCGGAACCGTTGTAAGTGTCGGATCAAACACGGATATTCAGGTCAAATGGGATAATGGCACAAACGGTGATGGTGTTTGGTGGTGCGAAATCACAGATGTTAAAAAGGCGGACACCGAGCAGTTCCTCAAAGAACTCATCGAAGAAAAGGTTGACCAAATATTCCTTGCATACCAAAACGCAAACGGCATCACAAACGGCGACATTGAACCTATGGACGCCTTAAAGCTCGACCACATTGAAGAAATGCTCAAATCACACATTGAATATGTATGCGAGAAGCAGAAAGGAAGTGAGTAAATGCCCATAACCGAAGAAACCTACAAATCCCTCGGCTTCAAAACTCCCGACTTCGTGGAAAACACCTATGGCATCAAAATCTACTTCGGCACGAAGGGCAAAGACGATTGGTGCATAGAAGTGCCAAGGGAATTGTGTAAACTGAAATGCCCCAAATACCATTTCGGATACAACTATGTGGTGTATCTTGAAACCGAAGAAGAAGTGCTTCGTATAGCACGAGAATTTACGCAATTAGCAGAAGTGGCAGAAAGGAACAAACACAAATGATGGAAATTTTCTTTATGAGAGGAACACAGATAATTGTTATTACCAGAAACACAAGTGCCATTCCGAGAATGGGCGATTTTATTGCAGTAGACGGTGTTAAAGTCGCAGTAAAAGAAGTTATTTGGCACTTAGACCACGAAACTTGGGTTGAAGTTCAGATTTAATATAGGAGGTAACGCAAATGAAACCGAAAAGATACACATTTAACTTCAAGGGCGGACCAATTACAGTATGGGCTATGAACTTGGAAGAAGCAAAGATTTGTGCCCAAGCAGAAGCAATACGAAACGGTTGGGATTACAAAATCACCGAGGAAAAGGGTAAGGTAATAGAACACGCCGTTGAGCTCATACTCATTGACAAGGCAATAATGGCAATCATTGAAATGGAAGATGCCGACACATTTGACGAGCAAATGGACTGCATAGAGGCTCTGAAAAAGTTACGAACAAAACTGAAAGATAAGGAGAGCACGAAATGATTGACGGAAAAATTCTTAAGTTCGGATACGGCGATATTGCCGTAAACAATGGTGTGGCACTGATGAAATTCATACCATTCAAACCGCCTGTGAAAATTGGAACATGTTGCGCGGAGTTATTTGCAAATGGCGACATTGAGCGAATTGGAGAGCCAATTATCATTAAATTCGACAATTTCGGTGACTTTGTGGAATTGAAAGACAAGCTCGAAAGCGTGCGACACTCCAATGCAACCAAAGTGTTTGAGTTTAAGGGATACACCTTTGACTTCTCGCATTATAACGCAGAAAGCGTTGATGTCGTTGAGGATGTTCGTTATGCGGTTTATATGGGATATTTGCAACTTGCGGCTTGTTAAGGAGGAACGCAAATGACACTCGAAGAACTCAAAGCCGAAGCCAAAAAGCACGGCTACAAACTCACCAAGGAGTATCCGTACATTAGCCTTTCACCTTGTGTCTGTGGGCGTAGAGGTGGTAATTTGTGCTTCAATTGGGGAAACAAAGCCGAGTATTATTTCCACAAATGTTATCATTGTGGCTTCGCTTCCAATGGCGCACGAACCAAATACGAAGCAAAACTCAAATGGAATGAATGCGTAGAGAACGCAAGAAAGGAGAAGGAAAATGCTTGATAAAGAATTTCTCGATGAAGTTGGGCAATACGGCATTACGATTAGAGAAAATTGCATTGGTAAAGCCGTATATTATCTTGGTTTGCCGTTGCCTCGCACAGTTAACAAGAGCGACGAGTATATGGAAGCATACATCGAAGGATTTATGAGGCATATGCTTATGGCAGATGTTTCAAGAAGGAGGCTCAAATGAAAGGTTTACAAGGCAAGAACGAATTCCGTAGGGAATACACAAGTGCCCAAATGGAACTTCTCCAACGACTTGCCGAGATAGAGCAAGAGGACGAAGACCGTTGTGCAAATTGTGGTGGTGAAGATTGCATCTGTTGTGAATATTACCACGACAGACAGAAATGGGTTGGACCAGAAAGTTTATTCGATGAAAGGTGGTGAGAAAATGAACAGACTTAAATGGTTCTTTATGAGCAGATACAAGAAACTACTCTACGCAATCAAATGTGCAAAAAGCAACGAACAGCGTTTGCACTTGGAGAATGGTATTGTGCTTGACTTCTCAATACCAGAAGCACAAGTGCATGTATACAAAGTGATACTCAAAGACCCAACAGATGACGATCCATTTTATATGGTGGACGCACCAAATGAGTATATCGCAAAATGGTGCGGAGCAAATCTGTACAACAACGAGTTTATAGCATTTAAATCTGCGAAAGATATGGAAGTCGAAGAATTTAAATTAGAGGAGGAATAATAATGAGCGAACGACAATGGAAACTAAACGAGGATATGCACAAAAACGACTGCATATTCGATCCAATCACATTCGAGGACATAATCCTCGCAGCACATTGCAACGAAAGGGTGCTTGACGAAAAAGCAATCAAACGCGTTGCAAGAGAAATTCTCGAAAGTCGCTTGCAAGACTTTATGTACCTAATCGAAAACAACATGAACGAAATTATCGCAGAAGCGAAGAAAGGCAGGAATTAACATGAAATTAGTATTAAACAACGGAGAAATCAAAGAGGTAGACACAACGCACATATTCGACAACCAATACAACACAACTGACGGCAAACGCATTATGGACACGGATGTAAAATACATCATAAACGACATTCGTCTTGGTGAATTCTACTGCTCATCTGTGAAACAAGGCACTTATGATGAGGTTGCAAAGGCAATAGCAGACACAAGAGCCAAGATTGATAAATGCGAGGGATGTTGGTGGTTCCACAAGCACACTCGTGTGGAAGATGAGTGTCGCAAGAATGAAATCACAGAGGGAAACAAGAAGATTGTGGACGAGCGTACAGTTTACGAAATCTCTTGTGCCCACAAGCCGACTTATGGAAACTGCATTCACGATATAGACGAGAAACCAGTTCTATTCCGTGAAAAGAATTACTGCTTCTTCTGCAAATACCCACAAGGTATCCCAGACATTAAGCCATTGAAGGAATTTATGGTTGCAAACGCAGAGAAGTACGGAATTGTGCCTTATTGGAGCAATGACAAGTTGTCCATTGATGTTAGAATTAGGCACGACAAGCCGTTTGGCAGTTATGTGTTCGAGACAGCAAGTAACTCTATGTTTGAACTTTCAAATGCACGAAACCGTTTCTTGTTCTATGTAGATTGCGAAAACAAAACGCTTATTGTAAAAGAGTCCTTCAGTTACACGGCTCGTAAGTATCTTGGTACAAGCGAATACAACCACGAAACAAGGAAGTCCACATACGAACCAATCAAAAACTACGACAAGTTTGCCACTTGGCTTTGGCAAATAGTCGATGACTTCAACGCAAACAAGTAATTGACAAACACACACCAAAATGATTAACTAAAATTATAATGCTGACCTATCGGCAAGACGGGGAGAAGGAGATTTATTATGAGAAAGATTCAGAGAGAAGAAACCAAGGTAATTTACACCGACATTTATGTATCCGTTGATGGCAGAGAGTTCACAAACGAGGCAGATTGCAAGGCATGGGAAAATTCCTATAAGGGTACGCTCGAAGCAAGTTGGCAGTTGATTAACAAGAAAAAGGTTTACGATTGTGATTACGGTATTCCGTGGTCAAGCGAGGATCATGAATGCTACGCTATCAAGCCGAAGAACCTTGATGAAATTGTGCTGATTAACGCATACATCAAAGCCACCACATATGATGAGAGCAAGCTTACAACTGCACACATCGGCAAACTGCTTATGCTTGACTTCGGTTATGACCACGATTACTGCTATATTCACGACTTTGTAGAGCATCTTGCAAAAATCACAGAGCAAATTGCAAAATTGGAAGCCGAAATGAATGGCGAAAAGGAGGAAACAGAATGTCAAGAATTGAACAAGTAATCGAATCAGTAAAGGGTGCTCGTAAAGGCACACACAGACCTTGGATTTATGACGAAAACGGACGCATAAAGGACAATGTTATATGTGGCGAAATCCTTGACCTCTTGGAAGAGTTGAAAGACTACGAGATAGAGGTTACAGACGAGTGGATAGATAAATTCATTCACGATAATGACCATAACGGCTACAACACATACAATGTGAATGCTAACATCTCAAATGATTTGAATTACTTTACACACGAAACCGAGGATGCTTACATCATAGCCATTGCAGTTCATCTTTGGGGCGACATCAGAGGTGGCTATTCTGATTATTTCGCAGTCAAGTTTGACAATGCATATGATTGGTTTGAGTTGGAAAGCAGAACGCAACACAAAATGATTACTGACAACCTTATGGCAGACATTGATTTGTTTAGCGAGTTGTACGAGGTTTATGACGATGATAAGGGTGAATGCATCGGATCGTTCTACGAATGTGAAATTGAGGATTTGCTTGAAGCAATCAAGGAGGAACAAAACAAATGCACTGTACAAAATGCAACAAATTAATTCCAACCAAGATTTATCCCGGGCAAACATGCCAAGGGTGTTATCTTTACTATCTCAAGGGTGGGACTGACAATCCCACCCCACCCAAAGGTAAGATTGCTTATGACCACAGAGGCTATGTCGTCTGCCATATATGCGGTCGAGCATACAAACGCCTTGGCTCTCATGTAAAAGAGTTTCACAACATGAGCATTGCCGAGTACAAGGCAGATTTTGAACTCTGCAACAATGCCAAAACAACCGAGAAAAATTACTCC
>JAEIGA010019594.1_pt1 | contig 10314 bp, 10 predicted proteins | sample 9270691 | NCBI WGS metagenome assembly JAEIGA01 (sample SAMN17057246, study PRJNA624740) | gut metagenome | biome: biome; isolation source: fecal sample | host: Bos grunniens | place: China: Xizang | collected 2019
TGGGCATTGTGCGGGGCAACAGAACTTTACATCTGATGGAGCTTACTCCATCGGCATATTACGTTTGATACTGTTATCAAGGACAATCATAGTCTCGGTGCTCACAACACCGGGGATATCCTGCACACGACCGTTCAGCAACTGCATAAGATGCTCGTTGTCGTGTGAATACATCTTTGCGAGGATTGAGTAGGGACCTGTGGTGTAACAGCATTCTACCACCTCGGGAATCTCGCGCAGACGCTCCACTACCTCCTTATACATTGAGCCACGCTCAAGGCGTATACCGATGAAGGTGCAGGTCTTGTAACCAAGGCGACGCACGTCAATCTCGTAGCTCGAACCGGAAATAATACCCATATCAATCAGATGCTGCACACGCAGATGGATTGCCGCGCGTGATACACCACACAATTCAGCCACGTTACGGAAAGGTATTCTGGCATCCTTTGAGATGATGTTCAGAATTTTCATGTCGAGCGCGTCGACCTTACATTCAATATTTTTCATTGTATTATAGTTAGTTATATATTACATCAATACGGCAAGCAACCATTTATTATTCGCCTGTACCCACTATCTCAAGGTCATACACCAGTGCGCTATAAGGCGAAATTCCGCCTGCACCTTCTGCACCATAGGCAAGTTCCCAAGGCACATACACCATACATTGAGTTCCGGCAGGGAGCGTCATCAGAACCTCGGCAAGCCCCGGTACCGCCTCGTTCACCGCAAGCTCCACAACCTCGCCACGCGAAGATTCAAAAACCGCCCCATTAGGATAAGTACCTTTATAGATACATCTTACCTTCTCCCCATAGCGGGCCTTTTCACCGTCACCCATTACGCCGACCTTATACTGCACACCGCTCGGAAGAGTGACTACACCCGGGCGAGATGCATTTTCGCTGATGAACCGTTCACTGCGGGCACGGAAGATATGACGATTGTAATATTCTACGGCAGAAGCCATATCCATTACCTCATTATTTCCGGTAGCTGCAGCAACAATACCCTCAACAAAAAGTTCACGATCTACTTTTTTCTCCTTTTCATCGGGATAAATTGCCTTATTGGCCTTATCAAGCATATCAATAGCCTCTACAGCAACCATCACACCGTTCATATATGCCTGGGACTCGGGCGAATCATCAAGCGGAAAGGCCGCACGCACTCCACGAAGAAAGTCATCGACTGTAGTAGAGTCTATTCCTTCCTCGACCATCATCTTTGGCAAATCCTCGGATACGAGCATACTGACCGAATACGAGAGTGAGTCATCAACATTCCTCAGTGACACCTCACCCGATCTGGAACACCCGTGCAGGGCAGCGAACCACCCCACATAAATAAGGACGCCAAACATTATTATCCTGACAAGCCTTTTCATTGTATTATCAGAGTACCTTAATCAACTCGACATCGAACACAAGTGCACTGTATGGAGGAATCATCTCACCGGCACCATGCTCACCATATGCCATATCATAAGGGATGTATAGGCGCCATTTTGCACCCTCCTGCATAAGTTGGAGTGCCTCGACCCAGCCACGGATAACCTGATTTACACCGAATACGGCTGGTTCCCCGCGCTTGATTGAACTGTCGAAGATCGTACCGTCAATGAGAGTTCCCTCATAGTGGCACTGTACACGATCTGTTGCAGAAGGCTTCTTGCCATTGCCTTCGGCAAGTACCTCATACTGCAGGCCGCTCGGTAACACAACAACACCCTCTTTCTTCGCGTTCTCGGCAAGAAATTTCTCACCGGCCTGCTTGTTCACTGCATAAGCCTCCTCAGCCAGTTTCTGGAAGTGTTCGTTGACAACCTTCTGTGCCTCAGAATGTGTCAACTCAGTCTTGTTGCCCTCAAGAACATCAATGAGACCCTTAACAAAGTCCTCAACGCTCATACCCTTAACTCCCATTGAAAGTAAATTCTGGCCTATTCCCATTCCAAGGCCATAGCTAAATTTATCCATTATACTTTAGTCATTTATATTAATACTGTCATTTTGTTATTTTAATCAAGAGCATGATTAAACAACAAAACAGAGCGAAGATACAATTTATTATTCGTAACACACAACAAAATGACAGCTTTTTTAAACAAATAAGATAAATTTTGTCACCGACAACCAAAGAAAGGCCCCTATTACATGTATGGCATTTTGTCATTTTTGAAATTTAAAGATTAATTTAAATACAATTTTTATACATTTACAATTTAAATAAGCAATAATATATAATAAAAATATATATTGGTATAAAGCGGGGAGTCAATTTAATTGCTACCTTTGCAGACAAACCTAAAAACGGCATATCATTCAAGATGAACACAATCGTACTAATTGCAATATTGGCTTTTTTAGTAGCAGGTTTTCTATTGCTCAAGCAGTTCAGCAAGAACAGTCCCATAGCAGAAGAGCATCATGACCACGCCCCCGTAGACGGCGTATGTTGCGGCAAGCACACCGTATGCGACAAAGGTTATGACAACCTTTACTTTGACGATGAGGAACTTGACCGATTCAAAGGCAGAGAGCAGGGAACATACACTGACGAAGAGATAGAAGAGTTCCGTCAGGTGCTTTACACCATGAAGAGCGAGGAGATAGACCTGTGGGTGCACTGTCTACAGACACGCGGCATCGAACTACCTTCCGAAGTGAAGGACGAGGTGTTGTTGATGTTACAGTAAATTCCACAGCACAGACAAAGAAGGCAATAAAAGACTATTTTTTCAGTTAATTATATAATCAAACTGTCATCGCGTGAAAAAGACTCCAACATACATACTTGTTCTGCTTGCAATAATATGCATCACAAGCTGTGCAAGCCGCAAGAAGAACACGGCAGCCACACGTATGTATCACGCATTCTCGGCACGTTACAACACTTTCTACAACGGCAACAAGGCATTCCATGATGCTCTCAAGGCGCAATCCGAGGGACACAAGGACAACTACCTTGAACAGTTGCCGCTGCTCACCATCGGCAACAAAGAGACACAGGGACTGGGTGCGGGCAATTACGATCGTGCCATTGAAAAGGCCCAGAAAGCCATAAAGAACCACTCGATAAAAAGAAAGCCCAAGAGACCTACCGGCAAGAAACTGTCGCAGAAAGAGAGGCTGTTCTATTCCCAGAAGGAGTTCAACCCTTTCCTGTGGCGTGCATGGTTCCTCATGGCAAATTCCCAAATGCAGAAAGGCGAGTTCACAGAGGCTGCCAGCACATACATATACATAAGCAGACTCTATGAAAATGACCCGGACATTGTGGCACAAGCCCGCATAAACCTGGCAAAATGTTACAGTGAGCTTGACTGGCTCTACGAAGCCGAGGATATTTTGCAGCGTACACAGCGCGACACAGTTCCGAACAGACTTGACGAGGAGTACGCACATGCCAAAGGCAACCTCTTGCTGAAGCAGCAGAGGTTCGAGGAGGCTATCCCCTACATTCAGAAAGGCATGAAACGCCGTGGCGCCACGAGCCTGGACAAGGCACGCGAATATTACCTGCTGGGGCAGCTGTATACACTGACAGGCGACAAGAAGGCCGCCTACAAGAGTTTCGGCAAGACAATCTCAAAGAGCCCGCCATACGAGCTCGAATTCAATGCCCGCATACGTCAGACAGAGACTGCTACCGACGAGAACCACAAGAAGATTCTGCGTAAGCTCAAGAGAATGGCACGTTCCCCGAAGAACGAGGAATATCTGTCACAGATATACTATGCAATAGGCAACATCCATATGAGCCGCAAGGACACCACAGAAGCCATCAAGGCATACGAAACAGGCGTGGCAGAAGGCTCTGCAAGCGGATACGGGACAGGAATGATTCACCTGTCTCTTGCCGGCATCTACTGGGAAAAGGAGAAATTTTCCAAGGCGCACGAGAACTACGGTAAGGCTGTGTCAATGATAAACGAGAACACTGCAGGGTATGAAGAAGCCAAGTTCCGTAGCGAGACATTAGGCGAAGTCATAAGCTACACAGACATTGTTGAAAAGCAGAGCGAACTCCTCTATTGGAGTACCCTTCCACCCGAGAAGCTGAACCCAATCCTTGACGAACTGATAGCAGAAGCCAAGCGTCTTGAAGAGCTTAAGAAGAAGGAAGAGAAGAAGATGGAGCGTGAGAGCGAAGGCAGCGCCCTAGACAAAGCCGGCAATATGGCCGATATGACACTGAACGACCCGCTCGAGCAGCAACAGTGGTACTTCTACAACAAGAAACTGGTATCACAAGGCATAAGCGCCTTCAAGCAGACATGGGGCGACAGAGAGCTGAAGGACTACTGGCGCTTCAGCAACGGCATAACTCTGCCCACAAGCAACGACACAATCCCATCAGACAGTATAATGCCCGACTCCCTTGCAATGGACAGCACACTGCTCGCCGGCGGCGACAGCCTGCTGTTGACCGACGAGGAGTTTGAAGAGGAGATGCTGTCTACCGACCCTACGACACGCGAGTACTACACACAGCAGATACCGCGCAGTGACGAAGAGAAGGAGAAGGCACACGCAGCACTGCGCGATGCGCTCTTCGAGTCAGGAGTGAGGTTCAAGGAGAAGGTCAACGACAAGAAGATGACCATAAAGAACCTTGAGAGGATTGTGAACGACTATCCCGAATTCGAGCGTATGGCCGACACATACTTCAACCTGTTCATGGCATGCTCAAGATGGGATGAACCCGAGAAAGCCGAGCATTACAAGAACCTGCTCATGCTGCACTACCCCGACAGCACAACCACAAAGATGATTCAACGACCCGACTTCTTTGAGAGCACGGCAACCCGCAAGCACAAGGAAGATTCGATGTACATTAAGGCATACACCCACTACACCAATCAGGAATACAACCTTGTGGAGCAGGAAAACAGTCTTGCCGCTGAGAAATATCCCAAGGGCAGCCACCGTGCACGTTTCATGTTCATTGACGCCATGTCAAAGCTATACGGCGGCAAGCAGGATGAGGCTCTGAAAGTATTGGGCGAGATTGCGGGTTACTTCCCCAACGACAGCATAAGCCTCATAGCCAAGGAGATTTCTACCGGTATCAAGGAGGGACGTCTGCTGCAGAGCGGCATATCGACATCAATATGGGACCGCAAGGCCGACGGCACCATAAAGAGCGACATTGACAGCCTGCCACCGTTCGTGGCAGAGCGCAATGAACCGTATTACTTTGTGCTTGCCTTCCCCAATGACTCCCTTGACGAGAAACGCTTGCTCTTTGAGATGGCACGCTACAACTTTGCAAGGTATATGGTGCGCAACTTCGAGATGACATTCGAACGTCAGGCCGAGATTACACTCTTCGAGGTCAAGGAGTTCCTGAACTTTGACGAGGCATTCATCTACCGCAAGAGACTCTATGAGAACGGAGAGACAGCAAAGTTGCTCGAAGGAATACACTCATTTATAATATCCAAAACCAACCTTGGTTTGTTATTGCAATACTACACCTTTGCCGACTACACAAAGTTCTATGAGGAAAACTTCATGGGAATATCCGAGTTTGAGATTGATGGATACACCCTTGACGAACCCGGATACGGCGACAAGATAAAAGAGGAAGAGGAGGTAAAGGAGATAGAAGAGACCGAGAAAAAGGATGACAAAAAAAACGAGAGGATGAACAAGTTAGCGAACAGAAAAGCGAAGATGGAGAAAAAGAAACCGACCGAAGGTATTGTTAACGAATAATAGCGTTTATGGCATATAAGTTATTATGGGCCGACGACGAGATAGAACTCCTGAGCGCCCACATCATATTTCTGCAGAACAAAGGGTACGAGGTTACAAAGGTGACCAACGGTCCCGACGCCATTGAGGCGTGCAAGGAGGGGGCGTTCGACCTCATCCTGCTCGACGAGAACATGCCTGGACTCACAGGCCTTGAGACATTGACAAGAATCAAGCAGATGCACCCGACGACCCCTGTGGTGATGGTCACAAAGAGCGAGGAGGAGGATATCATGGAGCAGGCCATAGGCTCAAAGATAGCCGACTACCTCATCAAGCCAGTCAACCCCAACCAGATTCTGCTCACCCTCAAGAAGAACATCCACAGTAAGGAGATTGTGGCAGAGAAGGCGAACAGTGCCTATCAGCAGAATTTCGGCAAGCTGGCGATGCAGATATCAGATGCACGCAGCATCCGGGAGTGGCAGGAGGTGTACAAGAGCATTGTCTACTGGGAGCTGCAGCTTGAGAGTGCCGACACACAGATGCACGAGATGCTCAAGTCACAGAAAGAGGACGCTAACAATATGTTCGGGCGCTTCATCAAGAACAACTACATGAAGTGGATGGCATCGCCGCGCGAAGAGCGCCCTGTGATGAGCAACGACCTTTTCCGTGAGCACATATTCCCGTTACTTGACAATGGCGAGAAGGTTTTCTTCATCATCATCGACAATTTCCGTTACGACCAGTGGCGTGTGCTTGCCGAGGAAATCGGCAGCGATTTCACCATTGACGAGCAACTATATACCAGTATCCTGCCCACCGCCACGCAGTATGCCCGCAACGCAATCTTCTCGGGACTGATGCCCAAACAGATAAAGGAGATGTTCCCCGACTTGTGGGTGGACGAGGAGGACGAGGAAGGCAAGAACCTGAACGAGGAGCAGCTCATAGCCACACAGATTGCGCGCTACCGCCGCAAGGACAGTTTCTCTTACGGAAAGGTGCTCACTTCCGTTGCAGCAGACAAATATATGGACTCTCTCAACAGCCTGGCAAAAAACGACCTCAACGTGCTTGTGATAAACTTCATTGATATGTTGTCGCACGCACGTACCGAGTCACTCATGGTACGCGAACTTGCCGCCAACGAGGCTGCATACCGCTCGATAACACTGTCGTGGTTGCGCCACTCGGCAATAAAGAGGCTGTTCCGTTATCTTGCCGACAGCAAATACACAGTGGTGATAACGACCGACCACGGAAGCATACAGGTGGATACACCCACCAAGGTCATCGGCGACAAGAACACAAACACCAACCTGCGCTACAAACTGGGCAAGGCACTCAACTACAACAGCAAGGAGGTGTTCGAGATAAAGGAGCCTGCAAAGGCATTCCTGCCCGCTCCCAACTTGAGCACAAGCTACATATTTGCGACAGGGAGCAATTTCTTTGCCTACCCTAACAACTACAACTACTACGTACAGTATTACAAGGACACATTCCAGCACGGCGGTATCTCCATGGAGGAGATGCTTGTGCCGCTGATAAAGTTAAGACCTAAAGGAATATGAAAGAACATACAATAAGGATAAAGGGACTCGAGGAGTACCCGCAGGCTGCGCGCGAGTTCATCAGACAGATGCAGGGAGCACGCATCTTCGCATTCTACGGCAAGATGGGCAGTGGAAAGACAACACTCATCAAAAGTATATGCGAGGAACTGGGCGTTGAGGATTCCATAAACTCACCCACCTTTGCCATAGTGAACGAGTACGAGGACAGGGAGCAGCGCACCATCTTCCACTTTGACTTCTACCGCATAAAATCCCTTGAGGAGGTATACAACATGGGCTATGATGAGTACGTCTACAGCGATGCAATCTGCTTTATGGAGTGGCCCGAGCTCATTGAGGAGCTGCTGCCCGAAGAGACCACAAAGGTATATATAGAGGAAAACAACGAGGGGGAACGAGAAGTCAGGATTCTCTTCAACGAATAATTGATAAGCGATAACCGGATATTAGGGAATATTTGTTAAATTCGCGACATACAAGCGGCATCACAGAGTGTGCCGCAAGAAAACACAGACAACAAACTAAACAAAGATATGAAGATTAACGCAAACGCATCGGGCACAAGAACCATAGAGGTCACCGAGGTTCAGTTGCAGATAATCAGGAAATATTCGCTTCTTGACAGGTTGGCAAACAGCATGGGTATCATCGACGAGGATTCCCTCCATAAGCTGCGCCTTACAGTACGCTCGCTCATAGCGTCACAGGTGATGGGCTCAAACGAGTTGCTTGAGTTGTGCCTTGTTCTCTACCACGAGGATATGAAGGCATTGGGCCTTAACAATCTCGTGACCTGTTACAAGAACTGGTTGGCAGAACAGCTGGCAGCCGAGAATGAAGCCGTTGCAGAGAATGAGTAACAGGAAAGTCACAGATTGGTTGCCCACCACCCGCAAGGAAGCAGAAATGCGCGGTTGGGGCGAACTGGACGTCGTTATCTTCAGTGGCGACGCGTACGTTGATCATCCCTCCTTTGGCGCAGCGGTGATAGGCCGTCTGCTAGAGGCCGAAGGGTTGAAGGTTGCAATCGTTCCGCAGCCGAACTGGCAGGACGACCTCAGGGACTTCAAGAAGATGGGACGCCCCAGGCTCTTCTTCGGAATATCGGCAGGTTGTATGGACTCCATGGTCAACAAATACACCGCAGCGAAGAGATTCCGCAGCGAGGATGCCTACTCTCCCAACGGCAAGCACAGCATGCGCCCCGAGTATGCCACCACGGTATACTCCACAATCCTCAAAGAATTGTACCCCGACGTACCGGTCATCATAGGCGGCATTGAGGCATCAATGCGCCGCTTCACGCACTACGACTACTGGCAGGACAGGCTCAAGAAGAGTATACTCATCGACAGCCGTGCCGACATTCTTGTCTATGGCATGGGCGAGCAGCCCATCATAGCCATCGCCGACACCATGAAAGAGCATTTGCAGGAAAGCGGCAAGGAGCACATGACAGCAGGCAAGGCAAGGGAGATATGCCGTAGCATAAGACAGACAGGTTACTTGGCGCACAAAAGTGAGGTAACAGCTGACAATGAATGCGACAGACTGCTTGCACCGCACAGCGAGTGCCTCAAGAGCAAGGAGAAGCAGGCTGCGAATTTCCTTGCTATAGAGAAGGAGTCGAACAGAGTAAACGCCAAACGCCTGCTGCAGGAGTACGACGAGGGGGTTGTTGTGATAAACCCTCCGTTCTCCACCATGACCACCGAACAGCTTGACCATAGTTTTGACTTGCCATACACACGCCTGCCCCACCCCAAATACAACGGCAAGCGCATACCTGCATACGACATGATAAAGCACTCGGTGAACATACACCGCGGGTGTTTCGGCGGGTGCGCTTTCTGTACAATATCGGCCCATCAGGGCAAATTCATAGTCAACCGCAGTCAGGAAAGCATACTCCGCGAGGTTGAGGCGATATCAAAGATGGACGATTTCAAGGGCTATCTATCGGACCTTGGCGGCCCGTCGGCAAACATGTACATGATGAAAGGCAAGCGCAGCGAACTGTGTGCAAAGTGCTCACGTCCCTCGTGCATACAGCCAAAAATCTGTCCTAACCTCAATATCGACCACTCGGCACTTCTTGAACTCTACAGAAAGGTAGATGCATTGCCGCAGATAAAGAAGAGTTTCATAGGAAGTGGAGTAAGATATGACATGCTGCTTCATAAAACGGGCGATAGCGCACGCGACGCCGTCACAACAGAGTACACCGAGGAACTGATAAGAAATCACGTCAGCGGCCGTCTGAAGGTCGCTCCCGAGCACACGAACGACACCGTGCTGAGGCTCATGCGCAAACCGTCGTTCAAGCAGTTCCATGACTTCAAGAGAATCTTTGACCGCATTAACAGCCGCGAGAACCTCAAGCAGCAGATAATACCCTATTTCATAAGCAGTCATCCCGGCAGCACACTCGAGAGCATGGCAGAACTTGCAGCCGAGACACGCCAGCTCAACTTTCACCTTGAACAGGTGCAGGATTTTACCCCGACACCAATGACAATGGCTACCGAGATGTACTACACCGGCATAAACCCCGAGACCGGAGAGAAGGTGTTTGTAGCACACTCAATTAAGGATAAGGAGGCACAGAGACGGTTCTTCTTCTGGTACAAGCCCGAGGAGCGCAAGCAGATAGCACAGATTCTGAAGCGTATGCACCGCCCCGATCTGTTGAAGAAACTGGGGATGTAAGCTCATTTAAACATAAATGGAGAGAAGACAACATCTTCTCTCCATTTATGTTATACAGGCTACAGACTATGTAGTTGCAAGGTCGGTATGCATTACGCCTCAACCTCGAACTCGTCCTTACCTACACCGCACAACGGGCATACATAGTCCTCGGGAAGGTCCTCGAATGCAACACCTGGCTCAATACCCTGCTCAGGATCACCAATTTCCGGGTCATAGACCCACTGACATACTGTACAAATATACTTTTTCATAATCTATGTTTTTATTTGGTTAAACAATCGGCGATGCATAATGTTCAGGCATCGCACACGAAA
>JAEIGA010019595.1_pt1 | contig 10313 bp, 11 predicted proteins | sample 9270691 | NCBI WGS metagenome assembly JAEIGA01 (sample SAMN17057246, study PRJNA624740) | gut metagenome | biome: biome; isolation source: fecal sample | host: Bos grunniens | place: China: Xizang | collected 2019
AACTTGCCGGATATGAACTCTTCAAGACATTTGATTGTGCGACATGTCACGTAGGTCCTAACCTGGGAGGACAGTAATATGAACTGATGGGCCTGCGCAAGCATTATTTCGCTGACAGAGGCCTGGAACTTACCAACGAGGATAACGGCCGTTACAAGGAGACACAGCAGGAGCGTGACCGTCATCGCTTCAAGGTTCCTGGTCTGCGCAATGTCGAGCATACATGGCCTTATTACCATGATGGTACACGTCTCACGCTTGAAGACGCTGTACGCGACATGGCCATCTATCAGAGCGGCGTGGAACTTTCGGATGCTGAAACCGATCAGATAACAGCTTTCCTCAAGACTCTCACCGGAGAGTATGACGGAGTTATTCTTTCGGACCGAAGAAACGGTCAATGATGAGTGCGATGGCACCGTCACCTGTCACATTGCACGCAGTGCCGAAACTATCCATCGCAATATAAAGGGCAATCATAAGCGCTTGGGCTTCCTGGTCAAATCCCAACATTGACTGGAGAAGTCCAAGCGCTGCCATTATGGCACCTCCCGGAACTCCTGGGGCCGCTACCATGGTAATGCCAAGCATGCATATGAATCCGAAGAACATGCCGAAATCATAAGGCATTCCCTGCATGATCATGAGTGCCAGGGCACATGCGACGATCTTGAGGGTACTGCCGGACATGTGGATGGTGGAACATAACGGTATCACAAAGCCTGCCACATCCTCAGATACTCCGTTCTTCCTTGTCTGCTCAAGGGTTACCGGGATCGTCGCTGCTGAAGACTGGGTACCCAGTGCTGTGAAATAAGCCGGCAGCATGTTCCAGAGAAGTTTCAATGGATTTTTCCTTGTGAATCCTCCGGCAATGATGAACTGCAGCAGAAGTATGACTATATGGATCAGGAATATTATTCCGATGATCTTTATGAATACCGTCAGTATGGAGAATACCTGTCCGACATAGGTCATGTTGAGGAATATTCCGAATATATAGAAGGGGAGAAGGGGGATGATCGCTGTGCTGATGGTCTTGACCACTACCATTTCGAAATCATGTACGGCATCTTTCAATGTGTTTCTGTTATCTAGAGCCGCAAGACCAAGACCCAGCACGAATGCAAGGACAAGAGCTGTCATCACATTCATCAGAGGAGGGATCGTGACAGTAAAGAAAGGTTGTGGCTCCGGTCTGACTGCAATCTCCTTCAAGGCCTCCGGACTGATCATTGACGGGAATACGGCGGCTCCGGTCAGGTATGAGGACAGGCCGGCAAATACTGTCGAACCATATGCTATGAGTACAGTCGCAAGAAGCATCTTTCCCGCCCCGCGTCCTATATCAGATATCGCAGGAGTCACGAGTCCGACTATGATAAGCGGAATCGCAAAACCGAGGAACTGGCTGAATATTCCATTGAATGTAATGAAGGTTCTTACAGTCCATTCCGGTACGACAAGACCGAGTCCGATTCCGACGACAATCGCTGTCAGGATCTTGCCTAAAAGGCCGATTTTAGGTGCTTTCATATGGTTAACATTTTTGTTATACATGTAAACAATATTGTTTTACATATTTTTTGTCAATGGTTTATGTGTGTAGTATTACCAAAACTTGTTTAGCTCTCTGTTATACTCGAATCCAGCGGCGGAGAGCCTGCTGACAAGGTCTTCAACCGGTATTTCTAGGTCGTCACAGAGGTTTTCAAGGCTTGGATAGAAGTCTCTGAGCTTCATGTTCACCCAGCTCATGAGCATGATCGGGTCTTTTGGATAGTCTGTCATCTCCATTTGATTTTATGTTCGGAATGTGTTCCTTCCAGGAACTCTCCGTATGTTATGTAACGTGCTCCCATCGACTTCAGATGGGCTGTCTCAAGCTGGCAGTCGATGAATGCTCCGTCCTGTTTTTCCATATGGCGTGCAAGATGGATCAAGGCAAGTTTAGATGCACCCGGAACCACGGAAAACATGCTGTCTCCAAGAAAACATCTTCCGCATACGAAGCCGTAAAGACCTCCGACAAGATCGTCGCCGTCCCAGACTTCCACACTTTGTGCATGTCCCATGTCATGCAGCTGCATCCATGTGTCGATAAGCTCAGGTCCCAGCCACGCATTATCCTCATCATATCTTCCATCTATGCATGCACACCCGGCAAGCACTCCGGCGAAATCCTCGCCGATCGTGCAGCTGTATCTGCCCTTGTTCATCATGTTGCGCATTGAATGCGATACATGTATTTCAGACGGGACTATGACGAACCTTTTCTGGGGTGCCCACCAGCTGATCCTTTCCAGCTTATACGCAAAATAGGGGAATATGCCCATAGGATATGCCTTAGCCAGGCTTTCGGGCGTTATTTCCCCTCCTACGGCATAGAAACCGCTTTCATTTCCATATCGCGGATCAGGGAATTCGTCGGTATGCGTAAGATCGAATATCATGACAGTGCGTATCCTTCTTCTGTTGCTGTTATGACTGCCGTAAATCCTTCCTTTCTTCCGAAAAGTATCTCGCGCATCAGCAGAGGGGTGATCCTGGCGTTGAGCACTCTCTCAAGCTCCCTTGCTCCGTATTCCTGTGTGAATCCTTCCTTGAGAAGCTTTTCGAATGCTTCTGCAGTGATGTCAAGCCTTATGCCCTTTGAGTCGAGTCTGTTCTGCAGCTTCTGTACTTTGTCCTCAAGAATCATACGGGCCATTTCTCTGTCCATGTCGTTGAAAACGACCACAGAAGTCAGTCTGTTGATGAATTCCGGTGCAAATACGTTCTTGACCTCCTTGGCCATGGCCGTTCCTGCATCTGCCTTCCTGTCGAATCCTATGTTTGCCTTGTGGGCATATCTGGCACCTGCATTTGAAGTCATTATCAGCACTACATTGCGGAAGTCCACCTTCCTTCCCTTGTTGTCGGTGATGACAGCATAGTCCATGATCTGGAGAAGGAGGTTGTATATGTCCTCATGAGCTTTCTCTATCTCATCAAGCAGCAGTACGCAGTATGGATTCCTTCGTATGGTGTCTGTAAGGATTCCTCCGTCGTCGTAACCAACATATCCGGCAGGGGAGCCTATGAGTTTGGCTACGGAATGCTTTTCCGAGTATTCGCTCATATCGAATCTGTGCAGCGGAACATGCAGCTGGGAGGCCAGAACTTTTGATAGTTCTGTCTTACCCACGCCTGTAGGGCCTACAAACAGGAAATTTCCGATTGTTTTGCCGCTGTCAAGTAATCCGGCCTTTGACATGAGTATCGCCTCGGAAACGGCTTTTATTGCCCCATTCTGGCCATATATCTTCTGGCTGAGCCTTTCCTCCATGCAGAAAAGGTCTTCCCGTATCTCTTCATCGCTTGCCTGTACGTCCGACCTGCATATGTCGGCGAGTGCAAGGTCGATGGTCCTGAGGCCTACTGTCTTTTCACCAGTGCTCTGTGCATATGCTCCAGCCTCGTCCATCAGGTCAATGGCTTTGTCAGGAAGACATCTGTCAAGCATATACCTCTGGCTTGATCTTACGGCATGAATTACCGTTCCTTTTTCGTAACTTACTCCATGGTGGGCGGACAGTTCCGGAATCAAGCTTTCAAGGATGGCTTCTGATTCTTCTGCATCCGGTTCTTCAATATCGATCTGACGGAAGAGTCCGAGTACACCACTGTCATGTGAGCTGATCTTCTTTACATCCTCGGGAGTAGCTGATATAATGAATTTTATATCTCCTGACTTGAAGTATGGGATTAAGAGGTTCAGGATGTCTTTCGAGCCATCATACATATTGCTTGTACCTCCAAGGGAGCGAAGTTCGTCTATGTAGATTGTCATTCCGCCTTCGCCTCTTACAGCCTCCATTATTTCCTGTACTCGTCCTTCAAGATCTCCGCGATACTGTGTTCCACTTAGTAATGAGTTTATATTCAACTCTATAAGTATTTCTTCTTTAAGTCTTGCTGGAACTGAATCACTCTCCATGAGACCGGCTATCCCCCTAGCTACAGTGGTTTTTCCTACGCCCCTGCCACCGACAAGAAGCACATTGTTCTTCTGCTTTCTGCAGAGTATCCTCAATGCCTTTTTCATCTCATCGTTTCTGCCGACAATTGACGGGAACGCCTTTACGGGGGTGAAGTATTTCGATAGTCTTTCTTCGGGTTCTGAACCTTGAGAATCACTTATAGCGATAAGTGAATTAAGAAACTCCGGGACACTGCAGTCCAATGACTTCTCCATGTAGTATCTTGCATATGACTCTTCGAGGCGGAAGTATGAATATATGACATGGTGCAACTGTACTGTCTCGACCATAGCCGATACAGCAGTCTTGCCGGCAGTGTCGAAAAGCTCCTGCAGCTGTTCAGAGAAATCTATCTTGATTTCCTGACTTTCCGGAATGCTGTCAAGCTCGTTCAGATAGCCGTATATCTCGTCTTCAAGCTCCTGCGCACGTCCGCATCTGGTATATGCTTCCCAAAAATCCTTGTCTTTCAGGAAACCTGCAAGAAGGTGTTCGGGAGTCAGGAATTCGTGACGTTTTTCAGTTGCGATTCCATAGGCTTCCACCAATGCTTCTGTGACTTGCTGTGTCTGATTTAATGCCATTTATCTTATTCTGGTTGAATGTCAAACTTAAGAGGGAACCCCTCTGAACGGGCCATTCTTGTAGCTTTGGCTACCTTGCTTCTTGCTATATCAAGCGGGTATCTTCCGACAACGGCCTTCTGGTGTATATGGGTCTCTTCTGCAATTTCTTCAGCTTGCTGCTGAGTCTTGCCGAATATGGTCATCATCACCTCGATTACAAATTCGAAAGTCGTGAAATCGTCGTTCAGGATGATGACGCTATGCTTGCGCGGCTCCTTTGGTGCTGTCCTGACTGTAGAGCGGCTTTCCTTCTGTATTTCAGTCTGTTCCATCTCTTCTTCCGTCATTTATCTTCCTTGCCCAATATACGAACGGTGTATCGAGAAGGCTTGTTATGATGTATATGATATAACTGCTTGTGAATATGGTCACAAGGGTTTCAACCTCATATGTACCGTAGAAGGCAAGGAATGTATAAAGCAGGGTATTGAGCAGCTGGGAGATCATTGTCGATCCGTTATTCCTTATCCACAATCCTTTCCTGCTGTCTCCGAACTTCTTCCTGCACCAGTCCCACCATTTGTGGTAAAGCCATACGTCTGTAAGCTGGGATATGAGATATACTCCAAGTGAAGCGCAGACAATACGTGGAGTACTGCTGAAGATAGTATGGAATGCTCCGCTTGCCCAATCGTTCTCTGACGGGGTATAGAGAAGCCACATCTGCGAGATCAAGATGAAGAATACGGAACATAGGGTGCTGATGACAACTGCTCTGTTGGCGTCCTTGCGGCTATGATTTTCGCTCATGATGTCCGTTATGAGGAAGGTGCTGGCAAATAATATGTTACCAAGGGTCATCTCAACTCCGAATGCACGTACCAGAATCAGGACTTCTATATTTGCAAGAAGGGTTGCCATCACATTGAATGCAAGCAGTCCCTTCTTTCCGAAGAAGCGGTAGAACAGGATCACGCCACCGTAGATGACAAAGAATGAAAGTATGATCAATAGTTCGTTTGACATGGGCTTTTATAATAGTGTAAGCCTGCAAAGATAGTAAAAATACTGGTTTCCATGTCATTTCACGGATACCTTCGGAAGGTCACTCCATCGGGTGGTATAGTGAGGTGACTGGTTGTCCCTCGTACTTCTGATTTCTCCGCTGCCTTGCACGGCAAGTCTGACAGTTCCAGAACCGAAGGTGTTGTTGATCAGGTCCAGTGCGGACGTAATCCTTTGTTCCTTTTCAAGAGTCTCTGTGTCCTCGAACAAGGACTGTACTGCTTCGGACTTGTCCATTATGCCTGTGGCGATTACCCCGGCCTTCTTGTAGCCGTATCCGCTTTTGAACAATTCGGCAGTTGCGTGTACAGCGCTTATCACGATATTCCTTTCGTCAGCTGTAGGAGTAGTGAAGGTGACCAGGGAACTCGAATGGGTCTGCGGGAGGTTTTCCTTGAATCTGTTGGTATATGCGAATACTGTGATTTCGCTGGTCACGGAATGCTGTTTGCGCAGTTTTTCAGCCATTGTGGATGCGAAGTTGGCAATCTGTTCCTGCAATTCCTTCATGTCGTAAATTTCGGTCGAGAAACTGCGTGATACGCATATAGACTGCTTTGCCTCGAAGCCGTCCTCGAATTCTATGCACGGAATACCCTGAAGTTCCTTCCATGTCCTTACGCCGGTTATTCCCATCATATTCTGCACAGCTGACTCTTGCAATAGTGTGAAATCGTATGCTGTCCTGATGTATCGTGCCTGGAGTTTGGCTGCGGATTTTCTGCCTATGCCCCATACGTCCTCGATTGGAAATTTCCTGAGCACTTTCTCTATATCCTGAGGCCTGTGCATGTAACATCCTCCACGAAGTTTCGGATATTGCTTGCAGAGTTTTGATGCTATTTTAGCCAGAGTCTTGGTAGGGGCTATCCCAACGGATACAGGTATTGATGTCATCTTCCAGCAGCGTGCGGAAATCTCCTTTGCGTATGCGTCAAAATCGGGGTTGTCCAGTCCGCGAAGGTCGAGGAATGCCTCATCGATCGAATATACTTCTACTGCCGGTGCGAATTCTCCAAGTACCAGTCTTACCCTTTGGGACATCTCTCCGTATAGTGCCATGTTGCCGGAAAACACTGCGATATCGTGCTTCTTGACAAGGTCTCTGATCTTGAAATAGGGGGCTCCCATCTTTATGCCCAATGCCTTTGCTTCGTTACTGCGTGCAATAGCACATCCGTCATTGTTAGACAACACTATGACGGGTTTTCCCTGCAGGTCAGGTCTGAAGACCCTTTCGCAGGATGCGAAGAAATTGTTGCAGTCGGCAAGAGCAAACATGATGTTACATCTTCTTTATCACCCATGTTACGACGCCCCAGATAAGGAAATTGTTATCAGGAGTCACTTCTATAGGTTTGTATGTCCTGCTGTTCTCATTTGCAGGCATAAGGCGTATGCTGTTTTCGTTTATTTCGACTCTTTTGACCGTATATTCGCCGTCGATGAAGCATACGGCCTTGCAGTTGTTGTACGGATCTATGCTCCGGTCCACTATGATTATGTCACCTTCATCCATCCCGGTATCAACCATCGATACGCCGTCCACCCTGAAGAAGAAGGTGGAGGCCCGATGTCTTACGAGAAGTCTGATAAGATCGAGTTTCTCGTGGATGTTTTCAGCGGGGGAGGGAAAACCGGCCTTCACGTCGCCAAGGAAGCCTCCTTCGTAGGAGGCTTCCTCGGCTATGCTATGGGGTATGAACTCATTCATAACAGTTCTGACAAGCTTTTGAAATCGTCAATCAGCCAGTCGGCGTCAGAAAGGCTTTCCCTGCTTCCGTTGCCGTATGTGACTCCGCAGGTTTTTGTACCTGCATTTCTTCCCATATCTATGTCGAATATGGTATCCCCGACAACAACCGCTTCTTCAGGCTTGAATCCGAACTTTTCGAGAGTACGGTTCACCGGTTCCGGATCCGGCTTTGCATTTATGACGTCTTCTGCTCCGATAATATAACTGATGATATTGGAAAGTTTCAGGTTTTCGACATATTCAGCCAATGAAGCATGACTTCTGCTGCTTGCAATGGTAAGTATGTATCCGCGCTCCTTCAGTTCAACCAAAGTTTCCATTACATGTGGATAAAGTTCCACTGCACCTTCTGTGTTGAATTCATGAAACAGCCTGCGGTATGTTGCTGCATAAAGATCACCGTCAACCCCGCATCCTGGGAAGAGCGCAGGAGGAATCTCTATCAGCCTCAACCCGATCATCGCAGCACATTCCTTATCTGTGCGTGATGGCAATCCAAGCTCCTTGATTGTTGCCTGCATAGTCTTGACTATGACGGCCGCTGTATCTCCAAGCGTACCGTCAAAGTCAAGTATGATTATCCTGGTGTTGTGCATGACTATGAAACTACCACAAGATACTCCTCGACAAAGTCGATCAGATTCTGGAGTTCGTCATTGTCAGGTGCGCTGACAAGTACGGTTACCAGTCTGTTCCTGTCCTTGGAAGGAACATCCATACAGAAGAAGAAGCATGGGAGTCCGTCATCTGTCCAGACGTTGAAGCCGTAAGCCTTGTAGTTCTGGAATCCGAAGCATATGATAGGTTCCTCATTTGCATCGATGTCCTCTTCATTGACCACATCTTCGTAAGTCCTGCTTGCCTCGATATAGGCATCAGATCCTTCCGGTATCGTTCCGATACTGATGTCTATGCCCCTGATGTCCCTGCCTTTGGCGCTTATGCTCAGACTGTATGATTTTGTACCGTCCTCCTCGTTGTATTCTTCTGTTTCATATTTCCAGATTTCAGGAACCTGCATTGTGATTCCTGCAAAATGTACCTGTTTCAATGCGATGTCGCTCATATTTTTATGTTTTATTCTGCTTTGAATACTATTACAACTCCGTCGTTCTTTGCTACAGAGATTTCTGCCTTATAGATGTCACCTGCAGCTATCTTCCGTACTACAGGAGTGTTGCCGCCTTCATAAATGTCGATTACGCTGTCCTTTGCGATTTTCCAATCAGCATCAGCTCTGTCCTTGATATCCTCTACCATCTCCCAGACATTGTATTCTTTAGTCTGGTCAACTGCGTTTATTGCTGCAACATACCATGTGTCACCATTTCTGCGTGCCAGAGCTACATGCTCTCCAGGCATACCGTCGATGAATCTTGTCTCATCCCATGTTGTAGGAACCTGACGAAGGAAGTCAAGACATGCCTCAGGAGCATCTTCAAGGTTGTTAGGAGCGAGGGCGAAATTCTGGATAGGATTCTGGAAAAGTACGCATGTAGCAATCTGGAATACGTCTGTAGTACGTCTTGTAGTACCTCTGTCGTTGCTCTTGCTGAGTCTTTCGTTCATGAAGCATCCTCCGAACTCCATCGATCCGACAGTGTTGCGGATGAACGGATGCAGACATGCTGCCTGTGCCTCCTGGTTGCATTCTCCCTGTGAGAATACAAGGTTTTCAGATGCTCTTACTGCCTCGCTTCCTACGTAGTTAGGATACATCTTTTCCCATCCTCTAGGCAGGGTGCAGCCATGGAATATCACCATCAGACCGTTGTCATCCGCATCGCTGAGGATTGCTTCATAATGTCTCATGGTCTCCTGCTTGTCTCCTCCGAAGAAATCCACCTTGATACCCTTTACACCAAGCTCATGCATCCAGCGCATCTCCTTCTTTCTTGAAATAGGATTTGACATGATGTTGACAGGACCCTGCTCGATGTCATTCCACCATCCGCTCGAACTATACCACAGGAACACGTCGATTCCCTTGCTCTTCGCATAGGCTACCAGGTCAGCAATCTTTTCCCTGCCTATATATGTATCCCACCAGTTGTCGACCAGAACATACTGGAAGTTCATGGCAGCTGCAAGGTCGACATACTTAAGCTGGTCTTCATAGTTTATGCTGTCATCTCCCCATACGATCCAGCTCCATGTTCCCTTGCCATACTTGTAGTCATGGGCACTCTCATAAAGAGGGTCGACTACATCCCATGCAATTGTCGTCTCGACGATAGGGGCGAGATCTTCACCAAGTGTTATTGTTCTCCAAGGAGTCGCACCAGGCAGGGCTACTCCCGGCTCAACAGTTCCGTTTCCATTGTTTTCCTCAGGCATAGGATACTCTATCTTATAGCTGAAGTATGATTTGTCTGAAGAAAGTCTGCTGTCGCTCAGACGTGAACCGCAGTAACTTCCGTCAACCCCTGTCTCGCTTATGAGTACCCATCCTTTCTCCTTCACGTTAAAAAGGCAAGGGAAAGTATATCCGTGTCCGTTCCTTGACTTTTCTGCAACAGGTCTTGCAACTCCATAATGTTCCTCATAGCTTGGAGTAGTGCGTTTCCAACCTCTCATGGCATGGCTCTGAGGAGTCAGATATGTAGCAACCTGATTGCTTTCTTCTGTATCTGTGAAATTGAATTCCGTAAGTTCCTCAAGTACTCTTACGCTTCCGGTCTCACCTTCTTTCGGCATGAGATATCTGAACGCTACATCATTGCGGCTGACGATGAACTCTACATGAATCTTCTTTCCGTCCGGATTTGAGAATGTGACAGTACCGGTAGAAGCACGATGGTTCACCTTGCTTGCCTTGGTCCTGGACATTGTATAATCAACGACGATTTCGTCATTCTGGAAACCGGACAATTCAAGGGCGGACCAGTCATAGACATTGGTCTT
>JAEIGA010019596.1_pt1 | contig 10313 bp, 19 predicted proteins | sample 9270691 | NCBI WGS metagenome assembly JAEIGA01 (sample SAMN17057246, study PRJNA624740) | gut metagenome | biome: biome; isolation source: fecal sample | host: Bos grunniens | place: China: Xizang | collected 2019
CGCCCGGGCGGTTTTATGCAACTTGTACAAATTCAACACAAAAACTTTGTGCATTTTGCGAATAGACAAAATCCATAAAATATGATATAATATAAATACAGTAAAGAAAGTGAGGAACTAATTTATGAAATCTATCTCTGTTTATTTTGACCTTGACGGCACTCTGTTTGACCTTTACGGCAAGCACAATTGGCTTGAAATGCTTGAAAATGAAAAAGCTGGAGCATTTGCAACTGGTCGCTTAATGCAGAACATTAACAAGGAAAGACTGCTGACTGTTGTCGCAGAATTGGCTAATTATGGCGTAAAATTTAACGTCATTACTTGGCTTCCCATGCAAGCAAGCCGTGAATATGAAGAAATTTGTAAGGCTGAAAAAATCGCATGGGTTCGACAAAATTTACCATTCATTGACGAAATCGTTTGTCAGTCTTATGGAGTGCCGAAACAGAACGCTATAACAAAAAGAACTGCAAGAATGATTCTGATTGATGATAATAAAGAAGTTTGTGAAACGTGGGAAACGGCAAAACAGCGTACTTTTTTCAATGTAACTAAAGAATTTTCGGCAGTGAATGCACTGGAAATAATTTTAGGAAAAATCGTAAGTGGAGAGTGGGCATAAATGCCCATTCTTTGTGATTTTTCGTTGCGCCCGGGCTCAGCAAAATGAATAAAAAGTAAATAAAAAAATTAGAAATCTTTGTATAAAATATCAATTGATTTTTTTCGTATTCTATGCTATAATATATAATGTAAGGTAAAGAAAAAACAAAGTGCAAATGCACAGAAAGAGAGAAATCTTATGACTATTTATTATTTTAAAAAGAGTATTGAAAGAAAACATGCAATTTTCGGCACGGGAAAGAAGGGTTATTATCAATCTGAACAGGCTCTCATAAAAGCGGCGAATAAATTTTTTGAAGAATCGAATGAAAAAATAACAGAAAAAGAAAAAAGAATGATTATTTCAAAGACAATTCCAGACTATGATTTTTATGCTGTGCAGGGCTGGTGTGATGGGTTCGGAAACGATACTTATACAAAATGCTGTTTTAGAACTTATCAAGAAGCTGTAAATTATATTCGCAATTTCAAGAAAGAGGAATTTAAAATTGTCGGTCAGTGGTGGGGCAAAGAATATATTAACTATTGGGAATAAAGATAAGCACAGTCAGAAATGGCTGTGCTGTGCTTTTGCTTTAATTAAATTGTGCGCCCGGGCGCGACAATTTTTCTCTATAAATAGCGAAAAGCAGAGTGTTAACTACTCTGCTTTTTTGCCTGTTTTTCGGCTTTTTCCTGACGTGCTTTCTCTCTGATTTCTTTCTGCTTTTCTCTTGCTTTGCGGTCACGTTCCATTTTTTCGGCTTTAAGTTTAGCTTTTTCGGCTTTACTTTCGTCTTTCTTTGCTTTTTCCTCTTTGTATTTTTCTGCCTGCTCCTTGCCGTTGTATGCCGGATATTCACGCATTTTTGTTTTTCTGCCCTCAAATTCCTTGACTTCTGGACTGAAATTTACATACATTTCTTTGCCGTCCGGTGCTGTTCCCCAAAGTACGGAAAATTCGCTGTCACCCGTCTGAAATACCTTGTCTTCGCCAAATTCGGCAATCAAGATTTTCCGCAGGATTTCGGTACTTTCTGCACGGCTCTGGTTTTTAATTTGAGTAGGTGTTAATTCTGCCATAAGCTACCTCCTTAAGGTGTAGGCTTTTGTTTTTCTTACTATATATATTATAGCACAAATTTTATAAAAAGTCAATAGTTTTAAAAAATTTCAGCGTTTTAACCAAATTGACTATTCAATTTTTGTGCAACCTGACGGAATTATACGGCTTGTATAAACCGCCCGGGCGCAATTTACGCTCTGTATAAGCGGCGAAATTTCGCCGCCTATACAGTTTGTAAAGTGGGGAAAATCCCCATATATGGGGATTATTCGCCAAAAAGCCATTCAGAAAGTAAATCATCAGGATTTGTGTCATTTTCAGCCATAAGTTTTTTTAATTCATTCCATGCAGAAATGTGATTGGTTTTTACGTTTCTATCAGTAGCAAGAGCCTTGAAAAGTAACGCTGTTTCGGCTTTTACGTCACTTAGTGCCGTATGTTCTTCTTTAAATTCAGGATTGAATAAATATCTGTAGAAAGTTTCTGCTTTTGTCTGAATATTGCCGTTTTCGGTTAAATATCCATTCATAGCACACCAACCGCAATAGTGCAGATTATTACAGTAAGTATAAAAGGTCATGGTCTGAATATCGTGCCAATTGATTAAAGTATACAGTTTTTCGGCTTTTTTACCAAAAGAGCGAACTAATGCAGATTTGTCAAACGGAAAGTTAAAAGCGAAAACGTCACGGATTTGATATTTTTTAATTACAGATTGTAAAGTTAGCCACATTCCACGTTCTGTTTTGTAATTATACTTTGAGTTGAATCCCTTAAGAATATCATGGAGGTTATTAACATACATTGTGCTAAGGTCTTTAGTCTGATTTTTTTCCTGATTATAGGTCAAATTTTGTTCCAAATATTCAGGGATAGCGTAAGAATGATATTCTACTACTTGTAAAGTCTGCAAGTCTACAACAGTAAAGCCAATATTATAAGAAGGCATAGCAGAATAACCCTCTGTATCTAAAACAATACCGTAATGAGCATTACTGTTTAAATAGGTGCATTCAGTTTTTCGTCTTGCCATTGGTGAAAATCTCCTATTCTGAAACGGACTGGATTTTTGTTATTTCCGTTTCTCACTATAATTATTATAGCACATTTCCCTTGAAAAGTCAACTGTCAAAATGCACAAACTTTTCGTCATTGCCTTCCCTTGATACTGTACAAATTGCACAAATACGAACCGTATAATTATACTTCTATAAATTAAAATAATTATACGGGGAGTATTTGCGCCCGGGCGGTTGGTTTAGAAATGGCTATATTGCGTAGTTTTAAGCGTTTACAAATTGTATAACGAAAAATCCCCCATATAGGGGGATTTCTTTTAGATAATACTGTTTGCAATTCTTGTGTATACACGGACTTTGTTATTATAGCCTACGACATTTTCAATAGAGGTCGAGAAAAAGCCGTCTTCTACCAAGGAATCAAGGGCTTTCTGGATTTTTGGTCTGGTATAGTCACGCTTTGCATTCAGACTATATTTACACCGTTCGTTATAGTTCGCCATACCCTGAAAGTCACCATAATCGTCAAGACCGGACTGTACAGAAAGTACAGTAACAATATCACCAATTTGCGTATTATTATAGAGGTACTCACGGATTCTGTCATGAATAAGCTGATTCATGCGTTCACGGCAAATACGCTTTTTTTCAGCTCTCTGTTCATAGTGTTCTACATAAGAACGTGCATAAGCCTGTTCCGATTCAGTGCCATATACACCGTCAGCGATTTTCCGCATAATGCTGATTGTAGAGGGCAGAACACATGCATTAACAGTAGAGTTTACAACGGGTGCGAGTTTAACAGTAATAGCCATAGGGCAATCTCCATTCTCCGCTTTAAGCGGTATTAAGTTTTTCTTTACCTTACATTATATATTATATCACATTTTTTATGATTTGTCAAGAGGTTTTTTTTGATTTTCGGCACTTTGCACAAAAGCCGTACGCTTTTTGTCCATAATTTGTGCAATCTGCACAAGTGCCCGGGCGCAAGCTAGAAATGGCTATATATAGCCATTTTAGGGGGTTTACAGATTGTATTTTTGGCTATATATAGCCAAAACTACGATTTGTATAGGGTAGGGCTTTAAAGTGCTAAAGTATACAGAAACGGAAAAATCCCCATTTCTGGGGATTTTCCGGCTTATCAGTCGGATTCTTTCGGCAGACAGTAGCCTTTGACCTTACCGGATTTTGCCTTGATTTCGGCAATTTCCAGTTCACCGCTGTCAACAAGCTGTTTCAGAAGTGCGGAGGCTTTCTGGGTAGATACTTCCAAATAATCAGCAACAGATTTTGCAGTAGCATAGCCGTTTTCGTTGACTTCAATTTCACCGGATTTCAGAGCAGAAACGATTTTTACTTTGATTTCGCTGTTTTCACGCTGGGTTTTTGTACCGGATTCTTTGCGTTTAGCGTTCTTTTTGTCAAGTGCGGTCAGCATAGCAGAGGCTTTTTCCTGCATTTCAGCAGTAACGGTTTCACCGTTTACGATAGCAGTCAGAAGTTCACGTTCGGTCATGGTTTTAGCTGTAGTTGCCATAAAATAGCTCCATTCTCCGCATTATAGCGGTAGTAGGGGATAACAGTAACTTGCAAGGTCTTATTTCCATGCCTTGTAGTATTCTGTTTTCTCCGTGTTTCTTAGTATGTATATATTATAACATACTTTTTGAATTTTGTCAATTGGCAGATTGCACAAACTTTACAGAGCCAATTTGTTTATTTTGCACAACTTGCCGGCAGAGGTGCGACAGCAAATAGAGGGGAGGGCTTATTGCCGTTGCCCTCTTTATCTTTACTGTAATATTATTATAGCATAGAATACGAAAAAAATCAAGTGGTATTTTCACCAAAGAATTAGAATTTTTTTGTTTATTTTTTGTGCAAAATGTCGGGGCATATACAAATTGTATAATAAATAGTATTTATAGGGGGATTAAAAAGTTTTATTATACGAGGAGTATATGCGCCCGGGCGCAAAGTTAAAAATGGCTATATTGTGTCGTTTTAGGGGTATAAGAAAACGGCGGTATTCCGCCGTTTCTCCTTAGAACTCAATACATTCGCCTTCGTCAGTTGTATAGGGATTTTCTGTAGGGGGTACTTCATTTTCTGAAACGTCACGAATTTTTTCTACATAGCAACGGTTGCGGTATTCGTCAAGGGCTTCTTCATAACCGATTTCGTCTACCATGTGTCCATATTCGTCAGCATGTTCGTCATAGGCTTCGCCTTCCATGCAGTCGGCAACATAATTCTGAAAAGAGGTAAAAGCATCTTCAAGGAAATTCTGGAATGTGGCTTCGCTGTCAGTTTCAGTTAGTTTGACATAGAAGTATGTGCCGAAATAATCAGGGGTGTTAAAAGAAACGTACTTGTAAGTATTCATAATTTTTCTCCTTTACTGGTTGTGGTTTTCTTTACCTTACATTATATATTATATCACATTTCTTGTGATTTGTCAATAGGTTTTTAGAAATTTGTATAATTGCACAAAAATGTTGTGCCGGCTGTCTATAAATTGTGCAACTTACATAAACCGCCCGGGCGCAAGCCCAGAAATGGCTATATTGCGTGGTTTGTAGATACGGAAAAATCCCCCAAAATGGGGGATTTCTTATCAGGATTCAGATTCGGCAGTAGTGAGGGAGTAACCAATAACCTTACCGGATTTTGCCTTAACTTCGGACTTTTCAAGCTTTCCGGCAGTGACAAGCTGTCCGAGGAGTGCGGAGGCTTTCTGAGTAGAAAAGCCCATAACATCAGCGATTTCCTTAGCTGTATAGCAGTTGCCTACGTCCATCATTTCGAGGATTTGTGCCTTAATTTCGGCATTCTCTTTCTGTGTCTTAGTGCCGGATTCTTTCCGCTTAGAATTCTTTTTGTCGAGTGAGGTCAGCATAGCCTGAGCTTTGTCAACCATTTCAGCGGTAATTTCTCTGCCCTCTACGATAGCAGTCAGGAGTTCACGTTCGGTCATAGTTTTAGCTGTAGTTGCCATAAAAATGCTCACTTTCTTGCCTTACGGCAGTCAGGGAAATTCAGTCAGTTTCAAGGTCTTACTTTCCGTGCCTTGTCTTTACTTTTCAATCCCTCTTGTGTTTTACTGTACTATTATTATAGCACATTTTTAAGGAAAAGTCAATTGGCAAGTTGCACAAACTTTTTAAAGCCAATTTGTTTATTTTACCTATCCGGAATCGGCAACCAGTCGTTTGGGGTTCTGTTCTCTTTCCCTTGACTGTATATATATTATATCATAGATTTTTAATTTTGTCAAATCGGAGGTTGGAATTTTTCTCTATATATGGGGATAAAGTGAGGCGAAAAGTTTGTGCAGGTTGTACAAATTTCTCCACAAATTTGATTGTGTTTTGTTCAAATCCACAGCTCACAGACACTTTAAAAATGGCGATATATAGCCAAAATCTTTGCGCCCGGGTTCACAGCTCACACGGGGAGAAAATTCCGATATATGGGCAAAAAATTTTGCGCCCGGGTTGGACGCAGCCAAAGAGCGGGGGTCGAGGCGCCCTTGATCGGCCCCAGCGCCTATTAATCCTATAGGTTTAGTAGGTTTTGACGAGCCCGGGCGCAAAGCTTATTACTCCTATAGGTTTAGTAGGTTTAGTATATCAAGAAAAGCCCCATATATAGGGGCTTTTTCTCAATACATGGCTTCTTGATAGCTAATAAAGAGAGAAGCAACGTTTGTCGGATTTACGCCAAATTTAGCGATTTTTTCAGGATTTGCAGTCAGGTCAGCAAGTACCTTTTCAGCCGTTTCCTTAGAACCGCATTCACAGAGCAGAAATCTGTCGCATGTAGTTTCCCACTTAGTACCCTTATTATAAACAGAGGGCTTAACGGACTTGTAGCAGATAACATAAGTATTCATAAATTATTCTCCATTCTGGACGGTACGTCCGGTTAGTGTGTGGGGTTTGTTCCCTTACCTTATGTACTAATTATATCATATTTCTTATGATTTGTCAAGGGGTTTTTTAAAAAATTTTTTGTTTCTACGTTTTGTACAAATTCAAGACTTTCAAATGTCTATTTTTGTACAACTTGCACAAACCGCCCGGGCGCACTGTTAAAATGTACAAAACTATTCAACTTAAAAAAGATTTTTTGTGCAAAACAGAGAAACACTCAAAATAGGCTTGACAAATTAGCAAAGTTGTGATATAATTATATATGTAAGGTAAAGAAAACCACAACAAAGAAAACGAAAAGGAGAAAGTGCTATGTTAGTTTATATGGTTATGACTTTAGTAGATGACGAATACGGCGGTCGGGAAATCTTTGCAGGATTCTCTACTCGGGAAAAGGCAGAAGCCTTCATTCAGGAACACGGTCAGTCTACTGTTGAAACTTGGTACGGCTCGGAAAAGCAGTATACCATTGAAGAAGTCACCATTGAATGAGTTCTGGAGGGGCATCTCTAAAAGCCCCACCCCACTTCTTAACTCGCCTTGCCGTCAGTAGGACGGCTTTTCCTCCTGCCTAAATTTTGCGCCCGGGCGCATTTGTGTATATTGCATAAAAAAGTTTGAATCAAATTACTATTTTTGTACAAAGTGACAAAATGAAAAAAAATTTGAAAAATCTCTTGACAAATCCCTGAAAGTATGCTATAATAAATACATAAGGTAAAGCAAAACAAACAAACTGAAAGGTTAAGGTGCTAGAATGAGAAGTATTGTTTATCGTAAGGGTATTCTTGAACGTGCATATAACTTAGTTAAGTGTGATGCCGACAGAAGAAAGAAGGTAATTGTTTCACAGTCTGATATTAACGTTTCTATTTATGACCAATTGACAGCTGAACACAACGGATATGACTTCCACTGGACTGAAACTGCAAACATTATCAATGCACTTGAAGAAAATGGCTATATTACTTATGTTTCTTACGCTGACGGTGAAGACTATTACTCTATTAACTAAGCAAGGAAAACGGCTAGAAATAGCCGTTTTTCCCTTGTTAAATTTTGCGCCCGGGCGCTTTGTGCAATTTGTCTAAATGTAAGAAACTTTTTTGTGCAATGTGACAAATTTTTAAAAAGGGCTTGACAAATTCTAAAAGTTGTGGTATAATAAATACATAAGGTAAAGCAAAGAGCATAAATGCTCAAATAAAGAAAGTAGAGGTAATTTATTATGAACACTTTAACAAAGACTTTAACAGATTTATACACAATTTTCGCTAAGTATGGAATTTTCTTTACAGTCACAAGAGATTCCATCGATTGGATTACTATTGATATTGACAATAACTTTTGCACAGATTGTGATGCTTTTTACAATGCTATTGCTGATTATGTGAATTCTGTTAATACTTTAACTGGTAAAGGAATCAATGACTATCATAATTGGACAGGGGCTTATATAATAGATTTTTCTGATTTAACTATTATGATTGATTGAGAATAAAGAAACGGCTAGAAATAGCCGTTTTTTAAATTCTACAGTTAGCGTAGACTGACTCGCGCCGGCGCTTTGTGCAACATGTATAATTTAATTGATAGTTTAACTTTCTTTTTTGTGCAAAGTAACAAATTAAAAAAAATTTTGAAAAACCCCCTTGACAAATTTTAAAAGATGTGGTATAATAAATACATAAGGTAAAGACAAACACCTAAAAAGAAAGTCGAGGTAATTACAATGAAAGTTTATGTAGTTTATTTTAAGTCTGCTGTTAGTACTGTAATTAAGGTAGATTCTGTTTTTTCAAACAATGAAAGTGCTTTAATCCGTATGAAAGACTTATCACAGAAGTCTAATAACATTTACTCTATAGGTTGCTTTGATACTAAAGAAAGTAAAGACGGCAAATATTATGTGGTAACAGAATGTGACTTGACTTCAAAGGAACATTGTTATGTTGACATTGTTTATCCTGATAAGAAAACGGCTGAAAGATACTTAGAAAAAAAGAAGTTTATACATCCTGATTATATTTATTCCTTAGCTGGTTATAAAATTAGACACCAATCTAAAAAGCAAAGACTTAAAAATAATTGATAAGAAACGGCTAGAGATAGCCGTTTTTAAATTCTGTAGTTAGTATAGACTGACCGCCCGGGCGGTTTGTGCAACTTATATATTTTATTCAACACAACGTGCTGTCTTTTGTACAAAATGCTGATTTTTCAAAAAGCCCTTGACATTTGCTTTAATATGTGCTATAATATATAATGTAAGGTAAAGAGAAACAACGACAAAGAAAAGAGGTACGCTTATGAAAAACAACGCTTACAAAAAGAACACTATGGGCAAATGGGTTTCTGACATCTACAATAAGAAAATCCGTGTTAAGGTTGCTAATCGCCGTGTACGCCGTTCCGGCAAGAATGTTAAGGAGGGTGCTGATAATGCGTAAGATTGATTATGTATCTGTATTTCTGTGTGCTATCGCCGCAGGTCTGTGTTGGATTGGAAATCCGCTTGCAAGTTTTGTATTCGTGGTAAATTCTACAATCGGACTGATTGATAGTATTAAGGGAAAAGTAATTGCTCCGGCACTTATTAACGGAATTTTTCTTGCCTTGAATTTCGGCTGTTCTGTAGAGTTCTTGTTATCGCTTTAAGGGGGTAAAGCATATGTATAATGTAGTTGAGAAAATCGGTTCTATTCGCCTGACAATTCATTCCACTAAAGATAAGGCTTCAGCGGAACGCATTGCACGGCAACTCCAGAAACTCCACAAAGACCGCACAATTATTGTAACGAAAGCTAAAAAGCCCTAAACATAGGGCTTTCTGGGCTTGCGCCCGGGCGCATCGTCATTTTGCACAAATTCAACACCTAAAGTTTGTGCATTTTGCGAATAGACAAATCCCTGAAAATATGCTATAATATATATACAGTCAAGGGAAAGACTGAATAAAGAAATGAGAGGTACACTTCTATGAGTATTATTAAATCTGTTCGCTGTCTACTTGCATTCGTCAGCATTAAAAGACATTATGACCTTTTCTATGGTACTCTGTGCGGTAACACGACTTATTCTGTAGACTATAACGAATTTCGCAACGCTCTGTATATGAAATTTCGTGAGGCTTACGGTCATAAGGATTCTGAAACAATGACTGACAAAATACTGACTGTGTTCACTGATAACGGCTGTATTAAGTATGACACAATCAAAGATAGATATTATATGACTATCAATTTCTATGGTATCGGAAAATAAGAAGGGCTTTGTCCCCTCTACACTCTAAGGAGGAAAGCTTATGTATTTAATTTTAATTTTGCTTGCTGTTGTCTGCTATTTGCGTTCTGTCTGCTTTGACGTGGTTTTTGAAAGTAAATATGCTTATAAAATCTATAACTATGAATACGGTCATTTATATATTACTCTGTCTACTAAGCCGGAATATTACTCACAGTTTAAAAAGTCGCTGGTTGGCAACCGGAAATTACTAAGCGTATATTCTAAAAAATGGCGATATAAGGGCAAAATTGCCCTTGCGCCCGGGCGCGCAACTTTGGGTAGGGATAAGGGCTAAAAATAGCCCTTAATCCCACTTAGACTGCTGAATGAATGCTGTTCTTGCCATACACTTATAACACCACATGTGCTTCTGGTGTCCCTCTCCAGTTCTATGAC
>JAEIGA010019597.1_pt1 | contig 10313 bp, 8 predicted proteins | sample 9270691 | NCBI WGS metagenome assembly JAEIGA01 (sample SAMN17057246, study PRJNA624740) | gut metagenome | biome: biome; isolation source: fecal sample | host: Bos grunniens | place: China: Xizang | collected 2019
ACCGATAGCCCATACGGGCTCGTAAGCGAGCACGATCTTAGAGAAGTCCTCAGCTGAGAGACCGAAGAGTGAACCCTCGAGCTGGTTGTAAACAACCTCGTTCTGCTTGCCAGCCTCACGCTCCTCGAGCACCTCACCGATGCAGAAGATAGGAGTCAAACCATTTGCCAAAGCCAAGAGAACCTTCTCCTTGAGGATCTCGGGAGTCTCACCATAGTAAGCACGACGCTCAGAGTGACCGAGGATTACATACTGTGCACCAGTAGAAGCAACCATAGAAGCTGATACCTCACCAGTGTAAGCTCCTGAAGCCTTATCAGCACAGTTCTCAGCACCTACAGCGATGATACCCTTATCAACGATGGGTGTTACTGAAGCCAAGTGAATGAAGGGGGTGCAGATGATAACCTCGCAATTGGGTTTGTCAGCTACCAAAGCCTCGTTCAACTCAGTTGCCAATGCAATACCCTCCTGAAGGGTCTTGTTCATTTTCCAGTTTCCTGCTACAATGTTCTTTCTCATTTCTTTTCGTTTTTTAGTTAATACTAAGTTTATTCTTGGTTATTATTCTTCGAATGTTTGTCTATTATTACGAGCAAAAGCAGTGGGAGAAACATCCACAATGCAGCTTTTGCTTGACGTTTCTTGATATCGTCCGATGTGAATTGCAAGGCGGTATTCTCATCAATGCCTACTGTCAGCTGGTCATCACGTGGTATATCTACCTTGCTCCACTTACCGATTACGGTCGCATCCTTGAGCAACATTAGGCCTGGATTGGCTCGTATCATCGTCTTGAGCAGTATCTCATCGGCCTGCAAATAGGAATAAGCAGCCCCCGTATGGTCGGTCCACTCGTCAATAACATCACTACCCGATGAGGTAAGCATATAGAAAGCATAGTCATTGACCTTGGCATAATCGTATAGGTCATTGATAACATCAAGCATGCCCTCATCGGTACGCTTGAGATTAGGCGCCACGACAAAGAAGGTATACCCCGGTTGCTCCAGCACCTCCCATGTGAGGTCTTCTCCGTCAAGATTGGTCAGATAGAAGTCGGTGATTGGGGGAACATAGCCCTTAGATATCAAACGATTTTCACGCGACACGAAGGTCCATGTAGAGTCGGGATAGTTGTCAAAAGTGAAGGTGCGCTGCTCTCCATCCTTCTCGAGTACAAAAAGAGTCTCATACTCATCTTGTGGTGCATCTTCAGGTATCGTCATACCCTCAATGATATTCGCTCCTACGTGATAGGGACGGAAGTCCACAACCGGCAAATGACGCAAGCTATATGGGATAAACGCGACAATAGAGATTGCCGTATAGACGAACACAAGCCATTGCAAGCGCTCAGAGATGACACGACAAATATATTTGTTACCTATCAAAGTAATGATAGCCATCAGGAGCAATACCACATTCTTGCCAAACGTTTGCCAATTGGTAAGCACAATGGCATCGCCAAAGCAACCACAATCACTCACAGGGTTGTGAATGGCAAGGTAAAGAGAGAATGGAGTCATTATCACAAGGAACAACATCATCAACGAGAGGTGGAACCTGCGATAAAGTCCAAAGAAGAGACATACGCCCATCATATACTCCCAGATAATGAGGAGCATGGAGCCAGAAACCAACAGACCGAAAGGAATTGTCAGGCCAAAAGCCTCGGCATAATCGGCCAACTTGTACACCGTGCCCATAGGATCAACAGCCTTCACAATACCTGAGAAAGCAAACACCAATGCCAATGTAAAGCGCAAAGCATTGATGCTGATACTTGACGTAATATGAACCGGTGATAGTTTCATTTACTCTTCGAAATCGATTTTTATCAATCCAAATACCGAATAGTTAATCATATCCATGTAGTTAGCATCTATACCCTCAGATACGATTGTCTGACCCTCGTTGCTCTCAATCTGCTTGGTACGATAGATCTTCATCAAGATAAGGTCGGTATACGAGCTGATGCGCATGCTTCTCCATGCCTCATCGTAGTCGTGGTTCTTGGCCTTCATCAAGTTGAGCGCTTTGGTAGCATACTCATCATACTTGGCCAAAGCCTGCTCGGGAGTCATATCATCAGCATCAGCATAGCCCAACTCCAATTGGATAAGGGCAATGATACCATAGTTGACAATGCCAATAAACTCCGAACGCACACCTTCATCGACCATGGTAGTACCCTTGGTCTCGATGCTACGTATACGGTTGGCCTTGATAAATATCTGGTCGGTCACAGATGACGGACGCATGATACGCCATGCAGCACCATAATCCTTCAGCTTCTTAGCGAAGAGGTCGCGGCATGTGGCGATAACTTGTTCGAATTGTTGATTGGTATCCATATCTTTTTGAGTTATGAGTTAAGAGGGAAAAGTTAAGAGTTCGCTCTCCTCGCTTTTCGCCCTTCACTTAGTATAGTCTCAGCACCTGCCCCACGCGCAAGGTTGTCTTTGTGGTGATGCCATTGAGTTTACAAAGCTGTTTTACTGTAGTGTTCTTCTTAACTGCAATACGACTCAGCGTGTCACCCGAGCGCACTTTGTAGAATGTGGTAGGATCTGAAGGGTCAAACACCTTCTGTTTGGGCTTTTTGTAGGTGTAGTAGTCGCCCGTTACATCCTGATTGGGGAAGTCAAACATCAATGCAGGATCCAAAGCCTTGCCCAACAGACGTGTCTCAAAGTGCAGGTGTGAACCCGTGCTACGACCCGTATTACCACCCAATCCGATGGGGTCGCCAGCTCTTACCACGGCATTCTCTTCAACAAGCTTTTTCGAGAGATGAGCATACAGAGTTTCCAAGCCATTATGATGACGTATCACCATGAAGTGTCCATAACCTCGACGCTGATAGCTCGCAAAGCGCACCTTACCATCGAAGGCAGCACGGATGGTATCACCAATCTCCACCTTGATATCCAAGCCATAGTGCATACGACGACGACGAGGACGATAACCGAAAATATCGTTCACCTTCGTACGCTCGGTAGGCATACAAAATCCTGTGAGGTCAATAATCAAAGAATCGGGCATCACTGCACCCTCATACTTATGAGCATACTCATTGCTCCACTCGGGGTAAAGATCATCGGCAGGGTACTCGAAACTCTCGGCCTTGATGAGGCGATTGAGCACCACCGAATCAATCATCGCCATCTGTCTGTCCATGGGAGCCTGCTCGGCCAACAAATCTTGTCCAAAAGAGTGCGCTGACAATAGCACTGCTATCATGAAGGCGATATTCCTAACTATTCTGATTTTCATTATCCTTTTACAATACTTTTCGTTCCAAGTTGCAAAGGTACGGCTTTTCTTGCAGACGACAAAATGGATAGTGCTTTTTCACAATTATAAGCCCCCTTTTCTCGCCTTTTTAAGGAGTTTTTTAAGAGATTGACGACCAGTTGACATTGGTCTTGCGTAAACGTTCAAGTTGTTGCCACAAAAGGGCATTCTCAGGATTCGTCCCTTCGGGATCCTCATCGGTGATACGTTCGGCAATATTGCGCACATATCCCAGAAGTTGTCCATCACGAGCAATGTTGGCTATCTTCAAGTCAAAGGCGACACCACTCTGTTGGGTACCCTCCAAATCACCAGGGCCACGCAATTTAAGGTCAGCTTCTGCAATCTCGAATCCATCGTTGGTGCGCACCATAATCTCAAGGCGCTTCTTACTCTCCTCACTCAACTTTACCGAAGTTACTAAAACACAATACGATTGATCTGCACCACGGCCCACACGCCCACGCAACTGATGCAATTGCGAAAGGCCAAAACGCTCGGCATTCTCGATAACCATCACCGAGGCATTAGGCACGTTAACACCCACCTCAATAACCGTTGTTGCCACCATAATCTGCGTTTCACGTTGCAAGAAACGTTGCATCTCGGCATCCTTCTCGACGGGTTTCATCTTACCATGCACCATGCTCACGGCACAATGAGGGAAGGCCTGACTAATCTGTTCATAGCCCTCTTCAAGGTTCTTGAGATCTATCTTCTCGCTCTCCTTGATGAGCGGATATACCACATACACCTGTCGTCCTTGGGCAATCTGACCAGCCATAAACTGATAGAGCTGAGCCTGTCGATTACCATACTGATGAATGGTTTGTATTGGCTTACGACCAGGAGGCAACTCATCAATGACCGATACGTCAAGGTCGCCATAGAGCGTCATGGCCAATGTACGCGGGATGGGCGTTGCCGTCATCACCAATACATGAGGAGCGAAGTCATTCTTTGACCATAACTTGGCACGCTGAGCCACACCAAAGCGATGTTGTTCATCGATAACCACAAAGCCCAAGGCCGAGAACTGTACTGAATCTTCCAATACGGCATGTGTTGCCACCAGCAAGTGTATATCGCCTCTCACCAACCCTTCGAGTATCTCTTTACGCTTCTTGCCCTTGACGCTACCCGTAAGCAGAGCTACTCGCACGGGAAGTCCATCGAGCATCTTGGCCAATGTCGCGTAATGTTGCTCGGCAAGGATTTCGGTAGGCGCCATGATACATGCCTGATAGCCATTGCCTATGGCGATGAGCGATGTCATCAACGCCACCAACGTCTTACCGCTACCCACATCACCTTGCAAGAGGCGATTCATCTGCCGCCCGCTGTTCATATCGTGTCGCATCTCGCGGATAACACGCTTCTGCGCTCCCGTCAGTTCGAAGGGAAGCTTCTTGGCATAGAACTCATTGAACAGTTCTCCCACCTTCGTAAAACACAATCCGCGGAACTTCCTACGACGGTCCTTGCTATAACGTAAAATACTGAGTTGCACATAGAATAGCTCCTCAAACTTAAGACGATATTGCGCCCTCCGTAATGACTCCGGCTCCTTGGGAAAGTGTATCGTATGTAATGCCTCGGCAAGTGGCATCAAGTGGTGTTCGCGCACGAGAGCTTCAGGCAATGTCTCAGCAATGGGAGTGCGTCCGAGCAAAGCAAAAAGGTTCTCTTCCAGCTTCTGCATGGCCTGCGAATTGAGCCCGCTCCTCTTCATGCGCTCCGTCGTATTGTAATAGGGTTGCAGCCCCATCGACGAGAGAGACAACTCCGAAGCCTTATCAATATCGGGATGTGCCACATTGATGCGGTCGCCAAACATCGTAGGCTTGCCAAATATGATGTATTCTACCCCTACGGGATAGCTCTTGGGAATAAACTTAGCACCGTTAAACCACACGAGATCTATCACTCCCGTACCATCTGAGAAGTGAGCCACAAGGCGCATCTTGCGACCCGTGCCCGTGGTTTCATAACGCAATATCTTACCCTTAATCTGCACGTAGGGCATATTGCCATCAATCTCATGCACATAATACAATCGGCTACGATCCACATACTTGTAGGGAAAGTTATACAAGAGGTCGTGCATAGAACTTATGCCCAACTCCTTAGCCAGCAAGGCCGCTCTCTGCGGCCCTACCCCTTGTAAATACTGTATGTCACGTGTCGACAGATCGTACATAGTTCCCTATTGCCCGACAAGTATTATAGGCTCTGCATATCGTTCAGACGTTTGTAATATCCGCCCTTCGCCAATAGCGACTCATGAGTACCTCGTTCTACAATCTCGCCTTCAAGCATTACGCATATCTCATCGGCATGCTTGATGGTACTGAGGCGATGGGCAATGGCAATGGTGGTACGCGACTTCATCAAGCGCTCCAAAGCCTCCTGTACAAGGCGCTCGCTCTCTGTATCAAGAGCCGAGGTAGCCTCATCGAGAATGAGGATGGGTGGGTTCTTCAAGATGGCACGAGCAATGCTCAAACGTTGGCGCTGACCGCCTGAGAGACGACATCCCCGGTCGCCGATAACCGTATCGTAACCCTGCTCACTCTCCATGATAAACTCGTGAGCATTTGCAATCTTGGCAGCTTCGATTACCTGTTCCATGGTAGCCCCCTCGACACCAAAGCTAATGTTATTGAAGATGGTGTCGTTGAAGAGTATAGCCTCCTGATTGACGTTACCGATGAGAGAGCGCAAGTCACGGATAGAGATATCGCGGATATCGCGTCCATCAATCGTGATGCTACCTCCCGTAACATCATGGAAACGAGGTACAAGGTCGACGAGGGTCGACTTACCTGAGCCCGACTGACCCACAAGCGCAATCGTCTTGCCCTTCTCTACCGTGAGGTTGATACCACGCAACACGGGATTGCCTGGTGCATAGTGGAAGTCTACCCCCTTGAACTCGATACCCTGTTCGAAATTAGGCAACAGTTCAGGCTTCACAGCCTCCCTGATGGGGTTCTCGGCACTCAGAATCTTATCTACACGCTCCCAACAACCCATACCGATGGGGATGTTGTAGAAGGCCTTCGAAAGATCTTTGATGGGATTGAGTATATTGTAGAGCAACACCAAGTAATAGATGAAGGTGGCACCCTCCATACCCGATGTGCCGTTGAGGATGATGTAGCCGCCAGCCCACATTACGATAACGATAATGCCCGTACCCATAAATTCACTGGCAGGGTGGGCTGCCGACTGACGTATGGTCATGCGCATCACGGCATTGCGGTAGGTATTGTTGATATCTGCAAAGCGTTGTTTCATCTTACCTTCGGCAAGGAATGCCTTGATGATACGCAATCCACCGAGGGTCTCGTCGAGCTGAGCCAAAAGCGTACCCCAATAGTTCTGTGCCTCCTTCGATTTGCGCTTGAGTTTACGGCTGATAGCACCCATGGCCCACGCCAAGGCAGGCATGGCAACAAGCACGAAGAACGTGAGCTCCCAACTGAGGAAGAAGAGACTGAAGAGGGTAACAACAATCGCTATTGGGTTTTTTATCAACATCTCCAACGAGTTGGACAACGAGGTCTCCAATCCGCTCACATCACTACTCATGCGAGAGATGATATCGCCCTTGCGCTCCTCAGAGAAGAAGCTCAGCGGAAGGCCCATCACCTTGTTATACACCTGTATGCGGATGTCACGCACCACACCCGTACGCAGAGGGATGAGTGTAGCCGAAGAGCCAAAGTAGCAGGCCGTCTTGAGGAACGTCATCACGATCAGTATCGCACCCGACATGATGAGCACCCACAAGGCACCGCGAGTCTCGATAAAGTAATTCATGTAGTAGTAGAAGTTGTTCTTCATCACATCGGCCACATTACCGTCGGCCCACGTCATATGCTCATAGGTAGCATCGCTCACCTGAAACAATATCTGCAAGATAGGGATGAGCAACGTGAAAGAGAACACATTGAGGATTTGTGCCAAGAAGTTGAGCACCAAGTTACTGATGAGGTACTTCCTATAGGGTGGAATAAACCTGCGTATGAGTGAAAGGAATTGCTTAATCATCGTATTGATTTACTATTTAGCGATTTACAGTTTACTATTTAGTGAGTTGAGAAGGCCTTCTACCCCATTTCCAACGCTTGTGTGTCCAGAGATAGAGGTGAGGTTGGGCTTTAATATCTTGTTCGAGCATTCGCATGAATTGCTTGCTATAACCAAACTCCTCCCCCTCAACGGGCGTGATAGGATGGAAGGTCAGCTCATAGTATCCACGGCGAACACACTTCATACTGCCATAGACGAAGTGGGCATTAAGCTTGGTACCCATCACCTCGCCACCCGTGATGATGGCCGTGTCTTGATGGAGGAACGTCATCCACTCGGGCTCGGGACGACGCAAGGGGCGCTGGTCGGCAATGAGCCCCAATATCAGGTGTTTGCCCTCTTTCAGCATGGTGAGCACCGTGCGCAAGGTCTGCTTCTGCGGTATGCCCAACGAGTTGAAGCGGCTACGGAGACGATACATCAACTTGTCCATCGCCTTATTGCTCAGCGGGTGATAGATCTGTCCTGCAGCCAAAGCGGGATTTATCCACATCGTGACGGAGATGATATATTCCCAGTTGGCCTGATGCCCCAGATAGAGGAAGATGGGACGGCCATCGGCACGCAACTGCTCTATGTACTCGCTATTGGTGAAGCGCATGCGTCGACGCATCTCATCGTCAGAGATATGCATCAGCTTCACCGTCTCCATCACATAGTCGCAAAAGTGTCGGTAAAACCTCTTCTCTATCGCCTTTATCTCCTGCTCGCTCTTCTCGGGAAACGAGTTCACCAAGTTCTTACGCACCACCTCACGCCTATAGCCCACCACATAGTACACGAGCGGATAGATGAAGTCGCTCAGCACATAGAGCACCCGCAACGGCCATATCGCTATAGCCTTTAGCGCCACGGTAAGCAGAGCAAGCGTAAGTTTGTCTTTCATATCTTTTTAGTCAACGGGCAACAGACAACAGACAACGGACTGTAGACTTTTCATTCTTCTTTGTACCACGAAGCATACATCAAGTACTGTCGGGCGATACGTTGGTTAAGTTCACGGCTCTGTTCTGGATCAACCTTCTTGATAAATTTAGCCGGTATGCCACCCCACAAGGTACCCGGTTCGATGATGGTGCCCGATGTCACCAGTGCGTTAGCGGCCACTATAGCCCCTTCGCCCACCACCACATGGTCGAGCAGTGTAGCTCCCATGCCGATGAGTGCATTATCCTTTACCGTAGCGCCATGGATGGTCACATTATGCCCCACCGACACGTTATCGCCAATCTCGATGGTCGACTTCTGATAAAGCGTATGCAACACGCTGCCGTCCTGTATGTTAACCCCATTACCGATACGTATGCTATTGACATCGCCACGCAACACAGCGTTAAACCATATGCTGCAATCGCGACCCATCACCACATCTCCGATGATGGTAGCATTGTCGGCCAAGTAGCAGTTTTCGCCAAACTCGGGAGTAAATCCCCGAACCGATTTGATGAGTGCCATTTTCGTAATCTTTTATAAGTTATCACAAAAGTACGGCTTTTTGTGTAAATCACAAACTTTTGACTCAACAATCCACACAGAGCCCCTCTTGACGCACACAGCCCGACACACGATGTGCGTTTGTTTTTGATGAAAGTTTAAAATTAGCCGTTAACATTTAACATCGACGCGGCATTGAGGAAACGAAGAAGGGATAATCAGCCAATGCATCGAAAGCCTTGGGTGGAATGATTAAAACCACCATAAATGTGGGCAAAATCAAGAGGTCTTCTACAGATGACAAATTTGATCGTCTATAGGCGGTAAATTTTATCATCTATAGGTGCCTAAATTTACGACCTATAGATGCTTCGGAAAAGGGCCTGTAGAGAAAGGGGCGAATGTTGAATTGAGAAGCCACTAAATTTCACTTACTCGAGGAGGCTGATTTTGTTACATCGCGATGCAGCAAAGAAAGCATCGTATTTCCATCCTCATTACGTCGGTTCCTGAAAGCCCCTCTTCTGATCCTATTTTTAGTCATCACTGATGACCAACGTTGGTTATCAGTGATAACCGAGGCTTGCCATCAGTGATAGCTAAATTTGGTCATCAGAGAGGCTATATTTTCAGAACAATAAAATCACTAAGAAATCGGATGCCATCTAATGGACTTTCCCCCTATGCCGACTATAAGCAAGGGCTATTTTACCAACAAAGCAAAGTTGACGTCGCCAGCAGCAAGGGCAAGGAATAGTTTGGTTGATTTCATTGTAGTTATATTTGGGGTTGTTATACGTACCTATCTGTAAGACGGGAAAATCTACTAAAGGTAACATGAGGTCGAAAAAACTATCAGTGAAAAGTTTAGCTCTATTGCTCAAACAAGTCATCCAAGTTTATCTCATTCTGTATCTCTGAACTATAAGCGTTATGTCTCACGCCCTCCGTCGTGACCAAGACAAGGTGTACAGCCTTCTTGTTTCTTGTCACTTCTGAGAATACCGTTTTCTTCAGCATCAGTTCTTTTTCATAACCTTCGCTGATGACAAATTCGCTTTTCGAATATTTCATCTCGCACAGATTTACAATTCCATCACTACGGTCTATCAACAAATCAATTTGCACCCCAGGGCGCTGCAAATCCTTGTCGGGAAGGCATCGCCACGCATATTCGTTGGTCAGCACTCCACTGATGCCAAGCTTTTTCTTCATCTGCTCAATATGCCATAGGCAAACCCGTTCGAATGCCAATCCGCACCACGTATTATACAGAGGTCTTCCCTGCATCGCCTGCCAGAAATTCTGTCCGTGCCGTTGACCATGGATAAACTCATAATAGAACAGTGTATAATGATCTACCAACTGGTATATCTCATCTTTTACCTTACGCCCCAGCATAGAATAACCACGGATAAATCCACACCACTCCAAGTCGTGCAAAATTTCTGTGAACGCACCATTCTCTTCAAACTTGCCGG
>JAEIGA010019598.1_pt1 | contig 10313 bp, 9 predicted proteins | sample 9270691 | NCBI WGS metagenome assembly JAEIGA01 (sample SAMN17057246, study PRJNA624740) | gut metagenome | biome: biome; isolation source: fecal sample | host: Bos grunniens | place: China: Xizang | collected 2019
CATCTATTATTTTGGGCTTTTCTGTGTTTTCTTTAACTTCAAGCACTGCTTTCATACCAAAAATATTTATAGAGACCCAAGAAAGTTCGGGATACTCTTTAAGAAGTTTTGCTTCTACAGTTTTTGTATCTATATTCGATTTAACTGACCCTACTTTTACATTATAACTTGAAAGTGAGTCTAAAAGCTGTTCACTTTTCATTTTAGTATTACCCGTAACTTCTACATCCCACAACACGCAAGATGAAAAAAGTAAAAACAAGACTGATATTAATACACCAACAAGCACACCAACTCTTGCTTTATTGTTTTTTACGAAAAACGGAAGTCCTCTTTTACTTAAAAGACGCACTTTCATACCCGACTTGTGTGCTGGTTTTCTTATGTTTTTGTATGCATTTATAGATGTACAGGCTTTAACCTTTACACCATCGTTTTGCACATTCCACAAAGTAATTCCGTTGATATTACACAAGTTTAAGAACCTTTCTGGGAAACCATCTGTCGCCTGAAACTCAACGAAACCTAACATAAGTCTTAAAAGTTTTATTATCACAAAATCACCATCTATTCACAAATTCGTCAATTCATAAATTCCAAAGCTACTATTTCACCTTTTACGTCAACTTGTTCATATATAAAAGATTCAATTACGAGGTTTCGTCCTACAATTTTAAGACAGACGTTACCTAAATCGATTTTTAGAAAATCTTCTGAATAATCGACTACGCCTTTAGCACCTTCGATTATTACTTGTTTGTTGCCGTAGAGTTCTATATTCCCTTTAGGTTGTTCGTCTTTCAAACTTTTGAATTTCATAACTCCACCCCGAAAAGTTTTTGTTATATTTTTATGCTGAACTCTCATAAAATATATTAGATTGTGTGGTGGTAAAATGAAAAAGTATTATAAAACAATAATTACAGATTTGCCGAAAATTTTATGTGCTCTAAGTATTCTTGTGATTATTATAATTCAACCTGAAACTGCCACTAAAGGAATTAAAAACGGCATTTCACTTTTGCTTACAATAATTATTCCGTCGCTTTTTCCTTTTCTTGTTTTATCTAGTTTTATTGCTTCTTCAAAATCATTTTATAATCTTTCTTCTATTATGAGCCCCTTTACAACAAAGATTTTTAAGATTAACAAAAATGGATTTATTCCAATTCTTATGGGGCTTACTGGTGGTTACCCTATAGGTGCTAAAGTAACCGCCGACTTATATAAATCGAACAGGCTCACACAAAATGAAGCAGAACGACTTATGCTTTTTGCTGTTAACTCGGGGCCTGCTTTTGCGCTTACTGCAGTAGGAACAAATATGTTAGGCAACGCTCTTTCTGGTGTAATCCTTTACGTTTCGACTATTCTTACATCACTCACCATTGGTTTTTTCTGTAGGTTTTTAAGCGATAAAAAACAACTTGAAACTAACAATATTATTAGCACTAGTACGAATGAAAACGTGTTTATAAACTCAGTTGCTTCGGGCGCTAACGCAATTATTAATATTTCAAGTTGGGTGCTTACTTTTTCTTGTCTTTCAGAAATTTTATTTTCTTTTAATTTAGGCGAAAAAACCACTCTTTTTCTTAATGCAATTATGGAAGTTTCTAACGGTTGCAAAGTGTGTTCTAGCACAGTTTCGTTACCAGTAATTTCTGCAATTTTAGGGTTTGGTAGTTTTTCTGTTATTTGTCAGGTTTCACCATATTTAAAAGCATGTAACGTTAAAATAAAACACTTTTTAGTGTCACGTATTCTTAACGCTTCACTTTCGGCATTTTTTACGTTTTACCTTTTAAAACTTTTTCCTGAAGCTGTAACAACTCACGCAGTTTTTCACGTAAACAACCATCAACTTAACCTTTCTTACACTATTAGTTCTTCTATAATTCTTCTTGTTATGTGTTTAATTTTTATTTTACAGGTTGATAACCGCAAGGAAATATGCTAAAATACACTCATTAATGATTTAAAGGTGTATTTTATGAAGAGTATTTTCAGAAAAGATATTGACCCACAATGTGCATATTGTGAGCACGGCACTACTACTGCCAATAAAGAAACTGTTATTTGCAAAAAGCAAGGTGCTGTTATGCAATCTTTTTCAAAGTGCAAAAAATTTAAATATGACCCACTCAAGAGAGAACCAAAAGTAGTAAGAGTTTTGTCAGATTATAAAAAAGAAGACTTTTCGATATAGGGAATGTAAAAAAAGCGCAGACCGCATAAAACTATATAAATCACGGGGTTCTTACGGGGCATTTACCTGTAAGAACCCTTAAAAATTATCAAAAAAATTAAATCATAAAAATTTTTCGTCTTATGCTACGAACAAATCTCACCACTCGACGTACCTATGTACGCCTTCGGGCAAGCAAAAACAAGACTGAAGTCTTGTTTTTGTTCGATTTGTCCGTTCTGCATCTTTTTTTCCTATCCCCTAAAAAGAGACTAAAAAAACTTAACGTATTTGACACTCTTTTTTCTTTTTGTCGTTTTTTGTCAATTCTTACAAATTATGTCGTATATTGTTGGATAAATTCTAATTAACAAATTCTTAAAACATACTTGAAAAGATGTCGAATTATAGGTACAATATATAGTGTAAAAAATGCGTTTCACAAAAAAGTGAAACAAATCTTGGAGGTTTTTATCGTGTCAGAAGCATTCGGTGTACTTAATACAATTCCTGTTGGTCCTTTAGGAATTATCGCTCTCCCTGGTTGCGAAGATCTCGCACAAAAAATTGACGGTTACATCTCTAAATGGCGTGACGAAAGAGATAGTGAACACAAAAGCACTATAGCTTTCTACGGCTACCAAAGAGACAGTTACATTATTAAAACTGCTTTTAACCGTTTTGGTTCAGGCGAAGGTAAATGTGTTATTCAAGAAACAGTTAGAGGTTACGACATTTACATTATTGTAGACTGCTTCAACCACGGTGTTACTTATAAAATGTATGGCAAAGAAGTTCCATACTCACCAGACGACCATTTTGCAAACCTTAAAAGAGCTATTGCAGCTGTTGAAGGTAAAGCAAGAAGAGTTAACGTTATTATGCCTATGCTCTATGAAGGCAGACAACACAAGCGTTCAAGCCGTGAATCACTTGACTGCGCACTTGCTTTACAAGAACTTTGCCTTAATATGAACGTTGAAAACATTATTACTTTTGACGCTCACGACCCAAGAGTTCAAAATGCTATTCCACTTAAAGGCTTTGAAGACGTTGCTCCTACATACCAAATGATTAAAGCGTTAACAAAGAACTTTAAAGATATTAAAATTGACCCAGAAAACCTTATGGTTATTTCACCTGACGAAGGTGGTATGGGTAGATGTATTTACTACTCAACAGTTTTAGGCGTTGACCTTGGTATGTTCTACAAACGCCGTGACTACTCAAGAATTGTTGACGGTAGAAACCCAATTTTAGCTCACGAATTTTTAGGTGACAACGTTGAAGGTAAAGACTGCCTTATTATTGACGATATGATTTCTTCAGGTGACTCAATGATTGAAGTTGCTACAAAATTAAAAGAATTAAAAGCTAACAGAATTTTCGTTTCTACTTGCTTTGGTCTTTTCTGCAACGGTCTTGAGAACTTTGACGAAGCTTATGAAAAAGGTCTTATTGACGGCGTATTCACAACAAACTTAGTTTACAGAATGCCTGAAGTATTAGAAAGAAAATGGTACTTCGAAGTTGATATGAGTAAATATTGCTCACTTATTATTGACACATTAAACCACGACCGTTCAGTAAGCGTTCTTCTTAACCCAGTTGACAAAATTCAAAAGCGTCTTAAAGAACACAAAGAAGCTCAAGAAAAAGAAGAACTTTCACTCTTTAATAAATAAAAATAAATAGATTTAACGTCAATAGTTGTAATGTCAAAAAAGCATTATAACTATTGACTTTTTTTGTGTATTATAGTATTATTTTAGGTGGTATATAATAAATATAAATATCAAAAAATATTTATGGGGGTTCAACCTATGATTAAGCAAAGAAAAATAGCAAAATACGTTCTTTTACAAATCTTAACACTTGGTATTTATGGTCTTTTCTTCTGGTCTGACTGGACAGAAGACCTTAATAAAATGTGCGAAGACGACGACAAAGAAAGCGCTAACTACATACTCGTTTTCATTCTCGATATTTTCAGTCTTGGCATTTATTCATTTATTTGGAACTACACACAAGCAGAAAGAATGTACAGAATTGCACCACAGTATGGCATTTCATTAAAACACGGTGGTTCTTACGTTCTTCTTTTAAGAACAGTTCTTTTCTTCTTACCTGTTATTGGTTCAGTTGAAAGAATTAAAGCTTTTAACACTCTTGCTGTTGCTTACAACGCAACTCTTACTGAAGAAGAAATTCTTGCAGCACAAGAAGCTGAAAGATTAGAGAAAGAAAAGGATTCTAAAAAAGGCAAAAAAGCTGCTAAGGCAGAAAAGAAAGCCGCCAAGAAAGCTGCTAAAGCCGAGAAAAAAGCTAACAAAAAGGTAAAAGAAAAACCTGTTAAAGAAAAGGCTGAAAAGAAACCTCTTAACTTAATTAAGAAAGCAGAAAAGCCTGCACCTATTGAAGAAGAACAAATTATTCCTACAGATGCAGTTACTTTACCAGGTCTTACTGACGACACAATGCCTGACATTACAACTCACGCTTCAGCACCAGTAGAAGAAGCTCCTGTAGTTGAAACTGTTGAGTTTGAAGAACCAAAATTTGAAACAATTGAAATTCCAGAACCAGTAAAACCAGACGTTGAAATTCCTGCAGTTGAAGAAATTGTTGACGTACTCGTTGCAGAAGAAACTACCCCAGTAGTTGAACCAGAAGTTTCTTTCTCAGAACCTGAATTTGAAGTAATTGACACAACACCTGTTGTAGAAATTACTGAACCAACATTTGAAGTGATTGACGAAACTCCTGCTATTGATTTTAGTGCTCCTGAGTTCGAGGTAGTAGAAACTGCTTCTGCAGATGATTTTGCAGAGCCAGAGTTTGAAGTAGTTGACACTACTCCTGCCCTTGATTTTTCAGAACCAACATTTGAAGTAGTTGATGAAACACCTGCTGTTGAATTCTCAGAACCAACTTTTGAAACAGTAGAAGAACCAGTTTATGAAATTGCAGATATTGAAATTCCAGACCTTGATTTTGGTGATTCAATTTCATTTGAAACTCCAGCTGTAGAAGAAGTTACAGAAATTAAATTTGATGAGCCTGCTGCTTATGAAATTTCAACTGATATTCCTGAAATATCATTCATTGATGATGAAGATTTAACACCTACATCTAAAGAAGATATTTTAAAACAAGCAACAAAAACAGTTGGCACAAAAAGAACTGTAAAAGAAAAAGTTGCAAAAGAACCTGCTGCAAAGAAATCTACTAAAACTGCAGAAGAAAAAGCAACTAAAACTACAAAAGCAAAGAAAGACTCTGCAACTAAATCAACAACTAAGAAAACAACACAGAAAGCTGCTCCAGTAGAAGAAGTTAAAGTTGAAGACTTAACTTTCGGCGAAATTGAATTTGAAGAAGTTGACCTTGGTGCAGACATCTTAAGTGAAATTGCTGAAATTAGTAAAAAATAAGAGTAATTTAAATTCTAAGCCTTCCCACAAAACTTGGGGAGGCTTAATTAAAAAGGTAGTATTATTATGGACAAACAGTTAAAATTTAAAAATGGCAAATTTAAAATTATGCTCTTGGGTGACATTCACGAAAGACTTATTATTGACAACGAGTTAGATGAGTTAAAGCAAAAAGATGCTCACAAACTTTTTGAAGTGGGCGTTAAGGCGCTTCAACCAGACTTAGTAGTTCTTTTAGGTGACACTTGTAGTGAATATAAAGAGTGTGAAGATTACACTCAACTTCACAAAGAAGCGTTAGAAAGAATTTTAAAACCTATTTTAGATGCAAAAATACCTATGTGTTACGTTTTAGGCAACCACGAACACGACGCAGGCAAAGAAAAAGAAATTGTTAAAGCGTATGAATTGATAGACGCTTTTATAGGCGAAAATGATACTACTGCACCTGGTGACTTTAACTGCAATATTTTAGTTAAAGACTCAAAAGGTGAAGAAGATATTTTAAACCTTTGGTTTATTGACTCAAACAATTTAGCAGAAGACCAAAGTATTTCTAAATATGACTGGGTTCACGAAGACCAGATTGAATGGTACGAAAAGAAAGCACAAGAAATAAAAGACAGTCATAATGGCAAAACTATTCCTGCTATTCTTTTTCAGCACACACCAGTTATTCAGGAATATGACCTTATGAGAGAAGCAAAGCCTCACGAATTCTTTAGCTCGGTACCTGGATTTATTGGTCCATTAGAGAAAAAAAGATTTGTAAAAAAAGATGGTGTTGAAGGTTACTTAGGTGAAGGACCTTGCTCCCCTGCTATTGACAAAGGTCAATTTGCAAGTTGGAAAAAGGTTGGCGACATTAAAGCCGCATTCTTCGGTCACGACCATCTTAACGATTTTACTGGCGTAGTTGACGACATTATTTTAGGTCAAAATAAAACTTCTGGTTTCCACGCATACACAGATGGTTGTAAAGCAACTATAAGAATGGTTACTGTAGATGAAGCTGAGCCAGATAAAATTAACACAAAAATTTATCATTTTAAAGACTTTGGTTTAAAAAGTGAAAGTTTAGGATTTATAGCTAGAAACTTCAGTGACAGAACACTTTTAAACACAAATAAAGTTGTAGGCGCTGGTCTTGTAGTTGGCGGTGCAATTGGCATTGGTGCTTTAATAAAACATTTTATGGGGTGACTTAAATGAGTATTAAAAAGACAGTTCTTTTAGCAGGTAGTGCTGCTTTAGGTTATGCTGTAAGCAAAAAATTATTAAAACATGATTTTTGCCCAAAATGTGCAGTAAACAAAGTTATTTCGGCAACAAAAGTTCAACCACTTGAAAAAGAACTTTATAACAATGGTGTTGCTCTTACACCACCTATGGGTTGGAGTAGCTGGAACACATTCCGTCACACTATTGACGAAAGTTTAATTAAAGAAATTGCTGACGCAATGAAGAAAACTGGTCTTTTAGAGGCTGGCTACCAATATATTAACCTTGACGACTGTTGGCAAAGTTCTCTTCGTACTGCTGACGGCAAATTACAAGGCGATTTAACACGTTTTCCAAAAGGAATGAAACCACTCGTAGAAGACCTTAACAAAGATGGTTTTAAAGTAGGTCTTTACACATCTAATGGTACACTCACTTGTGAAGATTTACCAGCGAGTCTTTACCATGAAAAAGAAGACGCTGACACTCTTGCAGAATGGGGCGTTGAATATTTTAAATATGACTTCTGTCACAATGAAGTTATTCCATCTGTTGCGCCTTCGCTTGATAAAATTTATATAGGCGACAAAACTGGTAAAGATTTTATAGACATAGAAGCTGAACACGGCACACTCGTAGGTGGCGCTAAGGTATTTAAAGACGATAATTTTAAAAGTGGTTTTGTTGTTGGTGCTCTTTGTGCTAACAATGGCGCTTTAGTATTTGACACAATAGACGTGCCAGAAACAGACGAATACTTTTTAACAATCGTATTTAAAAAAGGTGGTTTCCAGAAGAAATTCCTTGTTTGTACAGTTAATGATACTACCGAATATGATTGCTACTTCCCATCATCTAAAGGTTTTACACCTGACGGCAGACTTCAGGTAAAAATAAAACTCAACAAAGGTTTAAACACAATTAAGTTTAACAACCCTGTTGGCTCACGTATGGACTCTGCTGCAAGACAGTACACAAATATGGGTCAAGAGTTAAAACGTGCAACAAAAGAATACGCTGAGAAAAACGGCGTAGAAGAAAAGCCTATTTGCTACTCAATTTGTGAATGGGGCATGAATATGCCTTGGAAGTGGGGTTCAAAGGCTGGTAACTTATGGCGTACTACAATGGATATTAAACCAAACTACCCTTCTCTTCTTTATTGCTACGAATTAAACGTAAGACTTTATAAAAGCGCTGTTCCTGGTGGTTGGAATGACCCAGATATGCTTGAAGTTGGCGTTGGTTCACTCACAATGGAAGAAAACAAATCTCACTTCACATTATGGTGTATGATGGCTGCTCCTCTTATTTTAGGTAACGACGTAAGAAAATTCTTAAAAGAAAACGGCACAGTTGACACAGACAATAAAGTGTTAGAAATTTTAACAAATAAAAACCTTATTGCTATTGACCAAGATAAATTAGGCAAACAAGCAAAAAGAATTTTTACAGATGGTATTTCAGACATACTTGTAAAGCCACTTGAAAACGGCGAAATAGCACTTTGCTTCTTCAATAAAGGTAACGCTCAAAGGGAGATGAGCATTACTATGAACAAACTTCATAATGATATTTACGTTAACTTACCAATAGTTGACGAATACCAGTCAATTGACCTTTGGACTAATGAAGAAACAACGGTTAAAGGCACTATTTCGGCAAGTGTTGCGCCACACGGTGTAATGGTTTATAAAATTAAAGCAAAATAATTTTAAAAAAGGAGAATTTATTATGGACAGAGCGTTATTAAAACAAAATGCAAAAAACAGTTTTAAAAAGAAATGGTTTGAATCTGCTGTTGTAGCACTTATTATGGGTGTTTTCGCTGGCGGTAAATCGCTTTCTTTTAACACAGGTTCTGGTAGCTCAGACCCTACTTACGAATTTTCTGCTGACTCTTTCGGCGACCTTTTTACAATAATACCAACAGAGATATTTCAGTCATTTGTTGCTATTTTGGGGACTATGGCAATAACACTTACAATTGCAAGTATTTTTTTAGGACCGATTTTTACTGTTGGCGGTAATCGTTACTTTTTAAAATTAAGAAAAGGTCTTAACACAGATATTGGCGAAGTTACAGGTAACTTTAAAGATGGTAACTACTGGAACATTGTAAAAATATCTTTTGTTAAAACTATAAAACTTATACTTTGGACTTGCCTTTTCTTTATTCCTGGAATTATTAAGAGTTATGAATATTATCTTGTTGAGTACATTTTAGCGGTACGCCCTGACATTGACTCAAAAGAGGCATTTAAATTATCAAAAAAACTTATGGATGGTCATAAGATGGATGCTTTCATTCTTGGACTTTCATTTATTGGTTGGAATATCTTGAGTTTATTTACATTTGGTCTTTTAAACATTGTTTACGTTAACCCTTATATGCACGCGACATATAATGAATTTTACTGTTACGTTAGAGCTTTAGGCATTCAGAACGGTTTAATTACACCAATGGATTTACCAGATTACGAAGCACCAATTCAAAATGGTTTTGATATGAATAACGGCTTTGGTTTCAACCCACAACAGCCTTCGTTTGATGGTGGTTTCCAAAACCAATATCAAGCACCTCAGGAAGCACCACAAACTCCATTTTGGCAACAGTCAAACGAACCAGTAGGTAACGTTGACACTATGCCAAATGAAGCACCTGTTAGCGAAGCTGATGCTAAAGAGGTTGACTTTAAACCAGTTGATGAAGAATAAATTTTAAAAATAAAAAACGCTGAATGTTGAGCACAAACTCAACATTCAGCGTTTTTTAATTCATTTAGCATACCTTCTAAGCCCTCACAGATATCATCATAAGTAACTTGGAAATTACCTGTATACCATGGGTCTGCGACGTCAGTTTTTCTGTCGGTGTAATCCATAAGCTTTTTTACTTTGTTTTCTGGGTCTGACCCGAAAATTCTCATAATGTTTCTTATGTTGTTACTATCCATACAAATAAACAAGTCGTATTTGTCGTAGTCACTCTTTTTAACTTGGGTTGCTCTTTTACCCTCGCAAGAAATTCCGTGTTCAGCTAAAATCTTTTTCGCTGGTGGGTAAACCGGGTTACCAACGCCCATAAAAATTTCTTCACTACTTGTTGCCATAGAGCAGACAGAAAATTCACTTTCTCTACCCTGCTTTTTTAACATATCTTTAAATATAAACTCTGCCATTGGGCTTCTGCAAATATTGCCGTGACATACGAAGTTGATTTTTAGCATTATATCACCTGAATTTTATCGGCTAATCTGTATTTCGTTACAGATTAGCCGATAATATTAATTGTTTTTCTCTCTAATCTCAAGCACTTTTCTGTGCACTTCTTCTTTTGTTTCGCCAGTTAATTTATAGAAGAAGAATGGAACGCCAGCGAGGAACATCATAAGACCGTGAACTATTGTGTAGAAGAAGAGTAAAAGAATTTTTGTGTCAAGACCTTGCTCTGGGTTTGGAACTAAGTC
>JAEIGA010019599.1_pt1 | contig 10313 bp, 12 predicted proteins | sample 9270691 | NCBI WGS metagenome assembly JAEIGA01 (sample SAMN17057246, study PRJNA624740) | gut metagenome | biome: biome; isolation source: fecal sample | host: Bos grunniens | place: China: Xizang | collected 2019
AATGATGGATTAGGATTAAGTGAAGACTATACGACAATTACCGTTTTGCAAAGTGGATTATATGTGATTGATTATGCATTCCTCCAAACTCAATGTGTGGAATCTGGATCGCTTGCCATTACGAAAAATGGGGATATCATTCCTGAATCACGTATTTCTTATTTATATGAAAACACATGGTTAACATCAACAATTCTATTAGCTTTAGAAGAGGGCGATGAATTGACATTCATCAATGACTCTGCTTGTGAAGTTACAACCCTTGCCTATGGAGACAGTGTGAATGTAAGAATGGTAATTTATCAAATTAGAGATTAAAAAACCATGAGCAATCATGGTTTTCATTGTTTTACGATACATGTGTAAGAATCTTCTTTATAGGATCAATAAAATAATGTAGAGAAAGATCCCTACATTATTTTGAGTACATATTGATTAGTTAAAATTAAAACGTATCACTATTTTGATTGATAAATGCGATGAAATCACTTTGAAGTCCATGTAATTGAATATACATATACAATTCTTCGTGATTCATTACTTTATCATATTCATCGATTAGGATGGTTTCTTGTTCATCTTGGTCAAAGTTAAACCATCCAGTTTGGGTACGTACGTAATGAATGTTCCATCCTTCTTGAATGGCTTTTAAGTCAATACTTGCACAATCACAAACCGTATCGTTTAATATATCATCGCAAAATAAATCGGTATAATAAGTTAAGTTTTTGGTTAAAAATAATTGATGTGCTTTATTTAATGTTTCAATATTCATTTTAATTCCTCATTTCTTGTCTTATTATACATAAAAATCAGAAGTGTTTCCACTTCTGATATTGATTATTATTCTTCTTTTTTCTTTAATAGTTCTTTTGTTTCTTTTGCTGTTTCATACCAATCTAATAACACATGAAACCCAGCCCATATCATCAATGTTTGGAAGATGTTAAAAGCGGTAGTAATAAGTAGTGCTATGTATGCACCAGCTTCATCCAATACTGATGAATATCCAACAGAACAAGAAATTAATGCATAAAAAATTGCGAAACCAAAGAAAAAATCACCAAATGTTTCTAAAAACCATAGTGCATTTTGTTTCATAATAACACCATCCTTTCATCTATAATATATCACATATAGAAAAAAACGCAAGTAAATTACTACAAAATAAATGTATACTTTTTTATACAATAATGACTTATGTAGTATTCCCAAAAATAAAAAAGAATGGATATTTTATATCCATCCAAATTGTACACAAGCTGCATAGATACCATCGTCAACGTTGGCTTTGGTTACATATGTGGCTTTTTCTTTGAGTTCATCGCAAGCATTCCCCATCGCAATACTTGTCCATCGTTCATCAAACATAACTAAGTCGTTCATGTCATCCCCAAAGACGACAACATCTTCTAAAGGAGCATTTAAATATTCCATGATTTCGATGATTCCTTTATCTTTGGCATCATATTGAACATTAATATATTCTTGTTCGAAACGTAAATAACCTAAATCTTTTAATGAAGGAAGAGTATCTTCTTTTCCAATTGGTACTGCAATGTAAACCTTATAAATGGAAGCTAATTGATTGTAGTCAATGGATTCATCAATGAGATAACGAGTTGGTTCTTTGCGTTCAATCACTTGTTGGCGAAATAAATCATCCTTTGCGTAAACATCAATGGAATCATCTAACATGACTAAAATTCCATAGTTTTGCTGGATAGCTTCTTGAATGAGATTTTTTGCAGCTTGATTGTTTAAAGGGTGATTGACAATTAATTCATCATTTAAGACAAGGGCACCTCCACCAGCACATACCATATTATGTAAATGACATTCATGTAAGAAATTGATTGCCTTATAATGAGCGCGTCCTGTCGCAATCGCAACGAAATGACCAGCAGCTTGTAGCTTATCTAAAGCAAGTTGCGCACTTGGTACGATTTTACCGGTTCGACGATCAGTTAACGTACCATCAATATCAAAGAAAAAGTATTTTTTACGCATGTTCTTCACCTACTTGTTGAAATAATGTATTAAAATCATCGATTGTCATTAAACCATCGTGAAAGGCCGTTGCACTACCGGCAATACTTCCACATATCAAAGCGTTTGAATAATCTTGGGTTTTTAAATATCCGTAAAGAAAACCTGCTACCATGGAATCTCCAGCACCAACACTATTTTTACATTCACCTTTACATGCTTCTATCATATGTACTTGATGGAATTCATCTAACAAGAAGGCCCCATCTTTTCCACATGAAATCAAGACATTTTTTGCACCCATTTCTTGTAGTTTATTTGCGTAAGGAAGTAGTTCTTCTTTCGTGTTGATTTGGACATCAAACAAAGCTTCTAATTCATGAATGTTTGGTTTGATTAAAAAAGGATGATATTTTAAGGTATTTAATAATAAATTTCCAGTACTATCGACAATACTCATGATATTTTTAGTTTGTAGTAATGATAAAAGGCGTGCATAAGTATGATCACTCATGCCTTTGGGAATCGAACCAGATAAGATGAGGATATCACCATCTTTTAGCTTCGATAATTGGTCTTCTAATTGATGAAGATGATGTGCTTCAATTTGTGGTCCCATCCCATTAATTTCAGTTTCAACATTTGATTTTAATTTCACATTAATACGTGTCATACCATGTTCCACCTGAATGAAATCAGTATCGATACCATGCGCTTGACAGCCTCTTTGAAGCTCATCGCCCGTAAAGCTTGCGATGAAACCTAAGGCACAAGAATCAAGTTTAAATTCCTTTAAAACAAAAGAAATGTTAATTCCTTTACCACCATAAAAAATCATTTCTTTATTGGTACGATTGGTGTGATTTTCTTTAAAATTTGTAACATGTACTACATAATCTAAAGCGGGATTGAATGTTAGTGTATAAATCATAGTGTTCACCTCGATAATTTAATTGTAGTGATGGATGTTCTTTTGTCAATGTGCATAAATGAAAATAAGTCACACATATTAATGATAGTACATATATTGAAAGTGGTGAGAAAATGCAGGATATTAATACTTATTTAATTTATGCTTATCATGAAGCGATATCACTTGGACATTGTTATGTGGGAAGTCAACATTTTTTATTATCGCTTTTACATCATCATCGTTTATTCGCCGATGTGATGAAACAATATCAGATGGATTATCAAATGATTCGTGATGAGTTAAAACAGTTGTTTCTACCACAAAAAAGCTGTTATCCAATGATGCTTACACTTCAATTAGAACGTCTTCAACAGTATCAAAACTTAAACGAAAGTATTACTCTATTCTTACAAGAACGTTGTAGTGTCGCAGCTGAATTATTATTGAGACATGGGATGAAAGGTGAGGAAATAGCGAGAACCTATCAAAATTTATTGATAGGATAATGATTGAATCTAATCTTTAAACCACGTATAATGAACACAAAGGAATGGTGATGAGAATGAAAGCTTTGATTACAGGTGCAAGTAGTGGGATTGGAAAAGAAATGGCAAAAGTACTTGCAAGTAGAGGATGGGATTTAATTGTAGTAGCACGTCGTGAACAATTATTATTGGATTTAAAAGCTGAATTGGATTGTGATGTGCAAGTATGTGTATGTGATTTATCACAAGTATCACAAGTAAAAGGTTTATGTAAAGCATTAAAAGACGAATCAATCGAACTTGTGATAAATAATGCAGGATTTGGAGATTTAGGATTCTTTGATGAAACAGATGAACAAAAAGAAATCAATATGATTCAAACCAATATTACCGCATTACACATCTTAACTAAATATTTTGTAAAACGCTTCAAACAACAAAATCATGGATATATTTTAAATGTGGCAAGTATAGCTGCTTTTGCCCCTGGACCAATGATGGCAACCTATTATGCAACCAAAGCATATGTATTACGTTTATCATTAGCAATTAATAAAGAATTACAAAAAGCGAAAAGTAATGTAAGAATTTCAGTGTTATGTCCAGGACCAGTAAAAACAGAATTTAATGAAGTGGCAAATTCTTCCTTTGCGATTGCAGGAATGGATGCTAGTGAAGTAGCGACATATGCCATTGATCAAACCTTACAAAAGAAACAATTGATTTTCCCAGGTGTATTTACAAAACTAGCACATGCCGCAAGTGCCATGGTTTCACAACGCTTCGCCAGTGAAATTGTTTATCATATCCAAAAGGCACGTAATAAATAAAGTAAACTTAGCTAGGCTAATATGAAGTCTAGCTTTTTTTTATTGTAAGAATTTTGTAAGTTGTCAAAAAGAAGATTTTCACATATAATGCAGCTATCAATAAATGATTTGATGAGGGGGAATAGTAATGAGCTTTATTATTGGGTTATTTATTTTGATTTTATTGTGTAGAATTGGTTTTTATGTAACTGGTGCTTTTTTATCAATGATTTTATGGGTGGTCTTTAGATTGCCACTAGCATTATTTTTATTTGTAATAGGTATTTTATTTTGTTGTACCTTGTTGTTGATTCCATTAGGAATCGCCTGTTTCAAAGGTGCTATTTCAATATTGTTTTAATAAAAAAAGATGATGGTTTTATTATTAATCCATCATCTATTTTTTATGCTTTTATTCAGTTTCTAATACACTTGTACAGTTTGGACAACGAGTAGCTTCGATTGCGATTTCACTGCAACAGTGTGGACATTTTTTAGTTGTAGGTGCTGCAGGAACTTCTTCTTCTTTTGGTTTAGCAGCAGTAGATATTTTGTTTACTGTTCTTACAATCATAAAGATAACAAATGCCATAATTAAGAAGTTAATCACTTCTGTAATGAATACACCGTAGTTTAATGTTGCAGCACCAGCAGCTTGTGCATCAGCTAATGTAGCGTAAGTGTTTCCATCTAAAGAAATGAACCATTCTGTAAAGTTAACCCCACCTGTGATTAAAGTGATAATTGGCATAATGATGTCGTTTACCATAGATGTAATAATTTTTTGGAATGCTCCCCCAATGATTACCCCAACAGCTAGGTCAAGAACATTTCCACGCATAACAAACGTTTTAAATTCTTCCATAAATTTTTTCATAATCATTCTCTCCTTTTTATTTATTTTTAGTATAACGAATCACTGTATGTTTGTAAATTTATTTTTGCATAAATGCTTCAATATCCGCAATTTCTTTAATGATGTCAGCACTTAGGTTAATACATCCATCACTAGTAACTAAGACATTATCTTCAATACGAATACCGATATTTTCTTCTTCAATATAAAGTCCTGGTTCTACGGTAAAGACATTTCCTTCTTGTAGTTGATAATCAGCTAATGATACATCGTGTGTATCTAAACCTAACATATGAGAAACACCGTGCCAATAATAATCACTCACAGTTTTACCATGACTTAATAAACCAACTTCTTTTAATTCTTTTTGATAAAATTTCACTAGCATGCGATTTAATTGTGCTAATGTCATACCTGGTTTGATGGCATCAATAATCATTTTATTACCACGTAAGACAATGTCGTAGATTTCAGCTTGACGTTTTGTGAATTTACCATTAATTGGGAATGTACGCGTAATGTCAGCACACATATGTTCATGAGCTGCCCCTAGGTCACATAAGACAAGACTACGATCTTTAATGCGAGTGTTGTTTTCACCATAATGTAAAATGGTTGCGTTTTTACCACCTGCGATGATACTAGGGAACGAATGGTCCGCATTATGACGTTTTAATTCAAAATCAAAATAAGCTTCTAATTCATATTCCATCATTTTAGGTTCAGCATGTTTCATCATTGATTCAATCCCTAAACGTGTTGTTTCAATCGAACGTTTTAATGTTTCAATTTCCTCATCATCTTTAACTAAACGTAATTGGGCGATATAAGGATATACATTGGCAACATGGGCATGCGGGAAATATGATTTTACTTGTTGTGCAAACTTAGTTTCCGTTGTTGCTTGGTTATATTCTTGTGTATGTAAATCGACGTACAACATAACTTCATCATATTGGTTCATAGTGCGATGTAAGAATGTTTGTAAGGTTGGTAAGAAGTCTTGGTTTTGTAAGACGGCATTTACTTGCGAAATCTTACTTGCTTCTACTTCACTCATTCTACCACCTACCCATTTAGCTTCTAATTCATTAAATGGCTCAATAAATAGGTATTCCATTGTCACCCCATTGTGATTTACTAGCATTAAAGTCATATCTTCTTTATCTAAACCAGTTAAATAATAGAAGTGACGATTGACAGTAAATGGATATTTTTCATCTAAGCTTCGATATGGAGCAGAACCAGAAAAGAAAAAGGCAATACTTTCTTCTGGTAATTGTTCCATCAATAAAGTTCTACGTGTTTGATACATGATTGTAATTCCTTTCTTGTTTTAATAGAAAAAGTATATCATATTTTCTGTAGAGATTCTAGTTTGCTTCAATGCCAATAAATATGGTTGAGAGAATATATGGTTTCTTTTATAATATAAGTATGAAAGTAGGGATATTATGAAATATGCAGCAGTAATTGTGGCCGCTGGAAGTGGTTCAAGAATGGGATTAGGATATAATAAAATGTTATTTCAATTAAAAAGTGGAGAAGTGATCTTAGAAAAAACGATTGGTACGTTTCTACAAGATGAAGCTTGCGAACAATTAGTTGTAGTACATAGTGAAGAAGATTATGATGCCTTCGCGCCATATTGTAAACATTCTAAAATCCAAATGACAGTTGGTGGAGCATCACGCCAAGAATCTGTTTCAAATGGATTAAAGTTAGTAAAAAGTGAATATGTGTTAATTCATGATGGTGCTAGACCTTGGTTATCACACCAAAATATTAATGATATTTTAGTGAAATTAGAAACATGTGATGCATGCTTGTTAATGGTACCTGTGAAAGATACCATTAAAGTTGTAAAGAATGGTGTTGTTGTGGATACACCAGCGCGTGATACCTTATATCAAGCTCAAACTCCACAAGCATTTAAAACAAGTCTAATTTTAGAAGCTCATGACATCGCCATTCAAAAGCAAGTTGAAGCAACAGATGATGCGATGCTAGTAGAACTATGTACGGGAACAAAAGTGCATATGGTATTAGGAAGCTACGAAAATAAAAAAGTCACAACCATTGACGATGTGCAATAAAGGTCATCTTAAGATGATCTTTTTTAACATAATTTAACATTTTTTTCTCACGTTTATTTCATTTTAATATGCTAAATTTAGGAAAAAGAAAGGTTTGATAATATGAAAAAAATAATGTTATGGATATTATCTTTGGTGATGATACTAAGTGGTTGTGGTAGTAAAAAGGATGAAGCTATTCACCCTTCATTAACCAAAGATGGAATTCAAATTGAGTTGTCAGATGATGAAATTATTGTGGAAGGTGAATTGATTTCTGATGATACATCGCAGGCGGTATATTGCGCCAATGATATTGTGTATTATGAAGCAAATAAGGATTTCACTTATGGAGAAGGTAGTGAAAAGGATGCGCATGAGGAAAGTGAAGCTTTGATGCATCGTGTGCTCCATATTGCACAACCGGGAACTTATGAAATCAGCGGAACTTTATCACAAGGACAAATCGCAATTGATTTAGGAGATGACGCAAAAGATAATGAAAGTGCAGTTGTGAATTTAATTTTAAATAATGTGGATATTACTTGTGATGTCGCTCCTGCCATTATTTTTTATAATGTATATGAGTGTGGAAATCGTAGTGAAGAGAATGCAACGAAAGATGTCGATACATCGAAAGCAGGAGCCAATGTCATCATAGCAGATAATAGTATCAATAATGTAAATGGTTCTTATGTCGCTAAAATTTATAAATCGTACGAATTAAATGCGGAAGGTACTGAAGTCATTGATAGTAAAAAATTACATAAATATGATGCAGCTATTTATTCTAAGATGAGTATGAATGTAAATGGTGGAGAAAACGGTAACGGTATTTTAAATATCAAAGCAGAAAATGAAGGTTTAGATTCTGAATTACATTTAACTATCAATGGTGGAGTTATCAACATTACTTCAGGTAATGATGGAATCAATACCAATGAAGATAATGTTTCGGTTACTACTTTAAAAGGAGGAAGCTTAAATATTATATGTGATGGTTCTACAGGTGAAGGTGATGGCATAGATTCTAATGGTTGGTTAGTTATCAATGGAGGTACATTGAATGCACAAGCATGTGCGACAAGTGGCGATGCAGGAATTGATTCTGATAAAGGAATCTATATCAATGGCGGAAGTATTTGTGCAACGGGAAATATGTTAGATCATATTGCAGGAGGAACACAAACTTATGTCGTCTTCCAATTCGCAAATCGTCAAAGTGGTAAACAAACTTATAGTTTAAAAAATAGTGAAGAGAAAGTAGTTGTATCTTGTACACCTGAAAATGATTTCACTTATATGATTATTGCAGGTAAAGAGCTAGTGGAAGGTGATTATACTTTCTATCAAAATGATCAACAACTAGCAGCAGCGACAGGTATGCAAGGTGGAATGATGCATGGAATGCCACCAGAAGGTTTTGAGCAAGGAGAACGTCCAGAGCCTCCAAATGGTATGGAACCACCTGAATGGAGCGAAGAATTTGGCGAACGTCCAGAATTACCAGAAGGGTTTGAACCACCACAAGGTATGGAACCAGGAAGAAGACCGGAACAAAATGGGATGCAAGTACCAACTGAAGTATCACCAATTTTTAAAATAATAGCAGGTCCAAATCAATTTAGTTTTGTTGATGTGAAAGAATAAAATAAATATCCACTCCTAAAAAATGTGCAAATGCACAAAAAATGGGAGTGGATATTTATAGTTTAAGTAGAATGTGTTATAATATCATTACTAAAAAATGTGCAAATGCACAAAAAATAGGAGTGATGTTATGTTGGTAGAAAGAAAAGTGTATTTGAATCAGCTCATTGAACGTAAGAATAATGGGATGATTAAAATAATAACCGGTTTACGAAGAGCTGGAAAATCTTTTTTGTTATTTCGTATTTTTAAAGAACATTTATTGAGTCAAGGTGTGCAATCAAATCACATCATAGAAATTGCGTTAGATGGTATTGAGAATGAGCATTTAAGAGATCCTAAAGTATGTTTTAGTTATATAAAAAATCTAATGACTGATGCTCAACTTTATTATTTACTTTTAGATGAAGTTCAATTTATGCCTCGATTTGAAGAGGTTTTAAATAGCTTATTAAGATTAAATAATATTGATATCTATGTTACAGGAAGTAATTCTAAATTTTTATCGAGTGACATTGTGACGGAATTTAGAGGTCGAGGTGATGAAATTAGAGTATATCCTTTATCCTTTGCAGAATTCTATTCAGTTTATGAAGGGGACTATGACGAAGCTTGGCAAGATTATATGCTTTATGGAGGATTACCACAAATCACATCGCTTCATAGTGATCAACAAAAATCAGAATATTTAAAAAATATTTTTACTAATGTTTATCTGAAAGATGTTATAGAACGCAATAAAATACAAAACACCGAAGAAATAAGTATCTTAGTGGATGTTTTAGCATCTGCAATTGGTTCTCCTTCTAATCCAAGTAAAATTGCGAAAACATTTTCAAGCGAAAGACAAATTTCATATACAAACAAAACAATTTCTAATCATATTGAACACTTAGTAGATGCTTTTTTGATTTTAAAAGCGAATCGCTACGACATCAAAGGAAGAAAATATATTGGTGCTAATTTAAAATATTATTTTTCCGATTTAGGCTTGCGAAATGCACGTTTAAATTTTAGGCAACAAGAACCTACACATATTATGGAAAATATTGTTTATAATGAATTAATAAGTCGTGGTTATAATGTGGATGTTGGTTCTGTTGAAATATTTGAAAAAGATAAAGAAGATAAACGTGTACGCAAACAATTAGAAGTAGATTTTGTGGTGAATCAAGGAAGTCAACGTTATTATATTCAAGTTGCTTATGATATGACATCACCAGCGAAGCAAACGCAAGAATTAAAATCACTAAGAAATATTGTGGATTCATTTAAAAAAATTGTGATTGTGAACGGTACAACAAAACCATGGCGTAATGATGAAGGTTTTGTTGTTATGGGAATGAAGTATTTTCTATTAAACAGAAATAGCCTAGAGTTCTAATTCATTACTAAAAAATGTGCAAATGCACAAAAAATAGGAATGGATACAAAAAAGCCGATATCGGCTTTTTTTAATGACTACGGTAAGCTTCTGGTAACCATTTGTGACTAACATAATAAATGATTAACCATAAGGAACTTGCTGCCCAAGTA
>JAEIGA010019600.1_pt1 | contig 10313 bp, 10 predicted proteins | sample 9270691 | NCBI WGS metagenome assembly JAEIGA01 (sample SAMN17057246, study PRJNA624740) | gut metagenome | biome: biome; isolation source: fecal sample | host: Bos grunniens | place: China: Xizang | collected 2019
CTAATGAAATTTGCATAGGCACCAGTAGGGTCAATGCTGTTCCACTGCACGGCATATCGCATCCTGTAAGTAGCCCCCTCCTCAAGCCCCTCGGGCACACGGAACGAACCCGGAGCAAGCACATTTCCATTGCCCTGATAGAGACCGGCACTGTTCCAGCCATTGCTGCCATCACCGTTATGGCTGTAGAGCGACCAACACATCAGTTCATTGCCATCACCCTTGATATACGGGCCCTCGCCGGTGAGGTTCACGTCAAATTTTCCGTTACTGTTCCAATCGACATACACATAGCCGTGCATCCAATCACCGTTAATGGTGATGAGTGGAGTTACCGTCTCGCCCGCCTTCACCTTGAAATGAGTCGAAGTCTTGTCGAAATAGGCCGCACAACGGGGTGCTGATGCAATGTTATCAATAATCTGCTGGTCGCCGCGCACATTGGCAACACCCACAGCTTTAGGATAGTGGGTGTTATGAGCAACATTGACACCTGCACCGTGTTCCACATAGTAATCGGCCTGCGCACCGGCAGTGGGCACCATTGCCACAAGCATCGCAAAAAGGACTAATAATTTTCTCATATAAACTGTTGATTGAATTTATACACTTCACACGGCAAACCCGGGCACATTGCAAAACATCACCCCACACTCTGCCATTCAAATTTCAAAAATATATAAAAACAGCCATTCTCGCCTCTCTAATTTGTTAATATATATTAATTTGCCTGTTACAAAACAACCAGGGCATCCTGACTAAAAAAAGAAGAAGCACCTCTCACTCATCGAGGTGCTTCCTGTTCATTGTCCAACTATTTTTGTCTTTGGCAGCTCTGCATTGCGTTTTTCGGTATTCTCGACCAGCGCTGCCGCAACGGCCATAAACGCCTGACCATCGGGGGTGTCCTGCCTCATCGCAATGGGCGTTCCTGCGTCTCCACACTCGCAAATGCTTTGCACAAGCGGTATCTGTCCAATGAGAGGAATACCATACTCCCGGGCCATACGCTTGCCTCCCTCCTTGCCAAAGATATAGTACCTGTTCCCGGGTAGCTCGGCGGGCGTAAACCACGCCATATTCTCCACAAGGCCAAGAATGGGCACAGCAACCTTCTCATTAACAAACATATTCACACCCTTTATGGCAGCCGCCAACGACACCTCCTGGGGTGTTGTAACCACCACAGCACCCGTCAGTGCAAGACACTGCACAATGGTGAGATGAATGTCGCTTGTTCCCGGCGGAAGGTCAATGAGAAAATAGTCAAGGTCGCCCCAGTTGGCATCGGCGATAAGTTGCTTCAGCGCATTGCTTGCCATTCCACCGCGCCACAAGATAGCCTGCTCCGGGTCCACAAAGAAACCAATGGAAAGGAGCTTTACACCATATTTCTCAATGGGTTGTATAAGGTCTCGGCCATCAATATTCTCGCTATAGGGGCGCGCATCCTCAACGTCAAACATCTTGGGAATGGAAGGGCCGAAAATATCGGCATCGAGCAGACCCACCTTGTAGCCAAGGCGCGCCAACGCAATTGCCAGGTTGGCCGATACAGTAGACTTTCCCACACCGCCTTTGCCCGATGAGACAGCTATCACATTCTTCACCTGTGGCAGGAACTTACCCACCTCGGGGCGCATAGCCTGACGGCTCACAACACTGATGTTACCCTCTATCTCAACCTCCTTGCCCACATACATAAGTATGGCAGCCTCGGCCGACTTCACCACTGAACGGATGAAGGGGTCGGTAGGTTTGTCAAAAATAAGTGAAAAACTAACCTTGTTGCCGTCGATGCGTATGTTGTCATCAACCATCTCGGCCTCAACAAGATTCTTGCCGTTTCCCGGGTAACGCACCTTCTCAAGCGCATCCAATATAAGTTTAGGGTACAATGCCATTGTTCAACGCTTTTAGATATTATAGTCGGCCTCGGCACGACCCTCGGTTATTCCCTTAAAATAGGCAGCTACCTCGACGTGCGCAGGATGCACCTTGTAGCGCTCCATTGCGTCGGCATCATCAAAGGCGCTGACCAACACTGCGTCATAGGCAGTGTCTGCCACGCACACATTAACACCCACCTCAAGCGAGCGAATCTCGGGCACCACGCCCACCAGAGCCTCAAGATGCTCCTTCACCCACAGCGCGTGCTGCTGCTTACTCTTTCCGTTGGCACCCTCAATGAAGCGCCACATTACAATATGCTTAAACATAATACACTGTTATTTGCTTGTTTCCAGACAACTCCTCTTGCTGCGGCCATAGCTGCGATACTCATCGAGCTCAATCTCCACATTGGGCTCTTCATACCGCTCCTTGGCAGGCAGGTTGAAGGCTATATACTTTATGGTTATCCCGCGCGACAGCCACTGCGACTCGTAGTAGGTGCGTATCTTCAGCAGGTCGCTGACCACCGGCCGGCCGTGCACATCATCAATACACTCCACAACAGGCAAGCCGTTCACCTCGGTAATGTACTTTGTATATGTGAACATAAAATTGCTATCCGTCTTCAGATGCACAACCGCATCATCGGCAAGAATGTTCCTGTAGCGCGCCAAAAAGAGAGAAGATGTCAATCGCTTGGTATATTTCTTCATCTGCGGGTCGGGGAATGTGAGCCAAATCTCGCTCACCTCGCCTGCGGCAAAAAGACGGTCTATAATCTCAATATTCGTGCGCAAGAATCCCACGTTGTCCAACCCCGCCTCAATAGCCTGGGTAGCACCTGTCCACATTCTTGCCCCCTTGATATCCACACCAATAAAATTCTTCTGCGGATACTGCTTTGCAAGCGCAACGGTATACTCGCCACGGCCACATCCCAGCTCAAGCACAATTGGGTTGTCGTTCTTAAAGAAGTTACCCTTCCAGTTACCCCTCATTGGGAACTCAACATCATCGACAACCGAAAAGGGGTGTTCAATGACATTGCTATATGATGCCATATCGGCAAATTTCTTCAACTTTCCTTTTCCCATATATAATCTAAATTTATTCCAGAATTGTTACCCAGCCATAGGGGTCGGCAACATCGCCATACTGAATTGCGCGCAGCCTCTCATAGAGCTTTGTGAGCACAGGCCCCGGCTTCCCATCCTTGGCAATAGTATAGGAGACACCCTTCTCCACATCATCTATGCGGCCTATGGGGGAAATAACCGCCGCTGTGCCACACGCACCGGCCTCCTCAAAAGTGGAAATCTCCTCCTCGGGCACGGCACGTTGCTCCACCGTCATTCCCATATCCGCAGCAATGCGCATAAGGCTGTTATTGGTAATTGAAGGGAGTATTGAGGAAGAGAGCGGCGTTATGTATCTATTCTCCTTTATGCCAATGAAGTTGGCAGCACCACACTCATCAATAAATTTCTTCTCCTTTGCATCAAGGTATATCTCACAAGCATAGCCCTGTTCGTGCGCCATACAGCTTGCCTTCATTCCCGCAGCATAATTGCCACCCACCTTAAAGCGACCCGTTCCAAGCGGCGCCGCACGGTCGAAATGACGGAAAATAACACAATCATTCACGGCAAAACCCTTCTTGAAATAGGGGCCCACCGGAGTTACAAAAATAACGAACAGATACTCCTTTGAAGGAGACACACCCACCTGTGCACTCATACCAAGCAACAGCGGACGTATATAAAGCGACGCGCCACTCTCATAGGGCGGCACAAAACGCTCATTGAGCGCAACCACCTTCTTGACCATCTCACGGAACAGTTCAGTGCTTATCTGCGGCATCATTATGCCTTCACAAGTGCTCTGCAAACGCTCGGCATTAGCCTCGAGGCGGAAGATACGCACCTTGCCATCCTTGCCACGAAAAGCCTTTAACCCCTCGAAAGCCTCCTGTCCATAATGCAAACAGGTCGATGCCATATGCATTGTAATATTCTCATCTGTCGAAACCTCAATCTCGCCCCAAGCACCATCCTTATAGGTGCAGCGCACGTTAAAGTCGGTCTTGTGATATCCGAAACCAATATTCGACCAATCCAAATTCTCCATACATTAATCAATTAATTGCGCTAAGGTACCTCTTTTGGTCAAAAAAAACTCCCTTCCGCGCCAAAAAACAAAATCAAACAAGTTCAACTACCTCAAGGTCTCTTACCTCCCCGCCGTCAATTGTCAGCTTCACCAATGTGCGCACCACCTGCCACCCCTGTCTGCCGGCAGCACCCGGATTAACGTGCAAGCACCCCAAGGCACCATCGTGCACAACCTTGAGAATGTGCGAATGGCCGGCAACGAAGAGAGCCGGGCGCTCCCTCAGGATAACATCCCGCACCCCCGGAGCATACTTTCCGGGATAGCCTCCAATGTGAGTCATCAACACCTTGCACCCCTCAACCTGAAAACAGAGCACCTTGTGGAATTTCAGACGCAGTTCCCGCCCGTCGATGTTACCGCACACGGCACGCACCGGGCAAATCTTCTCAAGCTCTTCTATTATCAATGGGCTGCCAATGTCCCCGGCGTGCCATATCTCATCACAGCCCGAGAAGTGCTTCAAATAGCGGTCGTCCCAGCAAGAGTGAGTATCAGAGAGGATACCTATGCGCTTCATAAGGCAAAGTGCCTTGCCACAAATGACTTAAGAAACTCCACCGTACCCTCAACGCCAAGACGCGAAGAGTTTACACAGACATCGTAGCAGTGAGCCTCGCCCCACTGTGTCGTTGCATAATAGTCGTGGTAGGAGCGTCGTTTCTTATCGCCCTTCTCAATGAATTCGGCTGCGGCCTCACTGCCCAGCCCCTCGCTACTCATCACACGCTCCACGCGGTCGCACAAGTCGGCAGTTATAAAGATACTCAATTTCGATTCGTGGTCGCGCAGCACATACTCGGCACAGCGGCCCACAATCACACAACTCTCATTCTGCGCAATATCACGAATAACCTCGCTCTGAATCTCAAAAAGTTTGTCGCTGTCAATGAAGTTTGCCCCCGCAAAATACTCCGATATAGAGCCGTGAATACTGAAAAGATTGCCGAACAGCGAGTTCGACTCTCTCTCATCGGCCTGCTCAAACATAGAAGCATCAATACCACTCTCGCAAGCAGCCGCCTGCAGCAAGGCCTTATCATAGACCTTTACACCCAACTCACGGGCAAGTTTCTCTGCAATCTCCTTGCCGCCGCTTCCAAGCTGACGGCCAATGGTTATGACAAAATGTTTCATAAGTCAGATGTTATTTGTTTTTTCACGTTTCCACTCCCTGAATTGCAATATAAGCATCACCACCGTCAGCATAGCAGCCACAATATCAGATATAGGCATACTGTACCAAACCCCATTCTCACCAAGATAGAGAGGCAAAACGAGCAGCAGCGGTATAAGCATCAGCACCTGACGGGTCAGTGAAAGGAATATAGACCTGTTCACCTTTCCAATGCTTTGGAAAAAGTTTGTAGTAACAAGCTGAAAACCAATAACCGGCATAAAGACCGACATCACACGCATTGCCCACGAAGCCTTCTCTATCAGTGCAGAATCAGTGGTAAAGATACGTGCCACAAGGTCGGGGATGAACTCACACACCACAAAACCCACAGTTGTTACCAACGTAGCCCACAAAATTGTAAGTGTCAAAACCTTTTTCACCCTGTCGGTGCGCTTGGCACCATAGTTATAACCCACAATGGGCTGCATTCCCTGCGTGAGGCCAAGCACAATCATCACAAAGATAAACTGCATACGGTTCGATATTCCATAGGCAGCTATCGACAGGTCGCCGTTATCACTGTTGCTGCGCAAACCCTTATTGATGATGATAACCACCATACAGGCTGCTGCGTTAATGAGGAAAGGCGACATACCGATGCTCAATATACCCTTCACTATGCTGCTTTTCAGCTTATATATACCACGTTGAAGATGCAACAGTTCGTTGGGGTTGCTCAGCAACCTTGTCTGCCAAACCAATGTGGTGCACTGCGCCAATATTGTTGCAAGGGCCGCACCGCGTATTCCCCACCCGAAGACAAAGATAAATATGGGAGCCAGAACAACATTCATAACCACCGTCAATATCGTTGCATACATTGCCTGCTGAGGGTGTCCCGATGCACGCAATGCCGCATTTATACCAAAATAGAGGTGTGTAACAACATTTCCAAGCAGAATAACCTCCATAAAGTCTCGGGCAAAAGGCAGTGTATTCTCGCTTGCTCCAAAGAACATCAATATCTCATCAAGGAAAATGAATGATATTGTGGCAAACACCACACCCACCATAATGTTGAGCGTAACAAGATTGCCAAGAATACTCTTTGCAGAATCATAATCACGCTGTCCCAACCTCACCGAGAGCATAGTTGCACCGCCCACGCCAATCATTGCACCGAAGGCGGCCGACAGGTTCATAAACGGGAAGGTTGTGGCAAGGCCCGATATAGCCTCGGCGCCCACATTGGGGATGTGCCCAATGAAAGCACTGTCAATCATATTGTAGAGCGATGCTGCAATCTGCGCAATAATAGCGGGAATAGCATATTGCATCAACAGCTTACTTACCTTTTCCGTACCAAGCTCTGTGGGAACTTTTTTTATCGTTGTATTGCTCATAATTTTTGTAAATATTACCTCGAGGCAACAAAAATAATATACCTTTGTATAAACAATGTGCCAACACACTGAAACACTGCTGCAAAAATAGTCATTTTTTTTGACTGATTGAGCGGTGTCATATAAATTTATCAAATTGCGGAGATATGTCTGAAACTGAAAGTGTACTTGTTGGAATGAGCGGCGGAATAGACAGCACAGCTGTGTGCACAATGCTTCTTGAGCAGGGCTACCGTGTAGAGGGCCTCACCCTCATCACCTGCGACGCCGGTGTGCGCGCAGCCAATGAAGCGGCGGCACTGGCAATGCGCCTTGGAATTCCGCACCACATAGCCGATGTGCGGAGCGAGTTCCGCAACCTTGTGATACAACCCTTCATCGATGCTTACCTTGATGGAACAACCCCCAACCCCTGCGTGGGTTGCAACCCCACTGTCAAGTTCAAACAGCTGCAAGAGTGGGCCGACAGGCTCGGCTGCCGCCATATTGCCACAGGACACTATGTGAAGTGCGAATGTAGAGAAAAAGACGGCAACAAACACTACTTCATAGTAACCGGCGACGACCCCCGCAAAGACCAGAGCTATTTCCTGTGGAAAGTAACGCAAGAACAACTTTCCCGCGTAATATTCCCGCTTGGCGGGTGGGAGAAGAGCGACGTGCTCAACTATCTCAAAGAGCGCGGCCTGCAGCATATTGCCGATGGAGGCGAGAGTATGGAGGTGTGCTTCATCCCCGGCGACTACCGCGATTTTCTGCGCGCCAACGTTCCCGACATTGAGACACGCTTTGGCGGCGGAGCCTTCGTAAACAGCGAAGGACGTGTGCTTGGCAGGCACAGCGGCTACCCCTTCTACACTGTTGGACAGCGCAAAGGACTTGGCATTGCACTTGGACACCCCGCCTATGTCATAAAGATAAATGCCGCAAAAAACACCGTGATGTTAGGATGCGAGGAGCAACTGACCGCCACATATATGCTCATTGAAGAGCCTCAATGGGTGGATGACATTCCCGACAACCTATCGGTGAGGGTGCGTTACCGCAGCACCCCCATTCCTTGCGACAAACCGAAAGCTGTTGGCGACGGGCGCTGGATTGTGCGCCTTCACAGCGCCGTGCAGGCCATAACCCCGGGACAGTCGGCTGTCTTTTACAGCGACAACACCGTTGTGGGCGGCGCCTTCATTGCCGACCAACGCGGCATAAACCAATGGATTCTACCATAAAGCATAACAGGTAAAAGCTATGAACAACATTGATGAACCGCTAACCCTCTATTCACTCAATAATATGGCACGTAACGCACTGGCCGATGCAATGCCGTTGCGCTACTGGGTTACCGGCGAGCTTAGCGAAGTGCGTGAGGCCACTGCCGGGCACTGCTACATAGAGCTTGTGCAGCGCGATGAGGCAACCAAGGAGATGGTGGCCAAAGCGCGCGGAACAATCTGGGCACGCATCTATTCACTGCTGCGCCCCTATTTCCTTGAGCAGACAGGGCAGTCATTCACTGCCGGCCTGAAGGTGTTGTTGCAGGTAACAGTCTCCTTTCACGAGCTCTATGGCTTCACGCTCGACGTGTGCGACATTGAGCCCGCCTACACCATAGGCGATATTGCCCGCCAGCGACAGCTTATTATAAAGCGCCTTACCGAGGAGGGGGTTATCGGACTCAACAAGGAGCTCCCAATTCCTCTGTTGCCGCAGCGCATAGCGGTAATATCATCGGCCACAGCAGCCGGCTATGGCGACTTTTGCGACCAACTTATGAATAACAAATATGGCTTTGTCTTCTACACCGGGCTGTTCCCCTCCCCTATGCAGGGAAACCGTGTCGAGGAGGGGATAATAGCAGCACTCGACCGCATTGCACAGCACGCCGATTGCTGGGACGTAGTTGTTATAATACGCGGTGGCGGTGCCACAAGCGAGCTCAACTGCTTCGACACCTATAACCTCGCAAACAACTGCGCACAGTTTCCGCTACCCATCATCACCGGCATAGGACACCAACGCGACGAAAGCCTGCTCGACATTGTGGCACACACCAGCGCCAAGACACCTACAGCTGCCGCCGAGCTGCTCATCCACGCAATGCTTGCCGGCGAGTCTTTGCTCACCGAGACTATGGGCAACATTGTAAACAATATAAGGCAACGCCTCACCAACGAAAAGACACGCATTGGCACCATCATAGGACAACTGCCGGTAAAAACAGCCCTCTTTATGCAGGAGCAACACCACAAGCTCGACTTGTGCCAACGCTATCTCGACGCAGCATCGCCCAAGCACATTCTGGCACTTGGATACAGCATCACGCGCGTAAACGGCAAGACGGTGCGCAGCGCCTCACAGATAAAACCCGGCGACACCGTGCACACCACGCTTGCCGAGGGAGAACTCACAACCATTGCTAAATAATAACCCATTATGGAAAAGCTCACATACACACAGGCCATTATCCGCCTTCAGGAGATAATGACAAACATTGAGAACGGCAAAATAGATATCGACGGGCTGCAAGACACGCTCAACGAAGCAAATGAACTGATAACATTCTGCCGCACAAAACTCCACAAGGTAGATGAAGAGATAAAGACAATTCTCGACAACATCTCGGCCGAGTGATGCCAAAGGGCGCACATCGCCGCAAAGAGTTCCAACTGCACCCAAGCACCACATTATTGCAAAAAAACCGTCAATCCTTGCATAAATCGGATTTTATTGCTTATGTTTGCTTTCGCAACGCACAACACCGTGCACAACAAACAAAGGATTGAAAAAACCTAAACTCTCTGTATTTTATGGAAAAGGAGAAACTTTTCAGCAACTTCCCGCCGGTATCGGGCGATGAGTGGAAAGAAAAAATCGTTGAGGACCTCAAAGGGGCCGACTACGACAGGAAAATGATATGGAAAACACCTGAAGGTTTCAGTGTAAAACCCTTCTACCGCAAGGAGGATCTCCCGCAAGGCCACGCCGCCGCACCGGGCGAGTTCCCCTACACCAGAGGCAACAAAAACTGCAACAAATGGTTGGTGCGCCAGGACATAGATGCCACCGATGCAGCCCAGGCCAATGCCAAAGCCAAAAGACTCGTTGCACAAGGAGTGGACTCACTCGCCTTCAAGGTAAAGGGCAAGTTGCTCACACCCGAGTACATCCCCACACTGCTGTGCGGCATTGACGCCGAAGCCGTTGAGCTCAATTTCAACGTATGCGCCGGCAAGGTCGTGGAGTTTGCCACCCTGCTGGCCGAGTACCTTAAACAGAGCGGCTGCAACCTTGAGAAGACACGAGGCTGCATAAACTATGACCCGATAGGCCGCGAGCTCCTGAAGGGCAAAGCAAGCGAGAACTACACCGAGGTGATGAAGGCCCTTGCAGAGGCCACCGCCGCAATGCCCCGCTACCGTTGCTTTGCAGTAAACAGCAACAATCTCAACAATGCAGGAGCCTACATAACACAGGAGCTTGGCTATGCACTTGCCTGGGGTAACGAATACCTTGCCTCGGCTACAGAGGCCGGCATACCCGTTGATGCCGTTGCAGGAAAACTGAAATTCAATATGGGCATCTCCAGCAACTTTTTTATGGAGATAGCCAAATTCCGTGCCGCACGCACACTGTGGGCCAAGATTGTGGAGCAGTATGAGCCCCAATGCCGCTGCAGCTGCAAGATGAGAATCCACGCCGAGACATCATCATTCAACCTCACCCTGTTC
>JAEIGA010019601.1_pt1 | contig 10312 bp, 7 predicted proteins | sample 9270691 | NCBI WGS metagenome assembly JAEIGA01 (sample SAMN17057246, study PRJNA624740) | gut metagenome | biome: biome; isolation source: fecal sample | host: Bos grunniens | place: China: Xizang | collected 2019
ACCATGGGTGAGTAGGTGGATGAGATATACTTCTGCAGGTCGGGGGCATGCTTGCGTGCCATCTCCATGTAGGAGGGGCAGCATGAGGTGGTCATGAAGGGCTGGCCCTCGGCAAGCTTCTCGGCAAACTCGTGTGCCTCGCGCTCGGTAGTCACCTCGGCACCGCGTGCCACCTCGATGACATCCTTGAAGCCGATGGCCTTGATAGCGCCGTATACCTGCTCGGTGGGGGCGTTGTATTGCGAGAGGATGGAGGGGGCTACCATGGCTATCACCTCTTCGCCTCGGCGGATGGCCTGCAACACGTCGAACACCTGTGAAATCTCGAAGATGGCTCCGAACGGACAAGCATTCATGCACTTACCGCAGTAGATGCACTTGGTCTCGTCGATATGCTCTACGCCGTACTCGTCCTTCGAGATGGCGCCCACGGGGCAGGCCTCTTCGCACGGTACGGGGATGTATACGATAGCGTGGTAGGGACATGCTGCGTAGCACTTGCCACAGCTGATGCATACCTTATTGTTGATACGGCCCTGTGAGGTGTCGGGGTCAAACTCGATGGCATTCTTCGGGCATGCATGTTCGCAAGCACGGGCCTCACAGCCACGGCAGAGGTTGGTGATGGCATAGTTGGTGCGCACGCATGATGAGCAAGCCTCGTCGATGACGCACATGATATTGTCCTTCAGCCCTGTACGGTCGAGCGCCATCTTGGCATACTCGGTGAGGGGCGTCAGCTCGTCGGTCTCGTCGGTCATGTCGTAGCCCAAGAGGGGGAGCGACTTGTACTTCAGCACCGCACGCTTCTTGTGTATGCAGCATCGGCCACTGTGCTTCGAGCTGCGGGGTACAAATTCAAGAGGTACACGGTCGGCATCGACGGTCAACTTATCTTCATTCCAAAGGCTCACAAGCTTGGTCAAAAGCTTCTGGCGCACGATCATTACATTGTTCTTTATAGCCATAGGGTTGTGTTTGAGTCTTATCGGGCAAAGTTACACAAATTTGCGGGTTGCGCAAAAGAAAATGTGACTTTTTGCAAAACATGGGTGTGATAGATGTTTGCTTGGGAAAGAATGGGATGGTGTATTGTCAAAATCTGTAAGATTGAATAAATATTTTTGTGAATTTCGTACGCTGTATGGAGATTATTGCTACCTTTGCGACAGATACAATGAAAAGCAGACTATGATGGTAGAGGCTTGGCGTCATTGCTCGCACTCGTGTTTGCTACCTTTGTACAAGTAGGTCTTCTCGTTTTTTTTGTCTGAATAGGCTGATAGGAAAGGACAGATTCAAATTCGTTCTAACGAACAAAAATATTATAAACAATTTAACTGATTGTATTATGAAAAAGAGTTATTTATTGGTAGGGCTATTCGCCTTGGGTATGGTGGGATGCGGCCAGAATCCTGAAATCGGAACTGTTGAACCCGAACTGAGTGGTACGATGGAGGAACTCGCTCCTTCAGCACAGAAGACTCGTCTGCAGGAGGTAGGTCTCGAGTATGTGAATGCGATTAAAACTGAGGCTCATGAGAACCTTGTTGATGTTGCGGCCTTTATTGATGAAAAGTATGGAGACTATGATATTGATGAGGATTATTTGGATAATCTGGAGAAGCTCTACAAGGAGACAGGCTATGATGAGGACTATCATGCTGTTGCACGTAGGAGCAATCCTGTGAAGGCTATCCGTGAATTGATGGCTATAAGTCTGAATGCAGCGCAGAAGGGTGCCATGTTGTCAAAGAGTGCCGAACATATCTACACCTCTACCCTCAAGGCTGGATTGAAGGACTTGTATGGTGGATTTAAGCCAGACACAAAATATGGGGTTTGGGCCTATGACAAGAATATCACCGACCGCCTTGAGGTGGAGTTTACCGATGACCACAACCAGACATGGGTGGCTACGCTCAAGGGTAGCAAGGAGACAGCACGTATACATGTGACCGTATATGATAAGAATGTTGAAAAACATGAGTATGAAGGTGGCCCTAACGATGGCACTTCAACCAGTGGAACCTATATCTATGATGATGAGTGTACCATCGATGTGCCCAAGCAGATAACCTTTACAGTAAAATGCAATGGTAATGCTGTTGTTGATATGACTGTAAATAGTGACCTGGCTTTTGAATGGGACTATAACGAGTATTCTGAATGGACACAGTATAGCGAATGGTACGAAGACGAATGGTACTATGAAGGAGGATACTATGGTTGGTCTGGGTATGAAGACAAGTATTCCTATTCCATTGATCTCGACTATACTAATCTGAACATCGATGCCAAGCTTCGTGTGAATGGTTACGAGGAGACACTCGCTAGTACTGCTACAAAGTCAGGAATTAATGCGAGCGCAGGTGTCAAGATTGACGGAAAGACTCTGTTGAAGGTTGAAGGTGCATTGAGTGCCGATATTGATAAGTTCATCAAGCAGGTGAATGAAGCAGCCAATGAGGATGGTGAGTCTGATATTGAAGTCGATGCTACCATGATCAAAGAGCTCACTATGTATATCGACCTCATGGGCAAGGTGCAGGTTGTAGGTAAGTGTGATAAGTTTGAGGACTTGCACGATGCTTATATGGATATTGAGGAGGCTGATGATGACGATGATTTCAGCAAGTATGAGAGAAATGTGGCTCAGTTGAACAATGCCTATAGCGTTTCCATCCATTACGACAATACCAAGACCGTGCAGGCCAATGTGGAGCTTGAGGCATATGAGCACAAGGCAGATTGGGACGAGTCATACAGCTATTTTGATGTACGCCCCGTACTCGTGTTTGCTGCAGACGATAGTCGCTATAGCTTCGAAGACTATTTCACTGAGAATAGTTTCAGTGACTTGATTGAGGCTGTCGAAGATTTGGCTGATGACTTTGAAAAAATGTTTGAGAGATACTTCTAATCCCCTTTGATATTCTCAAATAGGAAATATCTGACACTTCTATGAAGCGCATATTCCTATCCTTGCTATCGCTCTGTGCCATATCGCTGTATGCACAGAGCGATAGCTTGTCTACCCGCTCAATAGATGAGTTGGTGGTCGAGGAGGTGCGCCAACCGCTTGTGAGGTATAATATGTTGGGGAAGACCTATTGGTCCATCGAGACGATGAAGGCCATGCCTATGACTGATCCGCTGCGCAACATCCAGCTGCTCCCTGGGGTGCACGCCAATTCGGAAAACACGGGGGGCGTCTTTGTGCAGGGGTGCGACAATAGCCACAACTACACCACCATCAATGGCACCCCCGTCTACTACCCCATGCACTTGCTGGGCTTCTTCTCCACGTTCAACAGCTCGTACTTCAAGGATTTGACATTCAATAAGAGCATGCGTCTCGTAACAGCCAACCGTCTGGGGGCTGAGGTCGGAATGGAGACAGCTGATACCATTCCCGATAAACTGGGCGTAGATGTAGACCTGGGTATGATGACCGCACAGGGTATGGTATCTATGCCACTCGGCTCCAAGCTGAGTCTTTCTGTTGCCGGTCGTTATTCTGATGTGAATGCGATTTACGATGGAATGATGAATATGTTGTTGGAGAATCAGCGTATAGCATATCGGTTCTATGACATCAATATGCGGGTATTATATAAGCCTACCGAGCGGGACGATGTCTCTATAGAGTATTTCGAAGGTAGCGACTATGCCAACCTCGATATATTCACCTATATGATAAACTCCCGGTTGCATTGGGGTAATCGCAATGCTTCGCTACGTTGGAGTCATCAAGGTGATAGGCTTATGCTGAATCATGCGGTGTACTATACTGCATATCGCAGTGTTTTCGATATGCTTCAGACCGATAGTCGTATCTGTCTTCCTGCCAGTATACAGACGCTCGGCGCAAAATCCGAACAAAGGTATATGGCCGATTACTGTCTCTTGACATACGGAGGTGAGGTGATGCGTCATGTCATTGTACCACAAGCTCCGCAGATTACGGGCTCATATGCCACTACCAATATGCCGCGGCAAGTGCAGGAGGCTACCGAAGGGGTTGTATATATGCAGGCCGACATCATGTTGAACCATGCGGTGGAACTTGTCGGAGGACTTCGTCTCTCAGGGTTTTATAATACCCGTTGGCAGATGGTGGGCGACCCTCGTCTGACGCTGCGCTATCATCCTTCGAGTCTTACTACATGGCAGCTTACTGCAGGTTCCTACACGCAGTATTTGCATCAGGTGGGCTTTTCGTCGAACGGGCTTCCAACAGAGTTCTGGATTTCATCAGACAACGGTGTTGCCCCGCAATATGCAAGGAAAGTCTCGTTGGCACTCCAACAGGAGCTGGTGGATAGGCGGTATCGCATTTCAGTAGAAACCTATTTCGCTCGATTGTGCAATCAGGTAGAGTACAAGGGTAATGCGTTGGGGCTCATTACCGAGGAATATGATCTGAACGAAAACCTTGTTGTGGGCAATGGTTACAATTATGGTGTAGACTTGATGCTCCAGAAGAACGTTGGTCATCTGACCGGATGGGTCAGCTACTCGTGGGCCAGGGCACCGCGCTCTTTTGTGCAGAATCATGAAAGGGTTGCCTATCCATCAGTGCACAATCGCGAGCACGACCTTAATGTGGTGCTGAATTGGAAGCTGGATGACAGATGGAATCTGAGTGCTACCTATATCTATGCTACAGGCACACCCTATACCGAGGTGAAGCATGCCTACATCTTGGGTGAGAATGCTATAGTCAGTTATGAGAAGCACAATAGTTCACGATATCCGGCACTTACTCGTCTGGATTTGGCCTTGAACTATCAATTGCCGAGAGTGGGGGAGATGTCGCATTCAGTAAAGCTGGCTGTATATAATGCAACATTTGCAAAGAATCCGATATCATATAACTATAATAATTTTAGAGGGAATATAGTCTATAAGCGGCCCGTGTGTCTGTTTTCTACCGCAGTGCCTTCGGTAAGCTATCTTGTGCAATTCTAATCGGATAAGAATATGTTCAAACACGTGATATATATCGTATGTCTGGCGCTTTTCTTTGTGGCCTGTCAAGAAGACCTTCATGAAGGGCGCGAAGAGATTGTCATAGAGGGTTGGATAGAGTCGGGGAGTGCTCCAGTAGTGCTACTTACCAAGACTTTTACGGTGACCACAAAGGAAGAGGTCGATGAAGAGGAGTCGATAGTCTTGCCGTGGGGTAAGGTGACGGTTTCTGATGGAGTCCAATCTGTAGTCCTTACTGGCGATTATGATGACCGCTATGTTCCACCTTATATATATAGTACATCAAAAATGAGCGGAGTGCCGGGTCGGACCTATTATCTTACAGTAGAGTATGGCGACCGTGTGGTGACTTCGCATACTACCATTCCGATGCCCGATTCGTTGGAAGCTTTGATAGTCACTCCTTGCGAGGAGGTCGATAGTATGTATCAGATTACGGCATATTATGATGATGATTCTGAGACGAAGGACTACTATATGTTTCTCACACGCATATTCAATCGTGAAACCCGCTACTACCCCTCATTCTTGAGCGTCGTGGATGATGAGTGTCTCACGTTGCACAATCAGCAGGTAGTTCAGCCAGGTATACATCTCATGACAGGTGAGGACAACAAGTATAGACCCTATTATCGCGACACCGATTCTGTGCAGATCAAGTTTGCCAAGATAGACGAGACAGCTTATTGGATCCACAAGGCATATAATGAGATGCTTGCCCTATCTTCAAATCCCATCTTCTCAAGCGATATCTCCATGCCTACCAACATCGAGGGCGGGCTCGGCTATTGGTGTGGCTATGCCGTGACGAAGTACAATGTGGTGATTGCTGATAGTATTAAGTAAAATAAACGACTGGATACCAAGAGGGTTACCCTGAGTATCCAGTCGATGTTCTTATAGATGGTGTTCAGATTAGAAACTGTAGCTGATACCGAGCTTGAGGAGTGATAGACCTATACCAACCTCCATGTTAGCAGCCAAATTATCTAAGAACCAGTAGCGGGCACCTACAGAAACACCTAATGAGAGGCCTCCTTCAGCATCCACGTCCATGTCCATGTCAAGGTCGTCCCAATCACCATAGACCTTTGCTGAAGCGATGTCGTAACTTAAGGTGAGCGCAGCATAAACATCCAGGTTCTCTACGTTGAGATCATAGTGGAAGTAACCTTTAGCTCCGACATTAACATATGAAAATTTGTATCCGATATTACTACCGGGGAGATATTTAGAATAATCCTGCTTGGCTTGTGTGTAACCTATGGTTCCACCCACACCGAGGCTCAGTTTGTCTACACCGAAAAGGCCTTCACCCACACCCACTTCGAAATCTGCAATGATAGGCGCTAATACACTTTCATATGAAGATGCAGAATAAATGTTGTTTCTCAATCCAACACCAACACTAATAATCTTTTCGTTTTTCTGAATCTGTGCGTTTGCGCTGAAGGCAACCACCATGGCTATTGCCATTGCAAAAAACTTTTTCATTGTTTTTATTTATAAAAGTTTAACATTAACAGGACAAATATAACGGATTTATTTGGTTCTGCCAACATTCTTTGATATAATTTTTTGATGTGTCTTGATATACAAGACTGCTTTCGTGTTACAATGTTATAATCTTCTTCAGAACAATTACTCGTAAAAACTCTTTTTTTACAAAACTTGAGATAAATATTCAAATAGAATCATAGAGAATGCGTGGTTGTTCCGAAAAATGAGATTCTCTAAAAAACAAGTCCGTTTCTTTGAAGATTTAATATGATTTATTGTATTAAAGGTGATTATAATAGTATTACAGAATTTTAATGGGACAGTTGTGAAGAAATCTTTTTATATGTAGTCTCGATAATATCACAACCTTTGCTGCAGATACTTAAAAAGATGCCAATACTCCTGAGAAGTTTGGAAACTATTATACTTAGGGTGAGGTTAAGCCTAAGGACGATTTTTCTCCTGAAACTTGGTATAGAACATCATTGGATGTAGCCGAGAAGGTGTGGGGTGAAGGTTGGTGTATGCCTACACGATTCGAGTTCATAGAGCTTTGCACGAAATGCTCTTGGGAAGAGGTTACAATGAGTGGAGTCAAGGGAATGAAGGCTGTTGCCTCCAACGGTAATTCGATATTCTTCCCCACTAGTGGTTTCAAGGAGTATACGGAGCACGGATTTGATGATGACGCTGGTGGCTATTGGTCAAAGGCACAGGATGGTAGTGAGTGGCAAAGCAATCGAAGGGGCTGAAGTCAAATGCTCAAATAAATTTGGCATTTCTCTCGGTTTGCACTAATTTTAGCCTGCTGCGCAGTCTTTAGTTAGGCTGTGCCTCGGAAAAACTCAAAACATGTTTTGGTTTTTCGCTCGGCTTGCACTAACTTTGCAGCGTTTTTCAGGAATAATCAAAATGATAGTTGTTGAAACCGTAGAGAAGTTGCAGATGTTCTTGTCTGCATCGCGTGAAAATGGTAAGAGCATAGGTCTTGTGCCTACCATGGGTGCCCTGCACGAAGGACATGCCTCACTGGTAAAGCGCAGTGTCACCGAGAATGGAGTGACCGTAGTGAGCGTGTTTGTCAATCCCACCCAGTTCAATGATAAAGGAGATTTGGAGCGCTACCCTCGTACGCTGGAGGCCGATTGCCGTCTGCTCGAGGCATTGGGCGCTGATTGCGTGTTTGCCCCTACCGTAGAGGAAGTATATCCCGAGCCTGACACCCGCGTGTTTGACTTTGACCCGCTCGACAAGGTGATGGAAGGCATCTACCGCCCTGGCCATTTCAATGGTGTAGCACAGGTGGTGAGCAAGCTCTTCCTGTTCGTCGAGCCCGACCGCGCCTACTTCGGTGAGAAGGACTTCCAGCAGTTGGCCATCATCCGCGAGATGGTGCGCCAGCAAGGCTTCAAGCTCGAGATTGTGGGATGCCCCATCGTGCGCGAAGCCGATGGCCTTGCCATGAGCAGCCGCAACACTTTGCTCACCGCCGAGCAGCGCGCCACATCACTGGCCATCTCCAAGGCCCTCTTTGCCAGCGTTGAGTATGCCAAGAACCACACATTAGCTGAGACTAAGCAGATGGTAGAGGATACTATCGCTGCAACCGACGGTCTTGAGCTCGAGTATTACGAAGTGGTCGATGGCAACACCCTGCAGCCTGTGCATGCTTGGGATGAAGCCGACTATATCGTAGGCTGCATCACTGTATATTGTGGCAAGATACGATTGATTGATAACATAAGATACAAATAATCCGTTATGTTGATAACAGTACTGAAATCGAAGATTCATTGCGCCCGCGTCACTGAGGCCAATCTCAACTATATGGGTAGCATCACCATTGACGAAGACCTGATGGATGCTGCAGGCATGCTCGAAGGCGAGCAGGTTCATATCGTCAACAACAACAATGGCGAGCGATTTGTCACCTATATAATAAAAGGTGAGCGCGGCTCGGGGCAGATATGTCTCAATGGCGCTGCCGCCCGTCTCGTGCAGCCCGATGACGTGGTCATCATCATGGCTTATGCACAGATGACTCCCGATGAGGCGCGTGCCTTCAAGCCTATGGTGATATTCCCGAAAGCTGGCAACAGTCTGTAAGTACATACCTTTATCGGGATACTCTCAGCAGATATCTCATAGCGGACACTGACGTATGCTAATGAATGTACACAGTGCCCGCTATTTATATATCTACACCTCACCAGTTTATACCCCTTCCTTCTTTCTTAGGGATTGCAATCGTATTTTTATGAGCGTATTGGCGATGTCCTATAGTGCGGTTTTATGATTAAACTTAGAAAAAGTATATACCTCAGCGTTAGGGCAGACGCATTATGGAAATAGTATGATAAGGAAATTGATCATGCATTTTCTCTGCTCCGCGGAGATACTGTTTTTTGTAGCTCTGCTATTGCGATGATACTAAGTGTTGCTAATGCCTTTTGCTAATTTTGATTATAGCAGAGATAAATATTTCCCAGTTTTGATGGTGAGTTGTGAATAATTCCTTATCTTTGCTGCATCTTCACGCCGATATCTTAATCCTATTGTGCGGATTAGGATGGTTGGGTGGGGACAGACATAGTGGAAAAGCGTTTACTTAGCGCTTTGTTCTTAATATTCTGAAACTTAGCAACTTTCAAATGTATAGTTAAGACAAAGCAACGGTAGATGTTCATGGGTATGTTATACCGAACAATCATCGTATTTGTGTGTTTGTGCAGATACAGTAAGGGTGTATTACATATCGGTGTGGGCTTCGGCGTTGCTCGTTTTACTAGACAGGGAAATGCGAAGGCCTCAGAGTGTGGGACGAGTGACAGGTACAGATTCCCACGTTTTTTCTTTTTAAATTTGTAAATGGCTGCAATGGGGTAACGGTAGCATAAAATGTAGATTGATATGAAAAACATTCGTGTTATCAAAAAGTTCGTTTATGGTTCATTTGTAGGTGTCTCTGTATTATTGATGGCTTCATGTGGTAGTACTAAGAAGGCGCAGAACGATGAGATGATGTTGCAAATGATGCAGATGATGCAGCAACAGAAAAATCTAAAAGAAGATGCAAGTTATGGTGAAGAGATTAAAAAGACTGAAACCGAGTTATATGCAGAACTTGCTCCAGGAAAACGTGCGGCTGCCAATGGACAGGCTTTTACTGAAGCCTCCGCAGAACAATTGGCTAGAAACAATGCAAGAGCAAAGTTTGCTGAGGCTATTGAGGTAGCTGTAGTGGCTGCGGCTAAAACCGTATATGGAGAGATGACAGAGTTCTCTGCAGACGAAAAGAATGGTGAATCTGCTACTGATGGAGGACAGAAACAGCATACATTGGCTAAGTCTATTGCTGAACAAACGGTAAGTAATACAGTAGTCGTAAAAAAGCAGACATTTCGTGCGAACAACAATAGATACACAGTTTTTGTATGTCTTGAATACAATGGTGAAGTTGCCACACTTGCAGCCGAGATTGCAGAACAAGTGAAGCAACGTATATCTGATAAATCACGTACTCGCATAGAAAAGGATCTGAAAGAATTTGAAAATCAGGTAGCATTCGAGTTGTATAAGAAAAATCAATAAAAGCTGCCTTTATGAGAAAAGGTGCTTTTATTATAATGTTTTGCGTATTGCTCCCCACTTTGGCTTTTGCACAAAAACCAAAGTGGGTGGGTAATACCCCTCATGAGTGTAACTTAACTTATCGTTTTGTTGAAGTCGTTTCATTTGGAAGTTCTATAGAATCAGCTCGTATGTCAGCTTTGCATCAATTGACTCTAAATGAAAAAATCGCGAGTGCAGCTAAGGT
>JAEIGA010019602.1_pt1 | contig 10312 bp, 11 predicted proteins | sample 9270691 | NCBI WGS metagenome assembly JAEIGA01 (sample SAMN17057246, study PRJNA624740) | gut metagenome | biome: biome; isolation source: fecal sample | host: Bos grunniens | place: China: Xizang | collected 2019
CAGTCGTATTGGAAATTTTTCTTTTGGCTTTCATATTCTTTGCGAATCTTATCTAAATCTTCGGCTTTGTCAAAGGCATAATATGCCCAGCCGGTTTCTATCAGTTGGTCGGCATATTGCTTATACATAGGTTTGCGGTCTGATTGACGGTAGGGACCATAGTTGCCACCAATGTGTACACCTTCGTCGAACTTTATCCCAAGCCATGTAAGGGCTTCTATTATATAGTCCTCGGCACCCGGAACAAAACGAGTTTGGTCGGTATCTTCGATGCGGAGAATCATATCGCCGCCATGTTGTTTTGCAAAAAAATAGTTGTACAAAGCTGTACGCACGCCGCCTATATGTAGCGGTCCTGTAGGGCTTGGTGCAAAACGCACTCTTACTTTTCTTTCCATTTATGATGTAGATTATTATTCTAATGTAATTTGTCTATAACGTAATACTATCTCTAATATTGTAGATATAGGACTTTTTTTATATAGCAGAGTATAGGTATTGCTACATGCCGAGTTTAGAGAAAATTTTCTTGCCTTTTAAGTAGTATTCCAATACGATGTTGCCATTATATATATTCGATACTTTGCGTTGTGTTATATTTTTGCGTTTATGTTTAAGTGCAGGTATTTGTCGATAAAAATCCCAATGAGCTTTTATTACAGCTGTAAATTCTTTTGGTTTCTTTTCGGCAAGGAATTTGAGAGCTGCCACCCAATCCATTAGTATTCGTATGGGAAATACGTAGGCAAGTTGTCGCTTTTGTAGGTTTTTGAATAGTAACGAAAAATTGTTGCGGAAGTTGAGGAATGTTTTGAATGGTGAACTTGGTGGTAGAGTGCCACCTCCGATATGATATACTACCGATTGTGGACAGTAATAAACTTTGTAACCTGCATTTTTGGCACGCCAACAGAAATCTATTTCTTCCATATGGGCAAAGAAATCGCCGTCCAATCCACCTAGGTCTTTCCATACCTTGGCTTTTACAAACATGGCCGCACCTGTAGCCCAAAATATTTCGCAGACATCGTTGTATTGCCCATTGTCTTTTTCTAGTGTAGTAAACAGCCGTCCACGACAGAAAGGGTATCCATATTTGTCTATATATCCTCCGGCACCACCGGCATATTCAAAAGTGTCGCGTTGGTAGTACGATAGCAGTTTGGGTTGGCATATGGCAATATTGTCGTCAGCGTCCATCATATTGATAATTGGCGATATCCAATTATCGGTAACTTCCACATCAGAGTTGAGAAGCACAAAGTAGTCGGCATACACTTTGTCCAATACTTTGTTATAGCCTTCGGCAAAGCCATAGTTCTTATCATTTTGTATTATCTGTATCTGTGGGTAGCTTTGTTTTAGAAATTCTACTGAGTTGTCAGACGATGCATTGTCGCCCACTACTATATCCACTTCCGATGGGGTATGTTGTATAAGTGTGGGTAATAGTTCCTCCAAAAACTTTTTCCCGTTCCAGTTAAGTATTACTACTGCTATTTTCTTCATCATATTGTTATATTAGGTTTTTTATGTTTCCAGCGTCGGTGTGACCATAGCCAATATTCGGGTTTCCGTTTGATGGTTTCTTCTAGAAGTTCTACGTATCTTTTTGTTATGTATCCATGGGCTTCCTCCGTCGGTTGTTCGGTTATTAGGTGGAATGTAATTTCGTAATATCCACGTTTCACCTTCTGAACATCGTAGTAGAATACGGGGAAGTTGTATTTTTTGGCAAAATGTTCGGCTCCGAATATAAATCCTGTTTCTTGGTTCATAAACGTAGTCCAGAAGCATTTGTTTATATTGTTTGGCGATTGGTCACTAAGCATCATATATGCTATAGGCACATTGTGTCGGTTGTAGTAGTCAAAGGTGTCGCGAACTTTGGTGGCAAATACTACTTCGGTGCCGTAACGTGTGCGATATTTGTTCAAATATTTATCAAGGGTTTTGTTGGATAGTTCTTTCCCAACGCCTACACCGTGGTGTTTTATTTGATGCTCTAGTGTGGTTATCATGTATTCCCAATTGTTGTAATGTGCTGACATTAATATAATACTTTTGCCTGATTCGTAATAAGGCAGTAGTATTTCTGAATTGGTACAACGATAACGTTCAAATAGTTTTTTTTGTGATAAACGGAGGTTTAGTATTGCTTCGATAAATATGTCGGCTAGGTGTTTATAAAACTTTTTGGCTATAAGTTTTATTTCTTTATCGCTTTTTTCGGGAAAAGAGTTACGAAGGTTAGTTAATACTACCTTTTTGCGATACCCTATTATGTGGTATAGTACGAAGTGTACAAAATCAGCAAGCCCATACAACAACTGTATGGGCAAATATGAAATGGGTAATAATATTCCGTAAAAAAGCAAGGTGTTAAGCATACTTCTAGTATCCTCTTTCAAATTGTACACCGGCTTCGGCTTGTACATTCTCTTCTAGCTGATTGCCCGAAAGACGACGTTCCCAAAACATATCTTGTGTTTCGCCTTTGGCATTGGAGTGTAGCAAATAGTAGTTGCCTGATCTGAATTGGTCGAAGAATACGAATGCACGCTTAGGATTGTCGCCCGGAATGTAGTCATAGAACCACATTTGGTATGGCAGATAATGTATGTGTCCTATCTCTTGGAAATTGCGTGTTGATACTTTGTTCTTTTCGTCAAGTACGTATGTAGGAGGACCATATTGTAAGTACACTCTTCCACGGTCCGATTGATATCCTCTGGTATTTCCTTTGGTAAAATGTTTATCAACATATTCTACCCATTTTCTATATTTAAACCATTCTGATTTGGGATCATTTGAACGTGCTAGCCAAAATTTATAAAAGAATGCTTGTTTTTCATCAAGTGAAGCTGCCGATGCTTCGTTGAATATAAATTCTTTTTCTTTGGCCGATGCGGTGGGATACAATGTTTGTATGTAATAGTCTAAATCTTTTTCGTCGATATCTGTAACAAATGTTCCTCCGTAGGCAAACATATCGTCGGTAGAAAGTTGAACATTGGGGTTGCTACGTTGGAATGTGTATTTTCTTGAGCCGAAAGTTTCGTTATTACGAGTGCGGAGTTCTACAACCAAGTTGTAATTGCCCGATGGTAATTGGCTTATGTCTAATGTGCTATATTTTGATATAATGGGTTGCGATACAGTGCGTTCGCCACGCAAGGTAAAGTTTAATCTTTTGCCGGTTTCTTCTACCTCGATATATGCAACTGTAAGGAATGTGTCATTTTCTTTTATGGCTGTATTTACATTATATACTTCGTAGTAGAAGTTTAAAAGATCGACTTCTTTTGGAATGTAACTATCTACGTAAGGTTCCATATCATAACCGTTGCGAGAAATCATATTTTCTTTCTCTGTGGGTTTTGCCGAAGCTATTATTTGTAGCGACGATATTGATGGTTTGTCTTTTGGGAAATAAACTACCACGTTTTGATTTATCTCTATAGGGTCGGTATCGGCATTCTTGTCCTTCATTATTATTTGAAGGTCGTATATACCATTCGATAAAGCAAAGCGACAAACATCTAAGAATGAGAACATATTATTCTCCGGCTTGTCGATAGCAGGGCTTTGGAGATTATATCTTTTGGCATATACAATGGAGTCGTCGCGGTTGGCAATAACTGTCATCTCTATTGTAGCCTGATATTTACCATCTTTTGTAGGTATGAATTTAAAGTGCCATGCGTTGAATGATACGTATGTTTCCACGTATGGACTTTCCTCCGGATTGTCGAAGGTCGAATACGAAAATAGTGCAACAGCATTTTGTGCAAATAAACTATTGCCAATGAATAGAAATGCGAAAACAATCGGCAGTATTATTTTTCTCATAATATTATGTATTTGTATTTTGTAATATTGTTTCAAAAAATCAATTGCAGTAATAACGCAACAAAATTATTATTATTGTTCTTTTATGTAATGATATTTCTCTTCTTTATAACTTACTATTAAATGATCCTTGGTTAAACTCTTTATATATAGTGTATCTGATAGAAAAGCAAAGGAGGAATCGTCAATAGAAGTTCCTTCCAATATAAGTGCGTCATAGTCCAATAGCCATGTTTCGTAATGTTTGGAGCGAACATTTATTGTAGATGCAAATCCTTCTTCCGAAATGGTAAATCCTATTACTTCTTCGGACGTGGGTCCACTGTTTTCGAGTATCCACGAACCATACAAAAAGTTGTTTTCTTTTGTTTGACATCCAAGTGTAAACGCAAGTATAACAACTCCAAATATTGAGGTTATGTATTTCTTTGCTAATTTCATGCTCTCTATTTCATTTATCAATGTAATAAAACGTAATATTGTTTATAATATTTTGTTGTATCCCGATAAAGTTGTTCAATATTCAATTTATTGTAAAGCTATGGTTTTTGTATCGATGTTAAATTACAGAGTAGTATAAATTGAAACAATATTAAATTCTGAGCTGAAGGTATGGAAAATATCTCCTATGATGATTAAGACTGAGACTATAAATTCTCTCCAGATGGAGAAATATCTGTGTCGTGATGTAGATGAATTTTCATTACGAGGGTGTTTGAACTAGATCACGATGTGGTTTAGGGTAGGTATAATGGGGGTGGAGATTGTCCGATTATTGACGGTATATTGCCAAATTATTGATGATAGGGTGTAAGAGCGTTGATGGTATATTGTCAGCAAAATGATGGTATATAACAAAAGGATACCTCCTTGTTTGGAAGTATCCTTTTGTTATAAAAGTCTGTTATATTGTAGTATTACAATCCCAGTACTTCGGTACCTTGTTCGCAACGGATATCAACAGGTATGTTGGCTCCTGCTATTATGTCAAGGTCTTTTTGTAAGCTTGGACGAATGTTGCCATTTTGAGCGGCATATTCTTTTGCACGGTCGTAGTCGCCTTCGCCTTCTATTTCAAGTATCATAGCCGACCAAGTTTTCATGGCTTCTTTGGCTTTTTCTACATCTATTATGTATTTACCTTGTTCGTTGCGGCTGAATGCACCATGGTCTTCCATATAGTTGAAGCACATCATGTTGGCAATGCCGTGAGCTTCGGTGGCACCAAAGCGTACGCTACGCAATATTCCTGCTATAAAGGTTACGTAAGCATCTTCTACTGTTATACCTGTCATTTCACCTTTTTCAATCAAAGTTTGAGTGATGAACAATCCGCATATGTCGGCTTTGGCTTCTTCCCAACCGCTGTATTGTTCTTTAAGAGCTTGGCGTAGGTTGCCTTTTCCACTAACGGTATTTTTGATACCAAGACCATGGGCCACTTCGTGGAAACATACATTGCTAAAGAAAGCGTCGAATTTTACATTGTCCAATTGATCTTCGGCAACAAGTTCTTGAGCTATAGGCATAAGTATTTTTTCAAACTTGGCGTTCATAGCGTTCTTCAATTGTAGGCGACGGCTTCCTTTTGCAAGTTGTACGCGCTCGTCGTTAGGAAGGTTGATTGCAATAGTTTTGCTTGCCGAGTTGCAATCACCGGCATAGTATATTACGTCGTAAACGTTTAGATCCGATTCAGTTCCAGGTACTTCTTGTTTATATTTTGGATCGCAAGGAAGTAGGGTTTGTAGTTCTGGAAGCATCTTGGTGTATTTAGCCAAGTCGTTACTCCATTTTTCGTCTTTTACAAGTATGAAAGCTTCGTAAGCTGTTTTGTAGCCATAAAGGGCATCTTCGTAGTTTTCAATAGGACCTACTACAAAGTCTATCTTGCTATCTTTCATATCCATCCAAGCCATATCACTATCATAATAATTATCGGTACGGAAAGCTTCGCGACGTTTTTCCAAGTAGTTTTTCAATCCAGCATCTTCGGCAAGAGCTATGGCTTCACCCATAAGAGAGTCAACCACCGCTAATTTTTCAGCGTAAGCTTCGTGGTAAGGGATTACCTTTAAAGCACCGTTTTCATCGCGACGGATGATAGTGTATAAGCTTTCTTTTTCAGGATTTTGTAGTGCTTCAAATTCTTCCTTTGTCATATCAGCAGGGTAGAAGTTGGCACCTTTTGGTTTTTCGCCAAAGCCAGGAACAAATGTTTTTTCGCAGTCCAAACGGTTCCAAGCACCGTATTGTATCATGGCAAATTCGCGTACATATTGGTCGCTGATAGTATCTAGTACGCTTTTGTCGCCAAATGATTGTTCCCAAAATAATTCGTCCATAATTTCTCCTATTTGTATAAGGATAGGAAGCATGGCACGTTCTTTTTCACTAAGTATGCTCAAATCGGTTGTAAGCTTCACCGGTGCATACGATTCTACCAATTGTTGCATTTCTGTTTTTGTGGTTTCTTCTTTTTCTTTGTTGCTACAACAACTCGACAAAATAATAGCCGATATTGTAGCTAAGGAAATAAATAACTTTTTCATTTTCAGATTGATTTTGTGTAATAAATTCTATTATATCTTTTTGCAAATTTACGCCCCTTTTTTGGAATATCAAAGAATTAAAGACAAAAAAACATTCATCTCCTTGCATGATTTACAAAATATATGTATCTTTGCAAACTCAAAATTAAATGATAAACATGAAGAAAGAATCTCTTAGTAAGCTCTATTTATACCTATCGTGGCTGATGTTAGCTGCAACATGTATGGTAGCTTTTGTTGTGAAAAACACCATGTTGTCGATGCTAGGATTAATATTAGCCATCGCTTTTCGCTACATGTCCGAGAGAGCCAAATGTGTGGTATTACAACAAGAAAACCAGGAACTTAAAGACGATATGCGTAGGCTAACAAAGGTTTTGGAAGATATGACCAAAGGGAAAAACGAAAATAATTAAAATAAATATAATAATTAATTGTAATATGGCAACAACTGCAGATATTAAAAACGGACTTTGTATAGTATTCAACAACGACATTTATTCAATTGTAGAATTTTTGCATGTGAAACCTGGTAAGGGAGCAGCTTTTGTTCGTACCAAAATGCGTAATGTAAAAACTGGTCGTATGCTTGAAAACACATTCCCTTCGGGAGCAAAAATTGATGTTGTACGTGTGGAAAGACGTCCTTATACTTTTTTGTACAAAGATGATATGGGTTACAACTTTATGCACACCGAAACTTTTGAGCAAATAGCTATTCAAGAAGAACTGATTAATGCTCCTCAATTTTTGAAAGAAAATCAATATGTAGAAATGACAGTTCATGCTGATAATGAAACTCCACTATTGTGTGAACTTCCTCCATTTGTAGAAATGACAGTTACTTATACTGAACCAGGTGTGAAAGGAAACACTGCTACAAATGCTATGAAAGATGCTATAGTTGATACAGGTGCAAAAGTACGTATCCCATTGTTTATAGAACAAGGCGAACGTATAAAAGTAGATACTCGTACCGGAGAATATTCGGAACGTATAAAATAATGATAAATAAAATATTATATTGAAATTATATGGGGTCGCAATATCTATTGCAACCCTTTTTTTGGTTATTTCGATAAAAAGTTGTATCTTTGCAAACTCGTTTGATATATACATATAATATTATATTATGATATCGACTACATAAAAAACAATATATATACTATTATTTTAGGAATGCAATACAAAAAGATATTTATCACATCATTATTTACCTATTGCTTGTCGGTAATAGGCATGGCTCAGGTACAGAGGGAGTCATATATCCCCGATTCGTTAGATGTAATATTCGAGGAGGTTGATTCGTTGGATGTTGTATTGGAGAAAACATTGTTTCAGAAATTGAATTCGGATACCGTAGTGTACGAATATACCAATTCATATCTTGGTGACGAAGGCGCCGAAAACGAAGAAGACATATTGTATGCAAGTTTTGATAGTGACAAGATACATTATCCTAAGGTAGATTTTTCCAACAAAAAGGATACAACACCGATAGTGTTGGTAAATCCTGAAAAGAATAAGTTATATGCCCATCCTGCCGATGAGTATAGGATAAGTTCAAGATTTGGCCCTCGTCGCCGTCGTTTCCATTATGGTATAGATCTTGCTATGCCTACCGGTACACCTATATATTCTACATTCGATGGTACTATACGGGTGGCCAAGTGGAATAAATCTTACGGCAATCTGATAGTTATACGCCATGATAATGGGTTGGAAACATACTATGCACACCTATCGCGTATACAAGTAAAACCTGGGCAAGAAGTAAAAGCAGGTGAACAAATAGGCTTGGCCGGAAACACAGGGCGTTCCTATGGAAGTCATTTGCATTTCGAAACTCGATATCTTGGAGCTGCTATTAATCCCGATGTTATAATAGATTTTAGTGACGGAGGACACAAACTGAAAAGTGATACACTACAGCTCACTGCATCGTGTTTCCGTAAAAAAGGAAATAGTAATCAATACGCCGGTGGAGGCAGTTCGCAATATTATCGGGTTCGTAAAGGTGATACATTGGGAGCCATAGCTCGGCGCAATGGAACTACAGTGAATAAACTTTGTCGTCTTAATGGATTAAAAAAGACAAGTATCATACGTCCGGGACAAAGATTAAAGTTAAGATAATAAAACAATAAGTATTATGAGGTTGGATATTATTACGTTGTTCCCAAATATGATATCTTCATTTTTTGAAGAGTCTATTCTCAAGCGGGCACAGAACAAGCAACTTGTAGATGTGCATCTGCATGATTTGCACGTCTATTCGCAAAACAACTATGGTAGTGTCGATGATTATGCCTACGGAGGAGGAGCAGGAATGGTAATAGGTATAGAGCCTGTAGCCCTTTGCATTGAAGGATTGCAAAAAGAACGTAAATACGATGAAATAATATATACTGCACCTGATGGAGAATTGCTTAGTCAAAGTAGATCCAATAGACTGTCTATGATGGAGAATATAATGATTCTTTGTGGTCATTACAAGGGTATAGATGAGCGAATACGCGAACATTTTATCACTTTGGAACTATCTATTGGCGATTATGTGCTTACCGGAGGGGAGTTGGCAGCAGCAGTAATATCAGATTCTGTAATACGACTGATACCGGGAGTACTTAGTGACGAAACTTCAGCATTGTCTGATTCGTTTCAAAATAACCTCATATCGCCACCGGTATATACACGCCCCGTTGATTTTAGAGGGTGGAGAGTGCCGGATATACTGTTATCGGGTAATCATGCAAAGATAGATCAATGGCGATATGAACAATCATTAGAACGTACCAAGCAGCGCAGACCCAATTTGTTGGATAAATAAGAAACTAATAGGGTGAAGTGTTGTTTTACTGAAATAACAAATACAATTAGAGAATAAAAACAACTCATAAACAAGGATATTATGCAAAACGAATTTCGCAAATATGCTATAAAGCATAAGGGTATCAGTAGCGCAACATTCGATAGATATACATCGAAAGTTACCAATTATTTAAATCCTACTATTATAGAAGAACGTCAACTAAATGTTGCACAGATGGATGTGTTCTCTCGTTTAATGATGGATAGAATAATATTTTTAGGTGTTCCTATTGATGATACTGTTTCTAATGTTATCCAAGCACAACTGCTATTCTTGGAATCAGTAGATAGTACCAAGGATATTCAGATTTATATCAATTCACCGGGAGGTTCGGTATATGCCGGTTTGGGAATATATGATACTATGCAATATATAAATCCCGATGTAGCTACAATATGTACAGGATTGGCAGCTTCGATGGCATCGGTATTGTTGTGTGCTGGTAAGCAAGGCAAACGTACTGCATTGCCACATTCACGTGTGCTTATTCACCAACCTATGGGAGGAGCCGAAGGTCAGGCTAGTGATATCGAAATTACAGCCAGAGAGATAGGTAAATTGAAAAAAGAACTTTACGATATTATAGCACATCATTCAGGACAAACCTACGAAAAGATATGGGAAGATGCCGACCGAGATTATTGGATGACTGCGATGGAGGCAAAAGACTATGGAATGATAGACGAGGTCTTGATTCGTAAGTAAATAAAGTGTTGATGAATCAAAAGGTTTTAGTGATACTGATGGTGTTATTAAAACCTTTTTTTAAGATAGAATATTATATAATGAAGATAAAGATAATAAATAAGTCGTATCACCAATTGCCACAATATGAAACTGCTTTGTCTGCAGGTATGGATATCAAAGCATTTCTACCCGATGGTAGTGTAACGCTCAAGCCATTGGAACGTGCTTTGATAAAAACAGGTCTTTTTATAGAACTGCCCGAGGGTTATGAAGCACAGATGCGTCCACGTAGTGGTTTGGCATTAAAGAAAGGTATTACATTGTTGAATACTCCTGGGACTATTGATGC
>JAEIGA010019603.1_pt1 | contig 10312 bp, 7 predicted proteins | sample 9270691 | NCBI WGS metagenome assembly JAEIGA01 (sample SAMN17057246, study PRJNA624740) | gut metagenome | biome: biome; isolation source: fecal sample | host: Bos grunniens | place: China: Xizang | collected 2019
ACCTTGGCCAAGTGTTCCGGATTAGGACCTTCCTGAGCCACTTTCTGGAGCTCGGACATTACAATCTGTTCCATCTTTTCACGCTTCGCAGGGTCGGTATCGAAGTAAATTTGGAAATTGGCTTCCGGTTTCGGATAGCAATTCATTTGTCCCATAGCACTTACACCATACGATGCACCTTCCTTTTCACGGATGGTTTCTATATAAACCATATTCATAATCTGTGAAAGCATAGCCATCAATAGATTGTTCTTCGGAGTGAAATCGCAATGGCCCGAAATAACGGAGATAACTGTAGCCTTTGGTGTTTCCATTTGCTTTTCGAAGACATTCTTGTGAGTACCCTTGCGGATATCCATTTCAATGTCTTTGAAGTTTTCTTTACGGTTGATGGTCGGCAAGCCACCCAAGTAAGTTTCAATCAAAGGCTTGGCTTCTTCCAAATTGATGTTACCAACAAACAAGAATGTAAAGTCTCCTGCTTCCTTGAAACGGTCCTTGTACATTTCCATGATACGGTTATAGTCGATTTGGTCAATCATTTCCGATTTGATGCGTCCTGCCATCGGGTGATTGCCATACAATTCCTTCTGTAAGGTATCAGTTAAGGCAGTCATTGGGTTGGCTTCCTGGTTAGCCAATGATGCCTTGGTACGTTGTTTGAATGATTCAAATGCAGCATCATCCATACGTGGAGCTGTAAAAGTTAAGTAAACCAATTGCATCAAGGTTTCCAAATCCTTCGGTGAACAAGAACCGCTCACTCTTTCTGTTAAACCATTAATAGATGCACTAATACTAACTTTCTTACCAGCCAATACCTTTTCCAAATCCACATTGCTGAAGTTACCCAGACCACCTAGACCAGCTACCGAGTTCAGCATTTTCACTTGAAGAGGTTCATTTGTGCCAAAGACAGAATTACCACCTGGACTGAATGCAGTCATGCGGATTTCGTCAGCTTTGAAATCTGTATTCTTGATTACTACACGTACACCGTTTGATAGGGTGAGGGCAGTAGAACCGAAAGGACCTTCTTCAGTCTTCATAATCTTACCGGCCTTTGGAACTTCCTTCATCAAAGGTTCATCAGATACGTTGTCTTCGTATGCAGTGATTTCTTCTGCCTTGGTATCTTGCAAAATCTTCAGAATTTCGGCTTCAGTCGGGTAAACCATGGCTTCCTTGTCCGGACCGAAGACGTTGATAACGATATTTTCGTCCTTGATCAATTGTGGGAGGATGCTATTGATAGCCTCTATAGGGATGTTAGGAACCAATTGGTTCATGATGGCATATTCAGCTTCGATACCCGGAATTGGTTCGTTGTTAAGGAAGTGATTGACATATTCCTGTACGTATTCATCATTCTTCATCTTGTCACGTTCGTTGTAAGCAGATTCCAACGCACGAAGATAATCCGCCTTTGCACGTGCATATTCGGATGAAGTGAAACCGAATTTTCGTGCTCGCTCAATTTCCCGAACCAATGTACTGATAGCGGTCGGGATTCCGTCTTCCTTGCTGATAGCAAGACCGGCAAATGCTTTCGTAGTCTTTGCCAATAAGAAATCAGATTCTTCTGCTGCAGCTGCAATAAATGGAGGATTGGCACTTTGACGCAATTCTTCCAAGCGAGCATTCAACATGCTTTCAATCATGGAGAACATATAGTTCTGTACCAAATATCCCATGTTACTTTTAGCTTCATTTGGAGTAGCCGGATGCTTGTGCCAGATGTAAATCATGGTGGTAGGTTGTTCCTTGTCCTTGGTGATGGTGATGATTGGTTCTTTGTTGTCAGGTACTTGTTCATACACACGTTCGGCTGCATTTGCAGGTATTTTGATAGGCGAAAAGATTTCTTTAATCTTAGCTTCTACTTTGTCTACATCAATGTCGCCTACCACTACAATACCTTGTTGATCAGGACGATACCACTTTTCATAATAGTCACGAAGTGCCTGATAAGGGAAGTTGTCAATTACTTCAATGGTACCGATAGGTAAACGATGACCGTACTTGCTACCTTCAAAAGCCTTAGGGAGAGCCTGTTCATACATACGCATCATGGCACCCTGTCCGGTACGCCATTCTTCATGGATGACACCACGTTCGTTGTCGATTTCTTTTTCAGCCAATGTCAAGTCATTTGCCCAATCGTGAAGGATAAGGAGGCAAGAGTCCACGATTCCATCACGAATAACGGGTACATTATCTATATTGTAGACTGTTTCATCTATGCTGGTGTAGGCATTCAAATTTTCACCAAACTTCACACCGATGCTTTCCAACCAGTTGATGATGCCTTTACCCGGGAAGTTGGTGGTTCCATTGAAGCACATGTGTTCCAAGAAGTGAGCTAAACCGCGTTGGTTTTCTTCTTCTAGGATAGAACCTACTTTCTGAGCGATGTAGAAGTCGGCTCGATCTTCTGGCAGTTCATTGTGACGGATGTAGTATGTTAATCCGTTGTCCAATTTACCTATACGTACATTAGGATCTGTTGGAATGGAAGGCATTTGGGGTTGTTGAGCCATTGAAACCAATGCCATACAAAGCAATGTGAAGAATGCTGTGATTTTTCCAATTCTTATCATACTAAAATTGTTTGGTGTATTTGTCATATTAAACCAAATGGTAGACAAAAAGTCTACCATTTAGCTGTTAATTTTTGTAAACTTATAGCAATCCGTTTGCCGACAAGAAGCGTTCAGCTTCAATAGCTGCTTTGCAACCACTTCCGGCAGCTGTGATAGCCTGACGATAGTGAGGGTCTGCTACATCACCGGCAGCGAATACACCCGGTACACGAGTGCGAGGAGTAGCACCTTCTGTTACGATATAGCCTACTTCGTCTGTTTCAATCCATGGTTTAAACACTTCCGAGTTCGGGTTGTGACCGATAGCCAAGAAGAAGCCGTCTATAGCCAAGTCATAGAATTCTTCATCTGCTTCGCCTTTGCGCTTCACGAGGTGAACACCTTCTACACCATTGTCACCGAATAAGCCTACGGTGTTGTGTTCGAACAACACTTGAATCTTAGGATGGTTCAATACACGTTCTTGCATAATTTGTGATGCACGGAGATAAGGCTTGCGAACAATCAAATAAACTTGCTTAGCCAAACCTGCCAAGTAAACCGCTTCTTCGCAAGCAGTGTCACCACCACCTACTACAGCTACCACTTTCTTGCGGTAGAAGAATCCATCGCAAGTCGCACAAGCACTTACACCCATACCAGCATACTTCTTTTCATCATCCAAACCGAGGTACTTAGCAGAAGCACCGGTAGAGATGATCACTGTATCTGCAAGAATTTCCTTTTCATCATCGATAGTAAGTTTGTATGGACGTTCGCTGAAGTCAACCTTAGTAATGATACCATTACGAATTTCCACACCAAAACGTTCAGCTTGTGCGCGGAGGTCGTCCATCAATTGTGTACCGCTGATACCTTCTGGGTAACCTGGAAAGTTTTCTACTTCAGTAGTGATTGTTAACTGACCACCTGGTTGGATTCCTTCATACAATACAGGGTTGATGTTTGCACGACCAGTATAAATAGCTGCTGTATATCCAGCAGGACCTGAACCGATAATCAGGCATTTTACTCTTTCTGTACTCATAGTTTATTTTATTAATTAATATTATTCTTAACGTAAATCTATTATTTCTACTTGTGGATACTTTGTCTTGTCGAAACGAAATAGCTTGTCATCTATCTTAGAATCTGTTTGCAATGATGTGATATTCACTTCACTCATCAGTTTGTTGTTTCGATAAAACAGTATTGCGACCGGTTTGTTGTCATCGGAAATAATGAGATTAATATCGTTTATTATGTCCGATTTTGATGTTAGGTTTATTTCATGTACCAGCTTTCCTTTTTGTTTGCTTTGGCCAATATATATATAGGTATAATCAGACTTATATCTTTTCAATAAGTGGTAAGGACTAATAGCTTGTATTTCCTCTTTTGTAGGGGAACTTATATTTACCTCTTCATTGTCGGTTAAATAACTCCATTGTGTTTTGCCGTCATACCAACTTTGTATGCTTTGATTATTTAAATAAAACTTTTCTCCTTTCATTATTAAATAACCGTTTTCGCTTCCTGTAAAGTCTATGCGAACGCCCTCTGGATTAGATAGAAACACAGAAACCTTGTCGAGAATCTTCTCGGCTATTCTGTTATCTTGCGCATTTGATGTCAGCAATGCAAAGAAACATGTAAATAATAAGAGCAGCTTCTTCATCCTTTAATTATTAAGGTTATTCATACGCATGTCTAAATCGGTCAAATCTACACAAAGTACATCGCGGGCTTTACTTCCTTGTGCAGGTCCCACAATACCCAAATGTTCCAACTGATCCATGATTCTGCCGGCTCGGTTATAACCGATGGAGAATTTTCGCTGAATCAATGAAGTGGAACCTTGTTGATGAGCTACAACCAATTCTGCTGCTTCACGAAGCATCGGGTCGAGTCGGTTCATATCGATTTCTGCCAAACCACTTTCACTTTCTTCGCTTTCCACTTCAGGAAGCATGAATGCTGTAGGGTAGCCTTGCTGCTTGCTGATGTGGGTAGCAATACGTTCTACTTCAGGTGTATCAACAAATGCGCATTGTACACGTACAGGGTCGTTTCCTTGTAGATACAACATATCTCCTCGGCCTATAAGCTGTTGTGCTCCCGAACGGTCCAAGATTGTTCGCGAGTCCATCATAGCTGCAACTCGGAAGGCTACGCGAGCAGGGAAGTTCGCCTTGATTGTACCGGTAATGATATTTGTGGTAGGACGTTGGGTAGCAATAATAGCATGAATACCTACCGCACGAGCCAACTGGGCAATACGGCAGATTGGCAACTCCACTTCTTTTCCGGCTGTCATTATCAGGTCGCCAAACTCATCGATGATGATAACGATATATGGCATGAAGTGATGGCCTTTCTCCGGATTCAATTGTCTGTCAATGAACTTCTTATTGTAATCTTTGATATTTCTACATCCTGCTTTTTTTAGCAAGTCGTAACGAGTATCCATTTCCTGACAAAGTGAATTCAGTGTCTGAACTACTTTTGTTACATCGGTAATGATGGCATCGTCTCCATCCGGTAGCTTTGCCAAGAAATGCTTTTCAATAGGTGAGTATACAGAAAATTCTACCTTTTTAGGGTCGATGATAACAAATTTCAATTCTGCAGGATGCTTCTTATAAAGTAATGATGTAACGATGGCATTCAAACCTACAGATTTACCTTGACCGGTAGCACCGGCAATCAACATATGCGGAGCCTTTGCCAAATCCACCATATATACCTCATTTGTAATGGTCTTGCCTAAAGCTATAGGAAGTTCCATGGTTGTTTCTTGGAACTTCTTACTGTTTAGGATAGACTGCATGGGCACAATACGCGATTTGGCATTCGGAACTTCAATACCGATTGTTCCTTTACCAGGTATAGGAGCAATGATGCGGATACCTAAAGCTGCAATACTAAGTGCGATATCATCTTCCAAATTACGGATCTTTGCAATACGGATACCTTGAGCCGGAGTGATTTCATACAAAGTAACGGTTGGGCCTACACTAGCCTTGATTGAACTGATTTCAATGTCAAAGCTACGAAGCACCTCGATGATACGGTCTTTATTGGCATTCTGCTCGTCCATGTCAATCGAATCGTCTTCTTCGTCATAATGATTCAATAAACTTAACGAAGGAAATTTGTAGTTTTCTAAATCCAAACGAGGGTTGTAAGGTGCCAACTTAGGACCTTTATATGCTTCATCCTCTTCTGAATGTTCACTGGTAATGGTAAATGTAGGTTTATCGGCTTCGCTTACTTCACTGATTTCCGCAGGAGTCTGAACATCAACAGGTTCATCTTCCTGCACATACTCAAAAGGGGGATATTTCTCATTCTTTTGAGGCTGCTCTTCCTCCTTAATGTCAAAAATTACTTCAGTTGGTTCAGGATCTGTATAGATGGGAGTTTCCGTTTCTTTAGCTTCCTCTACTATTTTATCTTCTACCTTTGGTGTATTGGTTTCTTTTTTGTTTCGTTTGATTTCAGGGTGTAAAGCCTTACGGACGATGTTTATGGTTTCTTTACTTAAATAGACAAAAAACAGAATGGCAGAAACAAAGAGCAGAAGCCACAATCCGGTTACACCTATTTGTGAGATAATCCAATTGCTAACATTGTATCCGTGTAATCCACCGGGATAAATAAAGCTTCCACTGAACATACCGTCGAAAGAAAAGCCAAGTGTAATGGAAAACCAAATCATCAAGATGGAGCAAGACATGAACCATTTCCAAATGCGGAATTTATAGGCACGCATCATTCGCATACCTAAAACAGCCAAGAATAATACTATGAAATAGGCTGCTATACCAAAACAGTTGTTGATGAGATACTCTGCTAGTTGGGCACCTCTCGCACCTGCATAGTTTTTTACCTGATTGTTGGTCTGCATCAACTCTCCCGGTAGTTGGTTGTCCAAAATACTTTGGTCTGCATCGCCAGTAAAGAAGAAAGAAGTGAATGCCAACAATAAGTAAACAGCAAATATTACGCTAATTAGCCCTATTACAAAATGAGTTGTTTCGCTTTTAATGAAATTGCCGAATCGGCTTGTCTTTATATCCTTTGGTGTAGTTCCTTTCTCTATTTTTTTCTTTGCCATATATTTTTCTGTTTTTATTATCTGCAAATGTACATGAAAATCACTAATAAATGATTTTTTTATTGCTTTTTTCTTACCTTTGCAAACTAAAATTGATATTCATGGAACAAACAAGTCAAGTTATATTTGATAAAAATTCAATAGAGTTTGTTACAGTTGCTGCTGAATATTGTAGCTTCGTAGAGCGTTCGCGAGGTGCCGAACGTATGAACTTTGTCGACAAAGCATTGAAGATACTTCCTTTGTTGTATCTTAAAGCCTCCCTTATACCTGAATGCGAGTTGATAGGAGAAGGCGACCTTGAGGTGTTTGTTACGGAAGAAGATTACGAATGGGTACGTCAGTCAATGGCTGATATTATGGGCCCGCAAGACGACTATCTGGAGGTTTTTCTTCCGGATATGGCTTATAGCGACACTCCCATAAAGAAATGTATCTCGGAAGATTTGGCTGATATCTATCAGGACTTAAAAGATTTTATCGGAGTTTTTCAGTTGGGCTTGAATGTAACCATGAACGACTCTCTTTATCTATGCAAAGAACATTTTGCGGAGTTTTGGGGACAGCGTTTGGTGAATACCATGCGTGCTTTACACGATGTAAAATATAACCAACCAACTGATGATGATACATCAGCAACCCCAAATGATAATGAATTTGATTGGGTATGATGAAGCAGATTAAAAACAAAATTACCAAGGCCGAAATTGCAACACTGCCTAAAGTGCTTTTTCCTGGCAGGATTTTTGTTATTTACACAGAAGCCGATGCTGACAAAGCAATATCATATCTGCAAACGCAACGTATAGTAGGTGTGGATACCGAGACACGTCCTTCTTTTAAGCGCGGTACTACCCATAAAGTAGCTTTGTTGCAGATTTCAACATCCGATACATGTTTCTTGTTTCGCCTTAACCAAATAGGAATGCCACCATCCTTGCAAGAATTTCTGATGAGCGATACACTTAAAATTGGCCTTTCTCTTAAAGACGATTTTACGATGTTGCGAAGACGGAAGGATGTACATGCTGAAGAAGGTAATTGGATAGAACTGCAGGATTATGTAGGAAGATTTGGAATTGAAGACCGAAGTTTACAAAAGATATTTGCTAATCTTTTTGGACAGAAGATTTCAAAGTCCCAACGTCTTTCCAATTGGGAAGCCGAAACACTTTCAGAAGGTCAAATGAAATATGCTGCTACCGATGCTTGGGCATGTGTAGAAATATACAATTGTCTGGAAGAAATGGAGCGTACCGGTAACTATGAATTGATCAAAGTGGAAACGCCCGAAACTCATAACTCATAACTTAAAACTCATAACTCATAACTTAATATATGTCTTATAAAAAAGTATACCTGAAGGCAGGTAAAGAGGAATCTTTAAAACGGTTTCATCCATGGGTGTTCTCAGGAGCCATTGCACGTGTAGAAAGTGAACCCGAAGAAGGCGAAATCGTTGATGTATATACTTCGAAGAAAGAATTCATTGCTTGCGGACACTTCCAAATTGGTAGCATTGCCGTACGTGTCCTTACTTTCCGTCAAGAAGAAATCAATCGTGAATTTTGGAAACGTCGTTTGGCCGTAGCCTTGGATATGCGACGAAGCCTTGGTTTGGTAGACAATCCTGAAAATAATACATATCGTTTGGTACATGGCGAAGGTGATAATCTTCCAGGACTTATCATCGATGTCTATGGTGGTACTGCCGTAATGCAGGCTCACTCTGCCGGTATGCATGTATATCGTATGGAAATTGCCGATGCGCTATCAGAAGTTATGGGCGACATAGTGAAACATATTTATTATAAATCGGAAACCACTCTTCCATACAAGGCCGATTTAGGACCTGAAAACGGATTCATCAAAGGCGGAAGTCCGGAGAATGTGGCATTAGAAAATGGTTTGAAGTTCCATGTGGATTGGTTGAAAGGACAGAAAACAGGTTTCTTTGTAGACCAACGCGAGAACCGACATCTCCTCGAACGTTACTCGAAAGGTCGTAACGTTTTGAATATGTTCTGCTACACTGGTGGTTTTTCGTTCTATGCGATGCGTGGGGGTGCCAACTTGGTGCACTCAGTAGATAGTTCTGCTAAGGCCATCGACTTGACCAATCAGAATGTAGAACTCAACTTCCCAGGCGACGATCGTCATCAGGCCTTTGCTGAAGATGCATTCAAGTATCTCGACCGTATGGGCGATCAATACGATTTAATAATTCTTGACCCTCCGGCATTTGCAAAACATCGCGATGCTTTACGTAATGCATTACGTGGATATAGTAAACTTAATGCAAAGGCATTCGAGAAGATTAAGCCGGGAGGTATTTTGTTTACTTTTTCATGCTCGCAAGTTGTTGACAAGAAAGATTTCCGTAATGCTGTATTTACTGCAGCTGCTCAAAGTGGTCGAAGTGTTCGTATACTTCACCAACTTACTCAACCAGGCGATCATCCGGTTAATATCTACCATCCGGAAGGCGAATATTTGAAGGGCTTGGTGCTCTATGTAGAGTAATATAAGTAGCTATAATAAAAACGCCTTGACGTTTAGATTAAAACGTCAAGGCGTTTTGTTGTAAATGTCAAGGCGTTTTATTGAGGATTTAAAAACGTTCTTTTTAATTGTTTTCATGAATATGATCTTTCATGAAGAGAAATTTTGTCTTGCAAGATGCTATCTTTTAAATAATGTTAATTAATCGGTAAATTATTGCGATATACATGTTGTATAACATATATAATTTCTATCTTTGCACTGTGTTTTTCATGGTATTAGATTTTAAGGTTAATGAAGATTGGGTGTCTGTGATAGATACCCTTCTTTTTTATAGATAAGTACATAAATAAAAAGTTCTCCAGATATAACTCTGGAGAACTTTTTATTTTAAAGCTTTATCTTCAAAATCTTTCCGCTGTACCCATCAACCAGAAGTTGCGTACATCGGTCAGGAACTAATGACAATGTTTCTGTATTACCTGTTAAAAGTTCTTTTGCCTTGTAACTTTCCTTGATAGGGATGTTGAGATATTCGAATGCATGACTAGGAATATTCAATCCTGGTGCAGCTGGGTTCTCATCGAAGTTAACAAGAATAAGAATCAATTCTTTTCCTGCCTTGCGTATGAATGCATATTGCTTATGTTCGTTAAAAGCTGTTCCTTCTAAGTTAGCGTAAGTCAAATCGAAGAACTCGCCTTCGCGGATAGCCTTTTCTTTATTGCAAAGATTTAATAGCTTACTGTAGAAAGAGTGTAGCTTCTTTTCGTCACCGGTAAGCAATTTGCCATCAAATTTTCCTCCGTTTCTCCAACGGCGAATGGTATCCACACACCAATAGTCGAAAATAGTGGTGCGTCCATCACGTCCACTGAAACCTTCTTCGTCCATACCTGCTTCGCCAAATTCCTGACCGAAGTATATCATTACAGGGTTGGTGTTCATGCAAGCGGTAATAATCATGGCTGGAATAGCTTTTGTTGCTTTGCCAGCAAAGAAATCGGAAGCAATGCGCTGTTCGTCGTGGTTTTCGAGGAAGTTGAGCATGTTCTTCTCAATGCCACTCAAGCTTTGCCAACGATGAGTGATGGATGTAGCCGAATCG
>JAEIGA010019604.1_pt1 | contig 10311 bp, 8 predicted proteins | sample 9270691 | NCBI WGS metagenome assembly JAEIGA01 (sample SAMN17057246, study PRJNA624740) | gut metagenome | biome: biome; isolation source: fecal sample | host: Bos grunniens | place: China: Xizang | collected 2019
ATGTTCGCCAAAGCCAAACTGATGTTCCATGGCGATGTCTGCGGACGCACGAATGCCTCTACGCGATAAACGGCATCAAAGGGCTCTAGTATCATCTCATCTCCGCTTCGTTTGGTATAAGGCAGCGGTATTATGATACGGTTGCTCATACCCACTTGCACATTCACATACTGCATCCTATAGCCCACGGAGATTGCGTGTACAAAGTCGCGGAAACTATCCCGATTCACAAAACGCATCATCAGTCGATCTTCGAGATACAATTCGCCCACAGGCAGGCGGAACTTAGGGCGCAGTTGTACGCCCATAGTATAGAAGTCAGATGTACTGGTGCGGATATTGGCTTGCATATCAAAATGTGGATTGATAGGCAAATAGGCGTCAATATCAAAATTGGCATACGAGCCGTAGGTTAGATTATGTCCATAGCCCGCATGAAGCGACACGCAGTATGCAGTATCGCCTGGCTGCACTTGTGCCATTGCCATAGGAGATAGGAGCAATGCACCAAGAGCAAGTATTAAACACAGTTTTTTCATTTCAAATGATTTATAATTCTATTATTGTTATTCCTGCGCCTCCTCGGTCGGGGTCGCCGTCGTGGAAGGAGATATCGCCAGATTTCAAACGCCTCATACTCTTTTGGCGCTCCGCTAAATAGTCACGTACTACTTGCTTGAGTGCACCGGTACCTGTTCCGTGCAAAATAGACACTTGTTCGGCATTTACCATGAGTGCATCGTCGATATATGCAATCAAATTATCTAACGCCTCATCAACACGCAACCCACGGATGTCTAATTCGCGTTTGAAAGAGAGTTTTTTCGCGCGCAACTCGTCTGCCACATTGCTAGAAATTGTTTTAGGCGAAGAGGCGAAAGGCGAAAGGCGAGAAGGCGTAGGAACCTCATGGATGAGTTTCGCAGGATTCTTGGAAAGGATTTTGAGGTCACGAAGATCGCGAAGCACTTTGTTTTGTTTCGAGTTTGAATTAGTAGTAGCGCTAGCCTTACTAGAAGTAGTAGATTTACTAGTTTTGCTTTCTACTTTGGTCTTTAGTGTTTCTACTTTTTGTCGAGCGGCTTGTGTGGCTTTTTTCTCGGCCTTTGCCTCTTTAATCTCGCGTATCGTACGCTCGATAGTAGCATTACTCTTTCGCAATATGTCAGCTGCTTCAGCATTTGCCTCCTCTAGAATGGCACGCTTCTTGGCCTTGATACTAGCAAGTTGCTCTTCATAGTGAGCAATTTTCTCTTCAAGATGTTTCTCGCGTTGACGAATATTCTGTCGTTTATTCTCCCAATAGCGTTTGTCGCGTGCAATATCTTGCAACTGTTTGTCATAATCAATATGCTCCTCACCTACGATATCTGTTGCTCGTTGGATAATCGTTTCCGGCAAACCAATTTGGCGAGCAATCTCCACAGCAAAACTACTACCAGCTTGCCCGATAGATAGCTGAAAGAGCGGTTTGAGTTGTCCGCGGTCATAGAGCATAGCGCCATTGATGATGCCTTCTGTACGCTCAGCAAGGTGCTTGAGGTTACCATAGTGAGTAGTAATCACACCAAATGCATGTTGTTCGTTCAGATGTGTAAGTACCGCCTCTGCGATAGCACCACCAATGAGTGGCTCCGTACCCGTACCAAACTCATCAATAAGCAAGAGTGTATGTCTATTCGCATTTCTCACGAAGAACTTCATATTGCGAAGGTGGGATGAATATGTTGAGAGATCGTCTTCGATAGATTGCTCGTCACCTATATCAAGCATTAATCGTGAGAATATACCCATTTGACTAGATTCGTGCATAGGTACAGCCAAACCACACTGAAGCATGTATTGTAATAACGCCACAGTCTTGAGACATACCGATTTACCGCCAGCATTCGGTCCGCTGATAACAAGCATGCGTTGGTTCTTATCTAGTGTAAGTGTGAGAGGCACAACAGTTTTTCCTTGACGACGGAAATTGAGCAACAAGACAGGATGATATGCCTCACGCCATAGGATATGCGGACGATTATTAATCTCAGGAACAATAGCATGAATATCTTGCGCAAATAATGCTTTTGCACGCAGGAAGTCAACCTCTGCTAAATAGTCTTCGGTTGCGATAATCGCAGGAATCTCAGGGCGTATCTCCGAGGTGATAGCCATGAGTATGCGTATGCGTTCACGGCGTTCCTCGCCTTCAAGTTCTCGAATGCGATTGTTGGCTTCCACCACTTGTTGAGGTTCAATAAAAACCGTCTTACCAGTAGCAGATTCATCGTGAACTATACCTCCTATCTTACGTTTGTAAGCAGGTGGTACTGGCAATACTAGCCTACCCTCACGCATAGTAGGTGCAGCATCTTTGTCCAGTATCCCCTCCGCTTGTGCTTGACGAAGGATGGCATTCAATGCTCGGCTGACAGATCCTTGTGATGCTGCAATCTCTTTGCGTATACGAGCAAGTTCAGGTGAAGCATTATCGCGCATCTTACCATAGCGGTCAAGTACTCTATCAATCAAGGTGACGAGGTTAGAAGGTGACGAGGTAATGAGGCTAGAAGATAAGATTGGATATTTTATCTTATCTAATGTGGCAAAGAATCGCTCCAATTGAGCGGAATAAGAGAGCATCTTACTCAAGGAGTAGAGTTCGGCCTCATCCAAAAAAAGTCCCTCAATCCGAATGCGTGATAGAGGTTCACGCAAATCATATATCTCACCTTGTGGAAAATTGAGAGTGGGATCAGTAAGGATTGCCATCATCTCCCGGAGTCGATGCAGAAGTGATTGAATCTCAGGATAATGGGTTAGCCACTGCATTTTCTCCACTCGCTCACGCCCTAATGAAGAAGTGCAACAGCCCTTAAGGCTGTCGCGAATAACTTGGAAGTCAATTTTCTGTTCTATGTTCTCAGGATAGGTCATTAGAGAGTAATACCAAGAAGCTTATTCTTGTGGATAAGTAATGACAATATCAAACTCCATAGCAGGAGGAGTGCCATCATACTTAAAATCACTGATAGTATAATAAATTCTTGCCCATTTAATTCCATATTCAAAATCAATAGTTTGCGTATAGAAAACACTACCATCATCTTTATGTAAAACATAAGGCAAAAGGTTTTTTTGCGCCAAATCATAGTCCATTCGATTAGAAACAAGATATGCTTTCACCTCACCACGATCAAACACATCTTCTGTAAGTTCTGGAAGTTCATCAATATAAGCACAAAAATAGTTATTGTTAGGCTGATTGCTGTAGAACCAATTTGAAGAATCAACATAGATTGGAATAGTTTTCACTCTAGTACCTTTAATGATATACGTATCACCACAACTAGCCATTGCTAAAAGAATAGAAAATAAAAATAAAATCTTTTTCATATTGCTTAATTTTTATTGAATTCGGTGCAAAGGTACAAAAAAAAATAGACATACAAAAGAAATCGCGCCGAAATTTTATTTTCAGCGCGATTTTAGAAATTTAATCTTATATATGATTAGAAAGGAATCTCTACAAAATGTACTTTCACATTTTGGATATGCGTATCACTTACAGCCATAATACCATTAGCAGGAACAACTTGGAAGAATTTTTTAATTTCTGTTCCATCATAGTATTCTCCACCTACAGCAAGTTCTGCTTCAGAATGATTGGTGAGAGTAAACGCCATATCACACATTTGAGAAGGAATAACCGGACCAAGGGTCATATACGCACTATATATTCCTGTGTTAGCATAGGTAATCTCCTTGCTTACTAAGGATTTAAGTTGCCAATCATACTCACCTACCTCATATTGTAATTCACAAGAAACAACTATGACACCACCTTGTTGTTGTACAAATGCGTTCACATCGTAGAAAATATGTTGTCCTTCGTTGCTTTTAGCAAGAATCTCAACTGCTTTGACATCACCTTCAGCCAAAGTGATAGACCATTCGCCACCAAGATAACCATGAATATCTTCATTAACGGTTTGACCAATCAAGTCGTTTTGTATCTTAGTTTCATTAGGTTCATTTAAGTTGGCTCTTTTGCTCAAGCCACCAGCGAACTCCCATGAATTTGAGAATAGAGACTTAGTAGATGATTTGATAGGCGCTACCGGGGTGGTTTGTTCTGGTACCTCTTCCTCCTCAGTTTCCTCAGCAACAGGAATTACATTGTTGATTTCGACAGGAAGATTGATGTTTAGATTAATAGGAACAACTACACTAATTGGAGTTTTCTCGCCTTCTACCAAAACGGTATCAGTTTGAATCACTTGCAAAGTATCATGTACAGGAACTTCAACAGTGTCCAAAACAGGAACCTCAATAGAATCAAGAACAGGAACCTCAACTGTGTCAACTACAGGAACTTCAACATAAACAGTATCAATTACAGGAACCTCAACTTCCTTGATTACAGGAACTTCGACCTCCTTGATAACTGGGACTTCTTTGATAACTGGAACTTCTTTGATGACAGGAACCTCTTTGATGACTTCCTTAATGACTTCTTTTACTACAGGAACTTTCTTGACAACTTCTTTTACAACAGTGTCCACACGAACTGCAGGTTGCTCTTCTTCTGCTGCAACTTCTTTTACTTCCTCAATAATCACAGTCTTTTTAACAACAACCGTTTCAACAATATCAACTACCTCCTTAGTGAGGGAATCACATGCAACAGTTTGCTCGGAGCTTATAACCTCTTCTATTACAGTAACATCGCCTTCAGTTTCAGCAATAACCTCTTCAACTGTAGGGATTGTTTCTTCTACAACCTCTTCAACTACAGGAGTTTCTTCCACAACCTCTTCAACTACCACTACTATAGGAGCTTCTTCTACCACAAGCTCTACAGAAGTAGGATTATCTTCTACCACGATAAGAACTTCCACAGAAGGATTTTCTTCAGCCACAACTAACCCCTCTACAGAAGGTTCGTCTTCTACTACAGATACTTCTTCTACTGCGACTTCTTCAACTACAGGAAGCGCTTCAACAGCTTGAGCGTCAACGACCTCGATTAGATCGTTTGGTGTGACAGTGTTTTCATCTGACGCGTGAGCCATCATCACAAATGACGCCAAGATACATACTTGAATCAAGAAGAATACTTTTTTCATTGTTATTAAAATTTAATTGTTAATATTTGTTTATAAAATCAATCTCTCAACTTATTAAATAAGGACTACAACACTAAAAATGGTGCAATGGGTGGCAAAGGTACGACATTTTTTTTATTAATGCAAATTAAATTTCAAAAATTATGGTAAAAATACGGTAATAACTAAGTAATAACTAATTTATCACTAACTAATCACTAACTAATCACTAAGTAAAATATAGATAGAAATATAAAAAAGAGTGATCGTAGATGGTTGATAAAGCAAGAGTGGTAAGCAATATGGTGGAAGCGAGAAATATATGGACATATTTGGTGGAATGAAAAAAAAGTAGTATCTTTGCAGTCGAATTAAAAAAACACCAAACATGATAAAGAGATTCGCTTTATTAGCATCGTTATTAGCCTTGAGTTTATGGCTACAGGGTCAGACAAAAAATCCTATTTTTGTAGAATACATTGATAAATACAAGTCTTTAGCTATTGATCAGCAGCGCAAACACAAAGTGCCTGCGGCTATTACGATAGCCCAAGGATTGCTAGAGTCAGCAGCCGGCACATCGGAGTTGGCCAAAAGTTCGAACAACCACTTTGGCATTAAATGCACTTCGGACTGGAAAGGTAAAACAGTAAGTGCAGATGATGATAAAGCGGACGAATGTTTCCGTAGATATGCGGATGTGAGTGATTCGTACGAAGATCACTCCTTATTTCTCTTACGCCCTCGGTACGAATCGCTATTTGCCTTACCAATAGGTGATTACAAGTCATGGGCACATGGGTTAAAAGCATGCGGATATGCTACAGACCCAAGTTATCCCGAGAAGTTGATACGATTGATTGAGTTATATGACCTGCAGAAATTGACCTTTGACAAATCTTTAGTAGGAGCTGGTTATGTAAAACAATCAGATACCACATGGGTAGATACGGAGTCAGATGTGATTGCGCATGCTGCGATGGGTGGCGTGAGTGATTATGTATATCCGCCAATGGAAGACTTGGAGTTGTACAATAATCACCCATCAGGTTATCGCAATGGCGTGCGATATGTGATTGCCGCAGATGGGGAGACCTACGCCTCTTTGGCTCTATACTTGAGAATGCGCGAGAAGACACTGCGTAAATACAACGATGCATTGGATACTCGAGAGTTGGAGTCAGGAGACATGGTTTATATTTATCCAAAGAAGAATAGAGCCGGTCGGAAATATAGTTACTATTATTTCCGTCCAGGTGATGATGCATGGAAGATTGCTCAAAAATATGGTATCAAACTGAAGAGTTTGTACAAGTTGAATGGCATCCCATACGGTACTCCATTAAAGACTCAACAAAGGCTTAAATTACGCTGATCATGGCTAGACATAAAGCAGAGTCCATAGGTACATTGTTAGCAGAATACTTCCGCGGCACGGAAGCGGAGACAGCATTGCTAGAGCGCAAGATTCCCACCCTTTGGAAAGAGGTATTGGGTGCTGCTGTAGCACAGTTTACTGGTGAGATGGAAGTAAAGAATGGAACGCTGTATGTACATATTCATTCTGCCGCATTGCGTCAACAACTCTTTGAACAGCGACATGCTATAATCAAGAAGTTGAACGATGCATCTAAAGCTAAAGTATTGACTGATATTCGATTATTGGGTTAGTTGTGAAAGTAGAGGAATTGGCATTGCAGCGCAAACGGTACGCGCATTTGACCGATGAGGAATGGCGTTGGCTGCTCCAACAAGTGGAGGGGCGTCAGCGAACTCGTGGAAAGCTGCCCACAATGGCAGAAATTGCTGATTGGTGGTACCCGGTAAGATTATCCTGCGAACAATGCTCTAGTGAAGAGACTGCAAGATATAAGGCAAAAATACTATATGATGCTTCGAGACAGGTGATAGGAGAAGAGGTGCTAGTGGATTTGACTGGAGGTTATGGAGTTGACACCTACTTTTTGAGTGAGAACTTTGCAGAAGTACATTATGTAGAGCAAGACGAAGAATTATGCCGTATCGCAAAGCATAATTTCGCGCTTACTCGCCCGCAAATACAGGTGCATAATATGCATGCAGAGGAGTTTTTGAAGACAGATGTAACAGACAAGAAATGGGTGGTGTATATTGATCCTGCACGAAGAGATAAACACGGCGGAAAAGTGTTTCGCATAGAAGATTGCGAGCCCAATGTAGTGGAAATACTACCAGCCCTAAAAGATAAAGCAGAGAGAATTATTATCAAGTTAAGTCCAATGCTAGACATTACGGCGGCTCTGCGTAGTCTGGCTATACCGATGGATATACATGTAGTAGCTGTGAATAATGAGGTAAAAGAGGTACAGCTATGGAGCAAAGAAGAGAATAGTCCAAGTAGGATTCATGCTGTAAATCTAGGTAGCCAAACCACCGAATTCAGTTTCGTTGTAGAGGAAGAGAAAAATGCACAATGTCCATTGTGTGATGACAAAAGAAATGATAATTTGGCTGATGGGATGTATATTTATGAACCTAATGCAGCGATCTTGAAGGCAGGAGCATACAAATTGATAGGTACACGATATGGCCTAAAGAAAATGGGAACCAATACTCACCTATACGTATCAAAAGAATATGTGGCAGAATTCCCTGGCCGCATATGGAAACTAAGGGGAGAATTCGCAAAAGACCGACAAATACTACATGCTAGCGTAATGACACGCAATTATCCATTGAGTGCAGATCAATTGCGCAAAAAACTTAAGATCAAAGAGGGGGATCAATTAACTGTGATAGGGGCTAGATTAGGTGAAAAACCAGTAGTCATGCTCGCTGAAAAATGCTAAAAACGGAATCCATGCAAGAGATATTATTGGGAAAATCATTAGAGGAGTTGCAATGTATAGCTCAGGAGATAGGTTTGCCTCGTTTTGCGGGCAAGCAGTTGGCGGAATGGCTATATGTTCGTCGCGCAGTTAGCATTGATGAGATGACTAATATTTCGCTAAAGGGTCGTGAGGCGCTTAAAGCAAAGTATAAAGTTGGTCGTCACGGGGCTGTGGCAGAAGCTGTGTCGGAAGATGGTACAAAGAAATATCTATTTCAAGTAGGTGAGCAATACATTGAGTCGGTTTATATTCCAGAAAACGATCGCGCTACTTTGTGCGTAAGTACACAAGCTGGTTGCAAGATGGGTTGTAAGTTCTGCATGACGGGTACATTGGGTTTTCACGGGCATCTACCTTCAGGTGAAATCTTAAATCAAATTTTCTCCATTCCTGATTCAAGTAGACTGACTAATATTGTGTATATGGGTGAAGGTGAACCGATGGATAATCTGAATAATGTTTTGCGTTCGTTGGAAGTAATGACAAGCAATTGGGGGTGTGGATGGTCTCCCAAACGCATCACCGTATCTTCAGTGGGCGTACTCCCAGCATTGAAGCGCTATATAGAGGAGTGCGAATGTCATCTAGCAATTTCTTTGCACAATCCGTTCGCCACTGAGCGACAAGAAGTTATGCCAATAGAAAAAGCACACCATTTGAATGCTGTAATTACATTGTTAAAGCAGTATGATTGGAGTAAACAAAGGCGTGTAAGTTTTGAGTATATATGTTGGGGAGGAATGAATGACAGTATCAAACATGCAAACGAATTATTACGTGTATTGAAAGGGTTGGATTGTAGGATTAACTTGATTCGTTTTCATGTATCCCCCACAGAAAATCATGATTCAGTAGCATTCGCGCCTAGTAACGAACGTCAGATGGAGTGGATGCGTGATTACTTGACCGAACACGGCATAACAACCACTATACGAAGGAGTCGTGGAGAAGATATTTTGGCAGCATGTGGCATGCTAGTGAACGCATTAAAAAAGTGAGCATACGATTTATCAAAAAAATAAAATAGAAAAATGCAGATATATTTGTATATCTGCTTTTTTTTTAGTACCTTTGTCGGCCAAATGGATAAAATAATTCAATATATCATCGGATTCCTTGTTTATGGCAATCAAGAAGCTGCCAAACAGGTGGGATATACCAATCTAGAAGAAGATTGGAGTAATTACCGCGTAGTGATTATACCTAATGGTCATCTCGGTCAAAAGATAGTAATGCCCGACATGGAGGAATTGAATATTGAAAAAATAACGAATGGAGAGAAGACAACATGGGTTATTCGCACAGATATAGTATATAATACATTTTTCTATATTTCACGGGCAGAAGAATTGGTCAATCTGGAACGAGATGAACATGATCGTTTCTTGGCAAAGTACTCCATATTAGGAAAAAATAATCGCTTAATGATTCCTGTTGTGGATGAATATGCACGCATGCTGATGAAATTGTTGGGATTAGCATTGCCTTCCGCATCGTTTAGTCAGATATACTTGACCCACGATATAGATTCCGTTGAGCAATACCGCCATTGGCGCGGAGCGATAGGAGGGCTAGTACGTGGTCATTGGTGCAAGGTGCTATCTGCATTAAAAGATGTACATAATGACCCTGCCTTTACATTCTCATGGCTGATAAAACAAGATAAGAAAGTAGAGAATGCAGAGGTGATTTACTTTGCAAAAGACACTACAGGGAAAGGATACGATTACCCTCAATACAAATTGGATGGTAAAGACTTTGCGACTGCGAAGCAACTGATCGAACATAGCGAAGCTAAACTGGGTTGGCACTCAAGCTATTATGGAGCGGATGCTCGTCAAAATGCAGACATAGACAAGAGCCTACATCGTAGTCACTATTTGAGTTGCAGTATTGATCGTATGCAACATTTAGCGGATATTGGTGTAAAAGATGACTTTACGATGATGTTTGCAGATCAAATAGGTTTTCGCCTGCAGACTACACGCGCAGTTCGATGGATTAACCCTAAAACAATGGAATTGACCAATCTGACACTTCATCCTATGACAGTGATGGATTGTACGCTGAGCAATGCCCAATATATGGGGCTGAATGAAGACGAGGCATACTTTGAATGCCAACGACTGATTGAAAAGGTATATCAAAATGCAGGAGAATTGGTACTCTTGTGGCATAATACGGTTGTAACAAAAGAAGGTTATCATCGTTCACTATATCCCAAATTATTGAATTTGCTAATAGAAACACGAGATGAATAAACGCATTCTCATATTATGCGAAGCGATTGCGCCACCCGCTTTTAGTCCGCGTGTTATCACGCTGATTGAATGGTTGCAAAATAACGG
>JAEIGA010019605.1_pt1 | contig 10311 bp, 10 predicted proteins | sample 9270691 | NCBI WGS metagenome assembly JAEIGA01 (sample SAMN17057246, study PRJNA624740) | gut metagenome | biome: biome; isolation source: fecal sample | host: Bos grunniens | place: China: Xizang | collected 2019
CTCAAATCGTTCTATGCATCAGTTGAATGCATTGAGCGAGGGCTCGACCCGCTCGATACGAATCTGGTGGTGGCAGATGAATCCCGCACCGACAAGACAATTTGCTTGGCCGTTACTCCGGCTCTCAAGGCTTACGGCATTCCCGGCAGACCTCGATTATTTGAGGTCAGGCAGAAGGTGGATGAAGTGAATAGGGAACGGCAGTACAAGGCTCGCGGCCTCAACGGCGCATCACATTTCCATTCCGAGCTGCAGCAGAATCATAAGCTCGCGCTTGATTTCCTGATTGCGCCACCACGCATGGCTCACTACATGGAGTACAGTACCCGCATCTACAACGTGTACACGAAGTATGTCTCGGCTGAGCATATCGTGGTCTACTCGATTGACGAGGTGTTCATTGATGCGACTCCTTACCTTGCGACTTACCGATGCTCGGCTCATGAACTCGCTCGCAGAATCATAAGAGACGTATTGGCTACCACCGGCATTACTGCGACCGCTGGCATCGGCACCAACTTGTATCTGGCCAAGGTTGCTATGGACATCGTAGCCAAGCACATTCCGGCTGATGCTGATGGTGTGAGAATCGCAGAGCTGGACGAGATGAGCTACCGCCGCCAGCTGTGGACTCACAGACCGCTCACGGACTTTTGGCGCGTAGGCAAGGGCTACGTCCGCAAGCTGGAACAACACGGGCTCTACACTATGGGCGATATTGCCCGGCGCTCTGTGCAGAATGAAGAATCGCTGTACCGCATGTTCGGCAAGAATGCGGAGTTGCTTATCGACCATGCTTGGGGCTGGGAGCCTTGTACTGTAGAGGCAATCAAATCTTACCACCCGGAGAGCAAGAGCCTAGGCTCAGGGCAAGTGCTGCATGAGCCATACTCGCCGGAGAAAGCAAAGCTGGTGTTGCGAGAAATGGCCGACCTCCTTGTGCTGGATCTGGTAGAGAAAGGCCTTGTGACCGACCAAATCGTCATTACTGTAGGCTACGACATCGAGAACCTTGCGAATCCTGAGCGGCGTAGGAATTACTGGGGCGCCATCCATACCGATGCTTATGGGCGAGAAGTTCCGGCTCATTCGCATGGTACACACAACCTCGGTCGCTTCACGTCCTCAACCAAGTTTATCCTGCAAGCCGTGAATGAACTGGCAGACAGGCTTGTGGATATGAATCTGCTGGTGCGTAGGCTGAATATCGTTGCTAATCACGTTGTGCCGGAGGACAAAGCCCCGCAGCAGGAACAATCGGTTCAACAACTCGACCTATTTACTGACTATGAGGCTGAGGAGGAGCGCAAGCAACAGGAAGAAAAGGAGTTAGCCAAGGAGCGTAAGATGCAACAGGCCTTGCTCAGCATCAGAGGGAAGTTCGGAAAGAATGCGATTCTTAGGGGGATGAACTTGGAAGAGGGCGCAACCACTCGCGACCGCAACTCGCAGATAGGAGGGCACAAGGCATGATGGATGGACAAGGAGACTATGGGCGTTATGAAGCCGAGGAACTTTACGCGGATATCATCAACCTGCCGCATCACGTTTCTAAGCAGCATGTGCCAATGAGCATGGCCGACCGTGCTGCTCAGTTCTCGCCCTTTGCTGCACTGACTGGCCACGATGCAGCCATTGCTGAGGCTGCTAGGCTCACGGACGAAAGACCTATCCTCGATGAGTCTGTGAAACTGGAAATATCCGACCGATTACAGGCTGCAGCCGCTGCTCCTAGTATAGCCTTAAACATCGTTTACTTCGTCCCTGATGCCCGTAAGACTGGGGGAAGCTTTGCCGAGGTCTGTGGGCGCATAAAGAAGCTCGTACCACATGAGAGCTTGATTATCATGGAAGATGGTACGAGGATTAAGGTTGAGGACGTTGTTTCGATTAGAAAAGTTCTTACATGAAATCGCAGAGTATTCATATAACAGTTTTCTTATATCGTTAATTCTTCGAGCTTATATGGATAATCTACTTGTCAAAGTGTTGTATTTCTGCTAAAAATACGTTGCGTACATTACTAAAAATCACTCCGAATCATCAATGAAAGAACCAAGTTCTTCCAATTTTACTGAGCCCTCCTTTGTTCGTGGGTACAATGCTAATCCCCTCGTTTTTGCGCAGGTTAATTCAGAAGTGACAAGCCTTATGGCGTTTGCAGAGAATGGGGATGTTCAATCCTGTTATGAACTGGCTGTGCGCTATTCTGAGGGCATTGGTGTTCCTGTTGACTACGAAATGTCGGCGTCTTACTTTAAATCTGCCGCTGATCAAAATCATTTAGAAGCGCAGTTTAAATTAGGTGGGTGCTATTCAAAGGGGAAAGGAGTAGAACAGTCGTGGGAGAATGCTGTCTTTTGGTTCCGCTGTGCGGCTGAGCGAGGGCACGCCAAAGCTCAGTTTAATTTAGGTTGGTGTTATGCAAATGGTGTTGGCGTAGCTCAGTCCATGAAAGAAGCAACATTCTGGTATATTAAAGCCGCTAATCAAGGTTTGTCTGATGCACAGCTTAATTTAGGGAAGTGTTATTGGGATGGGAGCGGCGTAGTTCAATCTATTGCTGAAGCTGCGATATGGTATAAGAAAGCGGCAGCACAAGGTCATGGAATTGCTCAATATAACTTAGCGTTATGCTTCGCGAATAGTGAATACGATAAGCATTCGTGGACGGATGCCGCATTCTGGTTCCATAAAGCTTCTAAAGCAGGAATTATGGAGGCGCAATATAATTTAGCTTGGTGTTATGAAAAAGGCTGCGGAGTACCACAATCTCACACGAAGGCAATATTTTGGATGAAAAAAGCTGCAGAAAAGGGTTTTGAACCTGCGAAGCAAGCTTTAATAGATTTCGGAGCTTAACGCTTAGCCTGTTCTATATATTTTGAGTGATTATCTTGCGAAACTTTTTTGCCTGCTTTTGGCTTTAGTTTTATCTATAAATGTACATGCTGCAATTATAGTTGGTCGATGCATTAGAGTCACAGATGGTGACACGATTACAATTTTACTTGGAAATAACAGTCGAGAACAGATTCGTTTTTATGGAATAGATTCGCCAGAAAGTGGTCAAGACTTCGGGAACGTGAGTAAAAAGGAATTATCTAGGCTTGTGTACAATAAGCAAGTAAGAGTGGATGCCGAAGGTAGAGATAGGTATGGCCGTATAATTGGCAAAGTTTATGTTGATAATATCTATGTCAACCGAGAGATGGTGAGACTCGGGGCTGCTTGGTATTATCCTCGTTATACCCCAAATGAGCCAGATTTAGCACAAGCTCAGCATGAAGCAAAATCAGCAAGGCGAGGACTTTGGGGGCAGAATGCCCCCTTAGAACCTTGGGAATGGCGTAAGCTGAACAGAGAGGGTGGAACAAGGCGTGTGAGCTCTGAAGCTGAAACGGCCTCGACTTCGGGTAGATACTGGGTATCGAAGTCAGGAAAGATTCACAATCCGAGCTGCCGCTACTATGGCTCGTCCAACAGCGGCACCTACACAGATAAGCCGGAGGGTGTGAACTGTAGGGCTTGTGGCGGAAAAATCACCGAATGAAAAAAAAGAACCAGATTAACAATTCGTCAATCTGGTTCTATTATTGTTATCAATATAGATTAGTTATGTGCTAAATTGTTCATTTCTGAAACAAGGACTTTAGCGATAGCTCTGATGACAGGTACAGCAACAGAATTACCAAACTGTTTGTACGCTTGGCTATCTGAGACTGGTATCACAAAGCTCTCAGGAAAGCCCTGTAGACGTGCACATTCGCGCGGTGTTAATTTTCGCGGATTTTTACCTTCCCCTTGGTCAATTAGAATTTCACTTCCATCCTTATAGTAACGAGCACTGATTGTGTTAGCATATTCTGATTCGGCATTGAACAAGGAGAATCCAAACCCATTACCTTTTGCTTGATGCTCGATTTTTCGTCTTTGATGGCCAGCCCAAAGCGTGTCACTAATTGTGTATTTATCGTCAACATTGGTTTCTAAAATATCACCAAGTCGGGTTTTTTCGTACGTTGGAAGAGGATAAGGGAAATGGTAATCCTCAGCAAGATTAAAGTAGCGAGCGTCAAAGCCCACAATGTAGATGCGTTCACGGTTTTGCGGTACCCCATAATCAGCAGCACGCAACACCTTGTAATCGACATGGTAATCTAAAGCATCCAAATGCTCAAGGATTACCTTTAATGTTCTTCCTCGGTCGTGTCCGGCAAGCTGCTTAACATTCTCAAGTAAAAATGCTTTAGGTCGCTTTGCTTCAATTATTCGTTCTATTTCGAAGAATAAGGTTCCTCTAGTATCAGCAAATCCTTTATGAAGCCCAGCTTGCGAGAAAGGCTGACAGGGGAAGCCTCCTAAAAGGACATCGAAATCAGGTATGGACTCGGCTTCGATTTTTGTAATGTCGCCATGCGGTGTTTCTCCATAATTTACTCGGTAAGTTTTTTGAGCCGGAGCATCCCATTCAGAAGAGAAAACACAGTGGCCGCCAAGTTCTTGGAAAGGCATGCGAATACCACCTATTCCTGCAAATAAATCAATAAAATTGAAAGTACTACCTGAAGCATCACTATTTGCAAATGGTGTATGCGTTGCAAAAGACATTATTTTATCCAGTTCAAGGGACGAGGGACTTGTTTCACCAGCTTCCCATCTACGAAGTGTCCTATCGCCAAACTTTCCCATGCCTAATGCATCGGCAAATTCTTTTTGAGTGAGACCAAGCTCTGTGCGCTTAGCTTTGATTTGTGCTCCTGTTTCCATATTTGTGCAGATTAGAGGTCAACCTGTCCTCAGGTTAGCACATTTTGACTAATTTGTAAAGCAAAGTTAGAAAAAATTATTTTAAGACTTTTTACTGAAACTTTCAGATATCCAGAGCCTCAGCTTATTACAGAATTCCTGCGTATTTCTGTAAGCGTAGGCGATCATTGCTTTTTTTTGGTTTATAGCGAATGCCTTTATTTCGCCCAAATCTGAAGCTTCAGGGACATGAAAGCGTCCTAGGTATGAAATGTCTTCATCGTTTCCCGGAAATAGGAATCCATTAAATATGTAATTTGTGTGAGGAAGGTGTGAGGTAAATCGTTCGGTTGTTTGAACTTGTCTTAAAGAATGCCTATAGAACAGTTGTTTTACAACATCCTTCCAACCAGGGATGGTTTGATTGTAGTCGTAGTATTTCGCGTCAAGAATATACAAGGACTCATCTATGACTGAGAAAATATCAGGTCTTTGGGATAATCTTCCTTCAACACTATTGCTTTCCCACACAGGCTGAGGCAAAAGATGTTTTAGTGAAGCATACTGATTTTCCATTAGATAACCGCATATAAACTCCCATACATAATAGAAACATGGCGTTGCCATTATTTCTATCTTTTTCTTGCTATTTGTACCTTGTTCTTCTTCGAGATATTGTATTAGATGCTTTATTACAAGTGATTCTCGCTTAATGTATGTATGCCTCAATTCTTTTTTGAGGTGGTATAACATTTCCTCGATTGACGCAGGAATAGTGGCAAGGCCATTGATATTTCCATCATAGCCAAATAAGCACCCCCATTCGCAGAAGCATTTATGAATTATGTATTTATGAGTAAGGACAACCAAATTGGTTTCATCTAGCTTTTTCCGTCTAGTTATTGGGGTGAGGTATATGGGATTCTTTTGAGATAGAAAAGGGAGTTCTTTGTTTACTGTTGAGTTCCAGTCAACTCTTCCCCCTAATTTTCTATTTGTATACTCGTATTTACGTTGCAGAAAGCCGTTTCGGCAATAATCATCCAGTAGGAAGAAAGCTGCAGCTATACGGCCACTACTGAGCCCATCGTTTCCATATAAAAAGGGAGTCTCTTCGGTATTGACTTTAGACTCATTTCGATACCTAAGAATAACGCGAATAAGCAGTCTCGCATCGGATAACTTATCGTGTTCTTTAGCTTGTTGCTTAAAGTTTTTAGGGTATATAATAATTGGTTTATTACAATGGCAGAGGACTCCTACAACTTTAAATTGGAATGAGTCGCCTCGTATTACACAGATATCTGGATTTTTGGAAAAATCAGCAGCAATCCCCTTGAAGTCGTCAAGAGGATAGTCAGTTCCATCTACAAAATAAAGCGGATGCTGCATAATTACTGCCAGCAATAAATGTGTATTACCAGAGGTAAAGTATATTTATTGAGTAAATATTAAGGCTCATTATCAATGCTCAGCACATCTTTTAGGGCAAAGCATTCACTTAAATCAGCGTAAGTCTGTATTTGATTGTTGAAGAATTCTCCACGGTTATGGCGTAATACGTCATCCCATAAATACAGAAGCAACTTGTTGATTGCGGCATTGTTACCTAATTCTTCCGGCGTAATGAAATATGGACCTATTAAGCGGTCTTCATCGACCCCAAGTCCCATAAGTTTTTTGTTTACGGCTTTAATAAATTCTCCCCACGATATGTCGCGACTTGCATATTTGATGATACTTGTAGAGTGGATAGCCCTGTCGATATTTATACGCATGTATTTGAATGACCAACGTCTCTTAAAGGCAGAATCCATAGGAATCACGCCTTGGTCAGCGCTATTCATTGTCGCTACAATATTAAGATTTGATGGGATGCGTAACCCATCTTGTAGATATTGTCTCAATTCCGCGAAAGAGAAGAGGTATTGCTGCAGCTCCTCAGATGGTTTAATTGAATATATACTAGTACCAGAACTATCTCGGTCTAAGAGCTGGAAAATTTCGGCAAACACAGCAGCAGCATTGGCTCTGTTTATCTCTTCTATAATCAGAGTATACATCTTATCCGGATTCTTCCATGCTGCCGCGAGAGTTGTAATAAAAGGGCCAGGTACATATTTATAATCGACCATTGGCTCGCCCATCTCAAACAGTTCTCCTGAGAGAGTAGTAATCCTAGCTGAAGTTTCTCGATACAATGTTACAGGTTTATAATTGCCAACAAAGTCAAAACTTGTGTATTCCGGATGGAATACAACTCTGGTGCATTCCGTGCTAAAGCCATAATTTTCTTGCAAATAGCGACTTTTCCCTGTACCTGGCGCGCCACATACGATTTCATTTATCCCTCCAGTTAAGCGAGCATTATTTTTAATAGATAAGCCTTCTGTTGTTTCTGATACAGCGAAAGTACTCTGATTTTGTGTTGCTGCTTGCGTTGCCATATCAGCCATCCCTTGTGCTACCGCTGCCAGCTCTGGGTAATTCGCATACAATTCACTGATTTTAGCAATATGCCCCTGTGATACGTTAACTACACCAAGCATTGATAAGGTTGGAGACTCGTAAGAATCTGCTCTATCAATGGTTTTCTTACCTGACCACCAACTATAATCCGTTACGAAGCTAATTAGGTTGCTACGGTTATTGGCGTTTTCTTCTTCTGAGGTTGCTACAGGTAGGAAGTTATTTAGTTCCTGTTCAAATTGTCGCAATGCCTCAGAGTGCCTAGGTTTGCTCGGGTCTCTGAGGTTGTCGTAAAAGTTCCTTTCGAACTTTTGCTCGGTCGTGCGGAGTTGATTTTTTATCTTCTCTACAATTTTATCGGTTATTACCTTATACTCCCTGAACCTCTGTATATACTCCACTGTATACGCTGCAATGATAAACCATTGATTCGGAGCATATATTTTTAATTTGTTGGATTCTGTTGTAAAAACTGCCGTATGTTCTAAGAATTCAACAGTATCACGACGTTCCTTAGCCAGAACATTTTTGTAAGCCGTCTTAAATTCATCGGAAAGTATAATTTCATCTACTGTGAAATTAGCATCGAGATTCGCTTTAGTTCTTTCTACGAGCTTCTTTAGATCTGCAAGCATACGTGTATGTTTAGTTAATTGCCAGCTAGGAAGAGCATTGAGGTGACTTGTGCAAGTCTGACAAATCCATGTTCTGCCATCCATTCTACACGAAAATACTTTTTTTTCAATATAAAAACATTCAATGACGTTAATTCGTCTTGTTATTCTCAAAACGATAATTTATTCTAACTTAATAATGTATCATGCACGATATAGAAATAGAACACATCTTCCAGTTCGCCATCAAGGCCGTGCAGGACTTAGCCTGTTCAGCCCATTACCTGTACGTCTCCATCAAGGCTTACGACTTCCAATGCATCCCGCCTCAAGACGACGTGCAAGGCGGCGTGTCGTTCTCGTTTCAGCCTGGGCTTGCGAAGAATGGGGCGAGTTTTGCGCGAGTGCTGATTCTGGAGAACTGGATGCGCAAGATTGAGTGGTACGAGCATGAGTATGGCCAGCTTGTGGGGCAGACTAAAGAGCTGTTGCCGGAAGCCTTGGAGAAAGCATGGCTGGAGCATACAGGCGTTCCTGTGCGTGAGCCGATAGGCTTAGACGAGAACGATGTTAAGCTGGGCTCTGTACTCGTCACAGAGGCCGTCAGGAACAAGCTGCCGGAGGGCGAGATAAATGGCATGTTGTACCGCCATAGCAAGCATGACTGGGGCGATGTAGGCGAGGAAAGCTGGGCGATGAATGATGAAGCTGTTAAGGCCAAGCAAGGCACAATCCTCAGCTCCTATTCATTCACAGACGGCTCCAGCTGCTTCATCGAAACGAATCTAGGTACGCGACAAACGACTGTCTTCATGAGCTACGAGGCCTGATGAAAAGTGCCTGCGGAAGGTCATTTTATTTTTACTCAAGCTGCGCAGCGTGATAGAATAGACTCCATGAATACGGACGTAAACGTGTTGATGAAGTCATTTAACGAGACAGAGCGCATGATGGATGCTCTTATTGACCGAGTCATGGCAAGGGATGGCATCTGGTTCAAGACTGAGCTTGCAGGGCAGTATAAGGGCAAAGTGACTATCGGTGAGCTGGAGTCATTGTGCCAACTTCTTTTGACTGCCAATGTTGTAAGGTTTGAACTGGAGCTGCTCGAAAGAATCACCAACGAGGAGGCAGACCGCTTCGATGACAAGGTGTTTATGCTTGCTCAGATTGCGTATGATGTCGCTGACGAGCTACAGAGGAAGCATCCTCAACAAGTCGAGTCAATCCGACAGCGATTAGATGAGCTTTTCCCAAACGATGAGGATGAGGACGAGCTTTGGGCTTAGGCCTTGCGCTCATACATCTCCGGCGGTACGCTACCGGCATATTCAACCCAAGTCACATCGTAGACGTAGGTAGGGGCGAGGGGGAGGCCTGTCCCGAGAGCTTGTACAAGGATTCGGTTATGTCCAGCTTCTTCCAGTACGACGTACTTCGTAGAGCCATCCTCGCCGGGGTCGAGCCACTCAGGCTTTACTGTGACGATATCACCGCGCTTTATCTGTCGTTCGGTCATGTTTGCTTGTGTGTGCGTGTTATTATAGCTCATTTTGCTTGCTCGGTAAACAGGGAAACTTGCAATGGAACATATACTTCACTTTAGGCTTAGTCAATGAAGTAGCCCTCATCGTCCAGCTCCTCCTCGTCCATAGCCTCTCGCTCGGCCAAGTACGCGCAGAACTCGGCGTAGTCATCCATCTTGGCCTTGTCTTCGGCATCAGCCTCTGCGTACTCTTTTTCGGTGAAAGGCTTGCCGCTGGCCTTGCGCTCCTCGTGCTCCTTCAGAAGATTCATTATTTCTTCGTTAGTCATTGGCGTTTAGTGTTTTGTTTATGGTTAAAGTATAGCATATAGGGCGCAAGAGTCCAGCTTTTTCTTCATTTATTTTCAATAAGTTATGATGCTTGAGCGGATAACAAACGGATAAGAGCGGATAGGGGATGTAGCCAATTTTGCTCAGAAGCCCCCTTGAAGCACCCCTCAAGGCAAGAAATCTTTGTAACTGAGGTACAGGGTAGCCGTTATGACTTTTGTCGAACTTTTTTCTGAGCGAAAAACGCTCTTATGGTTGAGAAAAGAGACTGAGCCGAAAATGCAAAAGATTGATTATTAAGAGGGGAGAAAGGTTTCACCCCCAGCGAGGGGGCTTCATGGGGGTAGAACCCACGCGAGTCCCGGGGAGTCCCGAGGGGTTAAAAACGGGGTAAAAAGAGCGAGATTTCAGGTCAATTCGGGGCTCAATCAGCGCTTGTTTCGTTTTCGCAACTGAATGATATTGTATGGATTAAGGAAAAAAGAAAAGGCGGCGCTTTCAAATCGAAAGCGCCGCCTAGAGGGGTGGGCGAAGGGGATCGAACCCTCGACAACCGGAACCACAATCCGGGGCTCTACCACTGAGCTACACCCACCATCTTCATTTGGTGAAGGCAACGTGTCGTTGCGGGAGTAATTATACAGATTTTTGGGAGGATTGCAA
>JAEIGA010019606.1_pt1 | contig 10311 bp, 5 predicted proteins | sample 9270691 | NCBI WGS metagenome assembly JAEIGA01 (sample SAMN17057246, study PRJNA624740) | gut metagenome | biome: biome; isolation source: fecal sample | host: Bos grunniens | place: China: Xizang | collected 2019
CGCCCATTTAGATTCGTCAATTCCGAGACTGTTGAAATACGCCCTCTGGTAGATGATGCCTATTTTGTTCATGCGCGGCACGAGGTTTGAACCTGGAGCATAGCCGGAGAACACACATTTACCTCCAATATACAACGGACGGTGAATCGCCTTCAAGCGACTCAACTTGTCGCCATCGCGAAGCGACGGACACTTCTTTGCGGCCAATTCGAGGAAACCGTCAATTTCAGCATCGGAGAAACGTGCGTCGGCAAGTGCAACACCGATATAGGGCGCAGGATCGCTTACGGCCTTGAACTCCACGGCGGCATTTGCAACAGTCAACATCTCGTTGGTCGTGAAGAGCAACCTTCCCGCGCCATCATGAGTCTGCCTGAAAAGATGCCACTGCCCCACCTCAACCGACATTGCCACGTTATCGGGGAGATGTGCGATAATTCCGTCATAATCTGACGGAAAACGAATAGCCTCGCTCATAGCCTGTCTACCGCCGGTAGACCCACCGTTGAAGTAGTTTTTGCGAGGCTCACGGCCATAGAACGCTTTCACGATTCGCTTGCCGTACACTGTCATCAGATGTGTTGCGCGCCAGTCGAAATCCTTGCGCTCCGCATCCGTCCATCGATCCGGAGCAGACCGGCCGCCCTTGGTGATCCGGCTGGTACCGAGATCCGTCGTCACCACCGCGTCGCCATTTGCCGCGAATCCGCGCAATCGCGGAATCGATCCGGCATAACCGCTGTTCCCCCTGCCCCAGAATGTACCGTTCCACCTTTCAGGCAGCGGAAGTTCCGCCCGGCACCTGATAAAGCTCTCATTTTCTGGTTTGAGCGTAAAATCGACCCTCACGAAACATCCGATTGCAACCGTAGGCGTATCCTCCTCTATGGCACGAAACATCCAAAGCGGGTCCTTGCCGCCAGAATCATCCTTTTCGTGAAAGCTGATTTTTCCAATGGCGCATATCCCATCAGAGACGGACTTGACTCTGTCGAGTCTCTGCGGAATCGCATCCGCCACCGCGACGACACCCGAAAGCGACAACGCAAAAAACAGAAAAACCGCTCTCATTTCACTTTGCTCCGTTTGGAAGCCTTGATGCCGCCGGGAAGATTCACCAGCGGAAGGTCCTGGTTGTCGGGATACAGATCTTCGCCAGCATCATCTTCCGGGAAAAGCGAACTGCGGAGGGAGAAGAGCGCATCCTCGGCCGCACATACCATTTTCAACGCCTCGCGCGCAAGCGGCTTCTGCAATTGCGGCTCGTATCCGCCCGCCGCCACCTGGTTTGCGGTCGACATGTAGCCGATGTAATCCGTGGCGCAATAGGCGATAAACGTACGGCGGTAGGGGCTGTGCCACTTGATCTCGAGGCCAAGCTCGTTGGAGAATTCCCCCGGCACGCCGACAAAGGCCACATCGCCAATGGAAACGCACTGGATTTCGACCGGCAGCGTGTCGCTTTCGTACGCCTTGCGCCAACGCGACTTGAGCCTGGCTTCGACAACGTCGATACGTCCGCCGACGCGCGGACGATCCATCATAAAACGCTGCATGTTGCGCTGAATGTCGATGATGTCTGCGATCGAGCCTTCCGCGAGATTCTCGCCCACGCGCTGCGCCGCCCGCGTGCCCAGCTCGTCGCCTTTCGGGACGAGATCGCCGCAGGCTCCCATCACGAACATCGCCTTGGCGCCTGTCTCCGACTCGATGTACCGGCGGTAGAATCCGGGGAAATCGCTCGTTATGCGCAAGCCTCCGTTACCGGGAGCGTGGCTCGCGAGCGGATGCGCCGCGTAATTTCCGAGCACGAACAAGGGGGCGCGGGTTGCCGGGTCGAACATGGCAAGCGTACCGAGCTCCTTGTCGGCGATGCCAGTGGCTATCTTGTGGAGCGTGCGGCGGTGGGCGATGAAACTGGCATAGTTCTCGGCGGTGGTGTAGCGGCGGTTGCGGTTTTCGTCGCGGTGCGACGAATAGAACCCCACATACACTTCCTTCCATCCCGGATTCGCCGCGAAATCGCGCAAAGCTTCGGCCGTCACCTTCTCGAAGAACGGCAAGTAGCGCGTATCGGGATGGTTGGGATCGTCGGGAAACCGGTACCCGGAAGTGCTGCGCTTCGCCGACTTCCGGTACATTCCGGTGTGCGGGCCGCCGTGAGTGTGCGTACACGAAACGAGCACGTTGGCTTCCTTGATCCCGAGCTCCGTCGCGGCGACCGAGCGCACATGCTTTATCGTTCCCTTGTCGAGAGCAAGAAGATCGAAGGAGATCACAAGCACCTTGTCGCGACCGTCATCCACACACAGGCCGTTCATCTCAAGGTCGTCCAGCTTACCGACCGAAACGTCGTTGTTCCCGTAGCCTGCGAGTGTCGCGCCCACATCGCACGAAATGTCCCTTCTGAACCATGCGGCCTTGACCGCGACCGGCTCGGCGGCAAAAACCGAGGCGCAAAACGTCTGCGCCAAAATGCCGAAAACAAACTTCCTCATTTCTTGGCTTCCTTTTGTTTTTTCTCTTTCAGGAATTTTGCGCCCTCTCTGCGGATGCGCTTTGAATCCATCAGCGGAGGCGCGGTAATTCCGCCCCATGTATATTCGTAAAGCTCGGTCACCTGCCTATGGATGTGGTAAAGGTCGACCAATTCCCCGTAGGCAAGCACCGCATCGGGATTGCGGACATCGCGGGTGCGATATATCGATTCGTCTATCTGGGCGCGCAGGTAGAGCTGGCGCCAGCGCCAATTGCGGCGGCAACGCGGTATGATCGAAGCGTCAATTTTCTGCGCCAGCCTGAACGCCTCGCCTGCAATGGCCGCGCGCTTTTTCAGTTCCGTCACGTCGGCATCGCGAAGATAGAGCGGCACCGAATATCCCGCGAGTCCCTTGCGTCCTTTTATGCGGGTGGGATAGATGCTTTCGAGTTTTTTGGCGAACAGCACGAAATCGGCCGGATCGGCGCCGGGGAATTCCCAGGCGGCATATTCGGAAAGTATAGAGTCCACGCTGCGTTCCGGGTCGACATAGAGTGCGTTGATCACAACCTTGTTTACATCTTCATAGATTCCCTCGGAATAAAGCGAAAATCCCGAAACGATCTTTTCCGCCTGCCTGAACAGGCGCTCAAACCTCGCCGGCTGGGGATTGGCTCCCGTTCCGCCCCAGGGGAAACGGCCATACATGCTGATTTCCGGGAAAGTAACGACGGGAACATCCTTGGGAAGCGGATTTTCCCGGAGATACTTCGGGAAATCGCTTCCGGAGTCGGCCATTATGCAATCGATCCAATCCTGCTTTTCGAGATAGGCGTAAAACCTCTTCCAGTCCTCGCGGTCGAACATCCACGTCGAGACGATATGCTTAAGATTCGGGTTCAGCGATTTGTTGACGTCCCGGAATCTCTCGATGAGTTTTATGTAGCCGTTGCCGCCCCAGGGATAACACTTGTCGCAATGGCATCCGCCCTCGTCATACGGCATATACCGGCAACCGGTGATTCTCAGCCCTTCGCACTGGCGATTGTGGTCGGTTCGGAGCTTGACGAGATAATCAAGCGCGCCCGGCCGCTCGGGGCAGATATTGTACTGCGTAGAGCCTTTGCCCTTATAGTGGTGCTGCGAGCGGTATTTGGCATCCATGGTCCTGGGACCGGCATTCGAGCCGCCAGAGACGGTCAGATCGACATCCAATTCCTCGGCGCGACGGCTCAGCGCCAAGGAAGTTGCGCGGAACGACGCCCTGTCCACATCATTGGCCTTCAGCGATTCGCATACCGGATAGGCGATCGGATCGTGGAGGGCGTTCATTCCCCAGAGCATCAGATCCTCAAAATACCGGACAATGAGCTCGGTCGATGCGCGATGGTACCAGTTTTCAAAATGCCGGGCGAAATAAACCTGCCGGAAAGGCTTCGCCGGGGAAAAGCGATATTCGCCGTCGGCTAGCTCGAAGCCCTTGCCGCAAAAGCGCATCGCACGCATCATCACCCCGGCTCCGGCAACAAGCGCGCGGAAACGTGCGCCCCGCACCTCGGCCTTTCCGTCTTTTACCGTAACGACGGCATTCTCGCCGCCCAGCTTTTCATCTATGGCAAAAGAGACCTTCAAATTTCCGTTTGTGCGAAACGTCTCGGGCACCATCCGATCCCATACACGCGACGAAACGAGCCGTCCGACGAACGCTTTTTCGCTTGGCAGGCGGGAGACATCGGTTGAAATGCCCCGATAAAACGCCGCCTGCGCATTGACGGCCGCTGCAGACGCCAGAATCAGGAGGGCAACTCTCACTTTTTCTCCTTCTCGTCGAGATATTCCGACCAAGCCTTGCGGATGCGGGCAGACTCCATCATCGGCGGTGCCGTGAATCCGCCCCAGGTGCCTTCATACAATTCGATCACCTGACGCTCGCTGTGGTAAAGGTCTATCAACTCGCCGTAGGCCGCCATCGACTCTGGATTTCGCACGTCGCGCGTGCGGTAATTGGCCTCGTCAATCACCGTGCGCAGGTAGATCTGCCGCCAGCGCCAGGAACTGCGGCAGCGCGGAATGATGTCTCCGTCGATCTTACCGGCAAGCTTCAGCGCCTCCTTGGCCACTGCGGCACGGCGATCGAGTTCATCTTTGGGAGCATCGACCAGATATGCCGCCACCGACACGGCGGTGATTCCGCGACGCCCTTTGACGCGCATCTGATATATATCCTCAAGCTTGGCGACGAGGCTGATGAAGTCGGAGGCATCGGCGCCCGGCATTTCGAAATTCGCGTATTCGGCCAGAATGGAATCGGTCGTGCGCGAAGGATCGACGCTCAAGGAGTTGATTATGATCTTGTTCAGATCCTCATAGATGCCTTCAGAGTACATCGAAAATCCCATCGCAACCTTTTCCTGGGCGCGGCAAAGCTGCTCAAACTTCTTCGGCAGGGGATTGGCGCCGGTGCCGCCCCACGGGAAGCGTCCGTACATGCTGATTTCCGGGAAGGTGATGACCGGGATGTTCTTCGGAATCGGATTGTCCACAATGTACTTGGGAATGATTCCCCCGATGGAAGGTGAGCCTGCGTGACCGACCATGATGTAGTCGATCCAGTCCTGTTTTTCGAGATATTTGTAGAAGAGTTTCCAGTCTTCTTTATCGAAGAACCAGGTGGAGACGATATGCTTGATTCCCGGCTTGTACTTTTCATTGATGTCACGCATCTCCTCAATAAGTTTCACATAACCGTTGCCGCCCCACGGATAGCAATCATCACAATGACACCCTCCTTCATCATAAGGTCCGTACCGGCAGGCGGTGTATTCAAAGCCTTTACGCTGTTCACATGCATCGCGATGAAGTCCTTTCAGATATTCCAACGCACCAGAACGAGCGGGACACACATTAAAAGTCGTTGAACCCTTGCCTTTATAGTGATGGAGCGAACGGTACTTTGACGGGAGGTTTCTCGGTCCCTTATTCCCGCCACCACGCACTGAAAGATCCACATCCAGTTCAATGGCTCGAATTCCCAACGCCTTGGACGAGGCGAGGTAGGCGACACGATCCGATTCGTTGGCCTTTGCCGAATCGACGATCGGATAGGCGATCGGATCATGGACCGCGTTCATCCCCCAAAGCATCAAGTCCTCGAAATAGCGGATGAACTCGTCAACCGACGCGCGATGGTACCAGTTGTCGTAATGGCGCGCAAAATACACCTCGCGATATTTCATCTTAGGCTCAAAGCGATACTCCCCATCGGCAAGATCAAAACTCTTCGGCCCGAAACGCATCGCGCGAAGCATCACGCCCGAACCTGCCACCAATGCGCGGAAACGGGCGCCTCGCACCTCGGCCTTTCCGCCCTTCACCGTTACGACCGCATTCTCGCCGCCAAGTGTATCATCAATGGCAAATGAGACCTTGAGATTTGCGTTTGTTACGTACGGCACCGGAGTAATGCGCTCCCAAATCCGCGTACGCACCATTCTGCCTATAAAGGCCTTATTTTCCGGAAGAGACGAAACATCCATTTCAACGCCGGTGTACGTCGCACCGGACACTCCGGCAGATGCAATCGCCGCAATCAACAGCATGCTTTTTTTCATGATTTTGTTTTCTTTCGTTTATCGTACAATGATACGGAATGTTTTGGGCATGTCGAGCATATATCCATCGTCATCGAGAATCACCCTGTTGCCGTTATGGCGGATGCGGACGAGCTGGGCCGGGGTCAAACCGTTTTTGGATGTCCCGAAACGGAGCATACCCGGCTTGAGTTCGCCGTCGTAATCTATCAGCACCCTATCCTTTCCGCCCCAGGAGACCGAAGACGTGTCGGCGAACGACAGTGACGCGTCTTCGCCGAGCCTAATGGATCCGGAGGTTTCGACGCGCAACTCGCCAAGCTCGTTGGAGGTCCCGTCTGCCGCACCAAGACTGCCGCCGCAAAGGCTATACACGTTGTACACGTGCTTGCCGTCGTATGTGCCGTAGCCGATCCCGCTGGCGCCCAGACGGATTTCGCCCTTGTATATCTTCGTCAGGCCGGCCTGCCCCTGCCGCCCGTTCGCCAGGATGGTTCCGGCGCCGTACTTGCGGATCGTCACATTCGTGGACAAAAGGTTGTCACCCGTACCGTAATAGAAATAGCGGATATCGCCGTTCATGATGAAATCGGGCCCGTCATCCTCCGTGACATCGGCAATGCGCCAGTCAAAAAGGCGCGCACCGTTCTTCGACTGCCCCTGAATCGTCAGCTGCGCATCCATCGAACATGGTTTGTCTCCACACACTTTGACATAAGGATACTGCTCTTCCGGTCCGCGTATTCCCATCATCAACGCCGCGCCCGACACGCGTCCGCCATCCTTGAGCACCAAGCGCTGAAGATACGTCCCAGAACCGTACTGGTAGCTGTAGATCGGATATGCCACAAACTCGCCGCCGTCGACGACCACCTTCTGGTCGAGGGCAAACGCATTCTTGCCGCCCAGGGAGAACAGTCCGCCGTCGTTGACGTAAATCGCGCACCCGCCGCCGTTGTACCCGATGGGTCTGGAAGTGTACAGGCCATTTGTCGGCATGTACAACTCCCCGCCCCGTTCGACGACCACCTTGCCGCAGGACGGCAGCGCATTCGTATATCCCGCCTCGTACACCTGGGAACGGACGGACGACCCGCGCACGACAAAGCGCGGAGAGCCGGACATCTTGTTGTCGAATCCCTTGTTGGACAATATTCCGCCGCGCGGAACGGAGAAAAAGAACCTCGGATTGCGGATGGAAATGCCGGAGCCGTCATATGAATTTACGACTTTGATCCTGTTCCCCGCCAGATCCTGCTTGACCAGATCGAAATCCATGCCTTCACGGTAGGGGGCCGAATCGGCCACTTTGTATGCCTCGTACGTGCTTCCGCTCTTGACGGCCATGGACTTGATGTGGTTGTCCAAACCCACACTGAATCTTACATACACGCAATAGAGGTATCCGTTGCACACACCCTGGAATTGGCCGATGCGGTAATAATAATCCGACGCCACCTGAATTTCGCCCAAATGGTAAAGTCTGGCGGTAGGTTTCCAGTCATAAGCCTCGCTTCCCCAAAATACCGCGGTCGCATTCGTCAGGGTGTGAAGCCTTCTGTATTCCGTATTCCGGACATTTGCGCTGTCCGATCTGATGTAAACGTCGGTAGCGTATTCCTGGTCGGCCGGCACTTCCTGGTTGGCCACGATCTTGGCGATCTCGTCGCGGCCTTCCACGATCACGGTGCCGCCGCCGGATATTTCGCCCCTCAAGCAACTGTTGGTTGCAACACCTCCAAAAAGTGTAAGCATTCCGTCCACATGGAAATTGGGCGTGGTTGCCGGCGCAGACGCCGGCGTGGGAGAAGTGATTCCGCCGATGCGTCCTTCCAGGTGCACATCCCCGGAAACCGACACCCTATTGCCCTCAGGCATTGCAACCGTTCCCGCCAGACGGCACTCCGACTTCACCTTCGAGCGTTTCATCGTCAGTTGCGACACGCCATATCCTCCCTTTCCGCCGTTGGGGGATCCGGGCACGACGATGTATGCATAAGGATTCAACGGCGTTTCCCGCTCCAGCGACGCCTCCTCGATGCACATCCCTTCGTACAGTCTGTTGCCGTACCAGGAATCGATCGCCTTGCCTTCCACGTCCGTTCCGTTCTGGCGCAGCACGATGCGGACGCCTTTGCTCCAGTATTTGTCCGGATTGTCGTCGGAAACGCCGCTCGCTACCAGATCGACTTCCATGATGCGCACGCCGTCCACGGTCTTGCGCTTGAAGTATTGGGCCTTGAAATGGTTCGGGAAATACCAACCAGGACCGATATTCGCAGGAATGTCACCACGGAATTCGACAGGCTCCCATTCGTCGAGATCCATGTTTTCAAACATTACCCGGAAAGAATTGGTCGGCAACAGCGCCTGCGTGGGATCGGACAATGTCGAAGCGACGCCATCGTTCCACGAGCGGATGATTGAGGCGGCGCAGCCGGTGACGGAAAGATCACCTGCACAGGTTACGGCATTGGAAATCTCCAGACGGCCTTCTGTCGCGATTTGGATTTTGGCGTCCGCCGCAAACGGCATCTCATCACCGGTCAATGTTATCGTATCGCCGATGGCCGGAGACGCGATCAGAGATTGGATGGATCCCGAACCGTCATACTGTATTGCCACCTTGCCTTCTGCCAGAGTCTCAGGCATATCGGTTGCCGCCCATTCACAGGATACGTCCGCAGCCTGCACGAGACCCGCAAGCATCGCAACACATAGCGTCATTTTCTTTTCTTTCATAAACGACAACCTTTCTTTGTTGACAATAAGAACCGAAATCACACCCTGAGGAAAATCTTCCGGCGGTAGAGGAACAGCAGAAACGACCACACTATAGCAATCAATCCCGCCTGTGCGAAGAAATCGGCCACAAGCGGCGGCATGACCTTATAAAGACCGCTGAAGAAATAGTCCAGGGCGAACGGGGTATTGAACACGGTACGCATAAGCAGATACACGGTGATTGCGTTCATGCCGATCACTTTGAAGAAAAATCCCCAACGTTTCCACCCTTTGACGTCCACGATCCAGTAGAACACCGCCAGGAGCGCGGAGGAGATTGCCGCCGTCACCAGTGCAAAGGAACTGGACCACATGGGTTTGTTCACCGGCAACGAACAGTTGCCGAACGCAAAAGCCATCGACAATCCGCATGCGGCAAGTAATGCGGCATAGGCGAAAAGCTGAACGGTCTTGCGTCCGCCGGAGACGCCCTTCCTCCGCAATATGTCCCCGGCGAACATACCGAGCATGGCGTTTGCAATCATCGTAATCGTTCCCAAACCGCCTTCAGGACGGCGGGCCGTGGTAAGGTAATTGACGTCCAGCCAACAGGCAAAAGACCACTGCCGTTCAATTAAGGGGTTCACCCCTTCCGGCGCGCCAGGCGCCACCGCAAAGCGCATCACCGCCCACATCGCGAGCAGAATCGCCGCCGCAATAGCGATCCGGCTCTTCCTTCCCGCATAGATGTAGATCAACGCCGCGCCGCCCCAGGCAAGGCCTATGCGCCCGATCACGCTCCAGACCCTGAAAGTGTTCCATTCCATGCTGAGGATGTTCTTCTCCAACGTACCGTCGATCACCGTCCAAAGCATAGACCCGAGAAGGAACAGCGTTGTTGCACGAGCCATAACCCTTTTTGACGACTGCCATGCGGTCATGCCGCGTTCGCGCTGTTTTGCATACGAAAACGGAAAAGCGACTCCGGAAATGAACAGAAACAGCGGAAAGATGCAGTCATAAAGCCTGAGTCCATTCCCGGGAATATGTTCAAACTGCAAACCGAGCCATGAATCCTGCCAACCGAACATGGCCAGAAAAGTCCAAAAGATGCATGGCACCGGATCCGCCAGAAATATAAAAAACATATCGAACCCCCGGAGTACATCCAGCGATTCCAATCTGCCGCTCAAACTGTCTTTATCCATCATTTCAATTCATATCCGAAGTGTGCAACACTCCTGTGACGACCAATTGATCCGTATTATTTCACAATCCACGATTTCAGACAATGCCGCTCTGCGCAAATCTGACATGCTTTTTTGCGCAACATAATTTTGCGTAAAAAGTAGTTTCTGTTATAATGGCGGGCATGAACGACTCCATGCCGAAAAAAGTACTGGTAATACTTTCGATGAATGACGAGGCGAACCGCAAGAAACTTGCGGGAATATTCGACTATACGCGCGACAACGTGCACTGGGAGATAACAATTACCGAACCGCAATCCGTCAAAAG
>JAEIGA010019607.1_pt1 | contig 10310 bp, 7 predicted proteins | sample 9270691 | NCBI WGS metagenome assembly JAEIGA01 (sample SAMN17057246, study PRJNA624740) | gut metagenome | biome: biome; isolation source: fecal sample | host: Bos grunniens | place: China: Xizang | collected 2019
CAGGATGTTTTACGTTATGTACTCACTGCAAATGCACCTGAAACAAAGGACAATAATTTCACATGGAAAGATTTCCAGGCACGCAACAATAATGAGCTTGTAGCCGTTTACGGTAATTTTGTGAACCGTGCATTGGTACTTACAAAGAAATATTTCGACGGCAAGGTTCCTGCATGCGGTGAACTTACAGATTATGACAAGGCTATTGTTGCTGAATTCGTTGATGTAAAGGGTAAGGTTGAAAATCTTCTCGACCAGTATAAGTTCCGCGACGCACAGAAAGAGGCTATGGAACTTGCCCGCATCGGTAACCGATATCTGGCCGAGACAGAGCCCTGGAAACTCGCAAAGACAGATATGCAACGCGTGGCTACAATATTGAACCTTTCGTTGCAGCTTGTTGCCAACCTCTCGATAGTGTTTGAGCCTTTCCTTCCCTTCAGCAGCAAGAAACTGCGTGAGATGCTCAACCTCTCATCATTCGAGTGGACAAGTCTTGGCAGCACATCATTGCTTGCCGAGGGACACGAACTTGGCGAGGTGGGCCTCCTGTTCGAGAAAATTGAGGATGATGTGATACAGGCACAGCTTGACCGTCTTGAGAGAATCAAGAAGGAGAATGAGGCTGCCAACTACAAGGCCAACCCTGTTCGTCCCGAGTGTACATTCGATGATTTCCTCAAGCTCGACCTTCGCGTTGGTACTGTACTCGAGTGTACCAAGGTACCCAAGGCCGACAAGTTGCTGCAATTCAAGATTGATGACGGGCTTGAGACACGCACTATCCTTTCGGGTATTGCAAAACATTTTAATCCCGAGGAGCTTGTGGGCAAGCAGGTGTGCTTTATTGCAAACCTGCCGCCGCGTACAATGCGCGGAATAGTGAGCGAGGGTATGATTCTCAGTGCCGAGGATAACGAGGGCAAGCTTTCACTGCTCACCGTTACTCCGGCAGCGAAGCCCGGTAGTGAGATAAAGTAAAGCCAATTCACAAAGTGCCGGATAGCGTGGTTAAGGACAACACTGGACACAATTTAAAACAAACCGTTGCAAAGGGTATGCTTTGGGGTGGTTTGAGCAATACTGTGTGCCAGTTGTTGAACCTTCTGTTTGGCGTCTATTTGGCGCGTGTGCTCTCGCCCGATGACTATGGCCCCATAGGTATGCTTGCCATCTTCTCGGCTGTAGCCGGCTCGTTGCAGGATAGTGGCTTTGTTTCGGCAATAGCCAATCGCAAAAGCGTAACACACGACGACTACAATGCTGTCTTTTGGTTCAATATCATCATCTCGTTGCTGATGTATGCGGGGCTTTATGCCTGTGCGCCAATGATTGCGGCTTTTTTCAATGAGCCGGTGCTGGTGGGGCTGTCAAGGTATAATTTTCTGGGCTTTGTGGTGGCCGGCTTTGGTATTGCGCCGTCGGCCTATCTGTTCCGCGAGCTCAAGGTCAAGCAAAAGTCCATTGCACTGATGTTGTCTATAAGCATCTCCGGTGTAACGGGCATTGTGCTTGCTCTCAACGGCTACTCCTATTGGGGTATAGCCACACAGAGTATTGTGTATGTGCTTGTGCGCACTGTGGTGTGTTGGTATTTTACCCCTTGGCGTCCAAGTCTCAAGGTTAATTTTGCGCCATTACGCTATCTTTTTGCTTTCAGCTACCGCCTGCTGATAACAAACCTCTTCCAGCGTTTCAACTGGAATGTTTTTTCGTTCATACTGGGAAAATATTACAGTCGCAGTGATGTGGGTAACTACACAAAGGCAGCCGAGTGGTTTAATATGGGTGGCGAGGTGGTCAATGGAATGGTCAATGCCGTTGCGCAGCCTGTGCTGGCCAAGGTGGGCGATGACAGTGGGCGTCAGCTGCGCGTTTTCCGCAAAATGTTGCGCTTCACATCGTTTGTGGCCTTTCCTTTGATGCTTGGCCTGTCGTTGGTGTCGAAAGAGTTGATTACGGTTGTTATAACCGATAAATGGATAGAGAGTGCTGTTATGTTGCAAGTGTTGGCTGTGTGGGGCGCCTTTATGCCCGTGCAGTCTATGCTCACCAATCTTCTTGTGAGCCGTGGCAGGGCGGTGGTCTTTATGTGGTGCACCATTGTGCAGGGAGTGCTTACGCTGTTGATGCTGTTATTGCTTCACCCCTATGGCATAAAGAGTATGCTTGTGGCCTATTGCATTTTCAATGCAGCCTGGCTTCTTGTTTGGCAGCACTTTGTGAAGAAGGAGATAAGCCTTGAACTTCCAATGTTCCTTCGCGACGTGTTGCCTTATATGCTGCAGGCTGCAGCAGTGATGGTTGTAACGCATTATATCACGCTGTCGATAGACAATGTTTATCTGTTGCTTGGTGCAAGGGTTGCCGTTGCTGCACTCCTTTATGTGGGGGTGGGCCTTGTGCTGCGCAGCGAGGAGTTGAAGGAGATTATATGCTTTCTGTTAAAACGTAAAATAGAGGCCTGATGAAGAAAATTCTGTATGACAACCAAATGTTCACCTTCCAGCGTTTTGGCGGTGTTACAAGGTATTTTGCCGACCTCATCTACAACCTTCCGGCTGAAGAGTTCACAGCCGATGTGCCTATGAAGTATTGCGAGAATCACTATGTTACCCAAACCTATGGCAACAAATATACGCAACTCGCTTTCCCGCATAACTACCGCATAAAACGTCGCCTCTATTCACTTGTGAATGACAGGGTGGCTGCCTATGCTGTAAAAAATAGTGATTACGACATTTTTCACCCCACATACTTCAGTCCCTACTTTCTTCAGCACGTCAAGGAGAGGCAGAAACCGTTTGTGCTCACTATTCACGATATGACATTTGAGCGTTATCCTCAGGATGTGCTCATTTATGACCGCACAATTCCACACAAGAAACGCCTGGTAGCTGAAGCAGACCACATAATTGCTGTGAGTGAGAACACCAAGCGCGATATTGTGGAGCTGCTTGGTACCGACCCCTCGAAGATTACTGTGGTGCATCACGGCTATAGGCCGGTGGTGAAGCCATCTGCGCAACTGTTTGATAGGTATGTGCTTTATGTGGGCGAGCGCAAGGGGTATAAGAATTTCCTTCCTTGGCTCTCGGCCATACGCCCCATCTTCAATCTCGACCCTTTGCTCAAGATTGTGTGCACGGGCAATCCCTTTTCAAGTTCCGAGATGAAACTCTTTGCACGGTGGAACATTGCCGATAGGCTTGTGCATATATCGGCCAATGATGCCCAAATGGCATCGCTCTATCGCCACGCGCTTTGCTTTGTGTTCCCGTCGCACTACGAGGGTTTCGGAATTCCAATTCTTGAGGCTTTTGCCAATAACTGCCCTGTGTGTCTAAGCAATGCAAGTTGTTTCCCCGAGGTGGCCGAAGATGCTGCTCTGTTCTTTAACCCCGCTGATGCCCAATCAATGCACGATGCCCTAAAGGAGATGCTTGTCAGTCCCTCCCTTTGCGATGAGTTAAGGCGAAAGGGTGCAAAACGCAGCGGGGAGTTCTCGCTTGAACGTATGGTGGAGAACACCTGCAACGTATACAGGAAACTTTAATCTATCTCTTGTCCAATGAAACTGAACCGTTCTGAAATATCGCGTCTATGGCCCATTGCCCGCCGTCGTGCAGGGGAGTGGCTCGTGAGGGTGGTGCAGAGGCTCTTTGTGCCCGAAAGGCTTGTTAAGGATGTTTTTGCTACAAGGCGTGAACGCAAGGCGCTGCTCTGTTATTTGCCCGAGGCGTTCAAGGGCGGCAGTTTACCCAAATATCACTCCAACCTGACCGAATGTTATTCGGCTGCCAAGGCTCTTGACCGCCTTGGGTACAGTGTGGACTGTGCATCGCGTGGCAAGAGTGGGATTGATTATTGCAGTTACGATGTTGTTATGGGTATTAACTCTCCATCGTTTGCCGCATCGTTTGCCGCAGTCGGCAAAAAGGTGCCTCTTCGGGTGTTCTACTCGGTGGGTGCCCACACTTTCTACAATTTTCGCGCTACTGCCGAGCGCAACCGCGAGTTCTTTGGCAGGCACGGTCGTTGGTTGCTCAACTCCTGCCACTATGTGCCCGGCAATGGAATGAACTATTATATGTCGCAGTTGAGTGATGCGGTAATTTCGTTGGGAGATGATTTTCTGCTGCAGCAAGCTGCTGCCGAGGGTGAAGATACTTCCCGTGTGTATAAACTTAGTGCCTTCCATTTTAAGGTTGCCGCTCCGTGCCCCGAGAAGGATTTTTCCGTTTGCCGCAACAGTTTGCTGTGGTTTGGCAGTTCGGGTATGTTGCACAAGGGGTTGGATATTGCCATTGATTTTGTGCTTGAGCATCCCGAATTTACACTGCATATATGTGGCGGAAGCCGTCAGGAGAGTGCCTTCTGGGACTATTATATGCCCAAGATAAAGAGCGCCGGCAACATTGTGATGCACGGCTTTGTGGATATTGATTCGCCCAAGTTTGCAGCTGTGTTGAATGGCTGTGGTGTGCTGGTAAATCCCTCGTTGAGCGAGAGTGGTGCAGTGGCTGTGCTTAATGTGCTGGGTAATGGTGCGTTGCTGCCTGTCTATAGCAAGGGCACGGGGTTAAATCTTTCGGCTGTGGGTGTTGAGGTTGATAATGTTGATTATGATAGTTTCAGCAATGCTCTCTCGGCGTTGGCGTTGCTATCAACCGAGGAGATTGCCCGCAAGGCGTGGGATGCGCACAGATTGGTGTCGCAGCAATATACCCTTGAGAGATACGAGGAGGGAATGTATAACCATTTGAAAGAGATAATCGAAAAATCGTTGATATAATGAATAAAGTGGAACTTTGGAAGAAATTTGATTGGAAGGGTGTTGTGCCGCATATTGTTGCGGTGCTGGTGTTCCTTCTGCTCACACTGACCTATTTCAGCCCTGTGCTTCAGGGAAAGGATATTAAACAGGATGATGCCATAGGCTCAATGGGTTGGGGAAAGGATGCTCGTGATTATCACGACAAGACCGGAGAGTATAGCTATTGGTCGAACTCTATGTTCTCGGGGATGCCCTGTAACTACACCTTCTCGCCTCAGCCTGTCAATGTGTTCAAGCCGTTGGGCCAGGTGGTTACATTGAATGTGTTTGGTGCCTCCTATAGGCACATAGGTTGCATTTTTGCCACATTCATCGGCTGTTATCTGCTGTTGTTGGCATTGGGCTGCAAGTCGTGGCTAAGCATTGCGGGCTCCATTGTCTATACGCTTGGCTCCTATAACTTCATAATAATTGACGCCGGGCATATGAACAAGAGTCTTGTTATTGCCACTATGGCGCCTGTTATTGGCGGCATTGTGCTGTGCTACAAGCGAAAACTGCTTGCGGGTTCGCTGCTGACACTGCTTTTTGCCGGTTTGAACATATATTGGAGTCATCAGCAGGTGAGTTATTATCTGTTGCTTATGGCTGTGATAATAGCTGTTGTCTATTTTGTGTACGCGTGGCGCGAAAAGTGGCTGAAATACTATTTTAAGGCCACCGGTGTGCTTGCTGTGGTGGCGTTGCTTGCTGCAGCTCCTGCGGTGGGTATTCTGCTGCCCACAAGCGACTATGCTAAGTCTTCTATGCGTGGAGGCTCTGAGCTGAATGTTGCAAATGGAGAGAAATCATCGGGTCTTGATATTGACTATGCCTTTGCTTGGAGTTATGGCAAGGCCGAGAGTCTTACCTTGCTTGTGCCCAATCTCTATGGTTCTGCTTCGGGAGTGAGGCCGGGCAGCGAGTTTCATAGGTACCTCTCCGATAATTTTGATAATTTGCGCTACGATGTCTTTAACGCTTGGAACAGGGAATTTACAAAGTCCTATGCTGCACAGCTCTCTTCTATGAACCCCGGCGTTACAACGGGCGAGGCGATGCAGTATATTGCAAAAAGTCCCGAAATGGCGGAACTTCGTTCACAAATTCAGAGCCAGGCGGCCTACTATGCAAACAGCTTTGAACACATACTCTCTACCTATTGGGGAGAGCAGCCCGGCACCTCGGGGCCTGTCTATGCGGGTGCAATAGTCTGTTTCCTCTTTGTGCTTGGATTGATGATTGTGCGTGGCCCCGAAAAGTGGTGGCTGCTTGGTGCTACAATATTCTCGCTTGTGCTTGCGTGGGGAAGTAATCTGCCCGGTGTGAACGGTTTTCTCTTTGAGCATTTGCCGCTCTACAACAAGTTCCGCGCACCTTCGATGGCGTTGGTGGTAACAACACTTGCAATGTGTTCACTTGCTGTGCTTGCAGTGAAGCGTTTTATGGAGCTTGCCAAGGGTGGCGACAGCGAGGCGCAGCAATCCTTAAGGGCGCTGCTTGTGGCCTGTGGCATAACAGCCGGCATTGCACTGCTGTTGGCCATTATGCCCGATAGTTTCTTCAGCTTTAAATCATCGGCTGATGCTGTTGTGGAGAAGGTACCGCAGCTCTACAGCAGATTGCTCGATGAGCGCAGGGTGATGTTCGTGTCCGATGCGTGGCGCTCCTTCGGCTTCATTATTGCTGCAGCAGTGCTTCTCTATACCTACAAGCGTTTTAGCTACAAGCCTCTGCTTTTTGTGGCTGCACTCGGTCTTCTTTTTATCTTTGATATGTGGCCCGTTTGTAAACGCTATGTTAATGATGACAAGTTTATGCCCAAGAAGGAGACCACTGCGATACGCGATACTGCTGTAGATAGGGAGGTTAGAAAGATGGCCGGCGATGATGTGCACTACCGTGTCTTTAACCAAACCGACCCCAACGGCCCCTTCAACGAGGCGTTCACCTCCTATAAGCATAGCTCTATCGGAGGCTACAGTCCGGCAAAGCTTGCCCGTTATCAGGATATAATAAGCAAATATCTTGGACAGGGAAATATGAATGTAATATCAATGCTCAATACCCGTTTTATAATTACACCTGACGGGGTTGAAGAGAATTACAATGCTTTTGGCAACTGTTGGCTGGTCGATAGTGTGGAGTGGGTAGACGGCGCTGCCGAGGAGATTGCTGCAATAGAGAACATAAACAAAAGGGTGGCTTATGTAGACAAGCAATGGTTTAATGATGTTAAGAGTGCCGGCCTCTACAACAACAGCGTGCCCGGCACAATAGAAATGACCGAATATCGCAATCCCGGCAACATTGTATACAGGAGCAATTGCGCTGCACCAAAGCTTGCTGTTTTCTCCGAGGTCTACTACAAGACCTGGAAGGCATATATTGACGGCAAGGAGGTTGCTCCCATACGTGCCAACTATGTGTTGCGTGCCCTGCCTTTGCCTGCCGGTGAACACGTGGTGGAGTTCAAGTGTGTGGATGAGCTGATGATAAAGAGCCACAAGTGGTCGCTCTATATGTCTATCCTTGTGGGAATTGTCATTGTTGTTCTTGCGGGCTATGGAGTATACCGCAAAATAGAAAGGAAAGGATAAAGAACTATGGCACTGAAACCGAAATTCTCCATAATAACAGTTACCTACAATGCGGCAGGCGTGGTGGGGCCCACTTTGCAGAGCGTGAAGGCTCAAACATATACCAACTACGAATATCTGCTGATTGACGGAGGCTCCAAGGACAACACAGTTGGGATTGCCAAGGCGAGCGGCATCTCTTTCGCTCAAATTGTGAGCGAGAGGGACAATGGTATATATGATGCAATGAACAAGGGCATTGCGCTTGCAACCGGCGACTATCTGTGCTTTTTGAATGCCGGGGACACATTCCACTCTCCCGATACCCTGCAGGTTATTGTGGATGCCATTGCGGGCGAAAAGGAGTTGCCCCACGTTCTCTATGGAGAGACTGCCGAGGTGGATGAGGCTCGCGAGTTTGTGCGTATGCGCCGCCACAAGGCACCCAAGAAGCTCAACTGGCGCAGCTTCAGGTGGGGAATGATGGTTTGCCACCAGGCTTTCTATGCAAGGCGTGATATCGCGCCTGTGTATGACCTTAGATATCGATTATCGGGCGATGTCGATTGGTGTATAAAGGTGATGAAGCGGGCAACAAAGCTTGTAAATGTCAATGCGACAGTGGTTGATTATTTGCAGAATGGTCTCTCCTTGCAGCATCATCGTGCTTCATTGAAGGAGCGTTTTTGGATAATGAGTAACCACTATGGGTTTTTGCCCACCGTTGTAAGGCACTTGTGGTTTGTGGTGCGCGCAGCAATAAGAAAATAGTATGAACTTATAATAATAACCGTTATGTTTTCAAAAGAGACTTATATTGCGCGTCGTAAGGCGCTGAAAGAGAAGATGGGCAGCGGTCTGTTGCTTTTCTTGGGTAATAACCTCACCGGAATGAACTATGCCGACAATGCATATCATTTTCGTCAAGATTCAACATTCCTCTACTACTTTGCATCGGATTATGAGGGATTGGCGGCTGTCATAGATATTGACAATGACAAGGAGATAATCTTTGGCAACGAGCTCACGATTGATGATATTGTGTGGACAGGCGTGCAGCCTACCATCAAGGAGAAGTGCGAGCGCGTGGGCATTGAACTCACACGTCCTATGGCCGACCTTGCTGCCTACATCAAAGAGGCACAGGCTAAGGGGCAGGCAATACATTTCCTTCCACCCTATCGTGGCGAGCACCAGGTGTGGTTGCAAGAGCTGCTGGGCATAAATCCTGCCGAGCAGGCTGCAAAAGCTTCGCTCTCATTTATCAAGGCTGTGATTGCACAGCGAAATTACAAGAGCGAGGAGGAGATTGCGCAGATTGAGGAGGCTGTGAATGTCTCTGTCGATATGCATTGTGCCGCTATGCGTGCGGTGCGTCCCGGTACCACAGAGGCCGAGATTGTGGCTGTTGTGCAGGCCGAGGCCCAGAAACACAACTTTGGTCTCTCTTTTCCTGTGATCGCCACCATTAATGGACAGACACTGCACAATCACGCCTATGGTACAACGCCTTTGAAGGATGGCCAGATGTTCCTGCTTGATACCGGTTGCGAGAATGCTATGCACTATGCCGGCGACCTCACTTCTACAATACCCGTGGGCAAGCAATTCACCGAGCAGCAGCGCACTGTGTGCAACATTTTGCGCCGTGCCCACCTCACTGCAACATCAAATCTGCGTCCCGGCATAGAGTATCGCGAGGTACACAAGCTTGTGCTCACAGAGATTGCAAAGGGTATGATTGACCTTGGCCTTATGAAGGGCGACCCTGTTGAGGCTACCATTGCCGGCGCAACCTGTATGTTTATGCCTCACGGCCTTGGTCATATGATGGGTCTTGATGTTCACGATATGGAGAATTTGGGTGAAGTTTACGTTGGCTACGAAGAGGGACGTTCCAAGAGTCCTCTGTTTGGCTGGAAGTCTTTGCGCCTTGCCAAGGCGCTTGAGCCGGGCTTTGTGTTCACCGTTGAGCCCGGTATCTACTTTATCCCCGACCTCATTGACAAATGGCGCGCCGAGAAGCAGTTTACGGACTTCATCTGTTATGATAAGCTCGAGAATTGGAAGAGCTTTGGCGGTATGCGTGGCGAGGAGGATTACTATGTGTTCGAGGGTGGTGCCCGCCGTCTTGGTAAGTACAAGCCAATGTCGCCCGAGGAGATTGAGGCCGAGCACAACAAATAAAAAACGGCAGGTACATATTTTGTAGAAAGTATCTTGAAGGAAGCTGGTTGAGAATAGCTCTTTCTTGTCCAACCTCTAAGCAAACGAGGGTGCCCCTTTAACTTTTGGGGCACCCTCGTTTGTGAGAAGTGTCAGTCTCCCAACCCTTCAAGGTGTTTGAAACGGTTGATGAATAGTTTGCGTTTGTTGCGGGTGGAGAGGTCCGAGTGATAACCCTTGCGCTTCCTGCGCATAAGCTTGTAGATGGCCTTTGATGCAAATGCCACAACAAGAACTCCTACTATTACAATCCAAATATTCATAGTGCGGCTGTTTTTAAGGGTTTAAGAAAGTGCGACACAAGTTGTCGCTGTGCAATGTAGTCAAAAGTTTGCTGAATGCAAAGCGATAGCTGTTTTTTTATTTCTAAACGCTCTTAAAATAATTTTGCAGCGAGAAAAACTTTGTGAAAAAAAACTACGGTTTTTAACATTGCCTTTTGTGCAAAATGGTTATTTTTGCAACTACTATTTCGAAGAAATAAAAATCCAACCAATTATATGATACAGACAGTTGTGAAGCGCGACGGGCGTATTGTCGGCTTTAACGAGGAAAAGATTATTACAGCCATTCGTAAGGCTATGCTCCACACCGAAAAGGGTGAGGATATGTCGCTCATTCGTCAGATAGCCGACCACATTTCCTTTCGTGGTGATTCACAGATGACTGTTGAGGCCATCCAGGATATG
>JAEIGA010019608.1_pt1 | contig 10310 bp, 20 predicted proteins | sample 9270691 | NCBI WGS metagenome assembly JAEIGA01 (sample SAMN17057246, study PRJNA624740) | gut metagenome | biome: biome; isolation source: fecal sample | host: Bos grunniens | place: China: Xizang | collected 2019
GGTAAAGAAGAGTGCAACCCCTCTTTTTGCGTTTATCGCTCTCTTGTTTTCAAACGCCTTGCAGATTTTTGTGTGTTTGCAAAAAGAGATCTCGTGTGCCTGCAGCTTATGACTGCATGGCAGGGCGTTGTTTGGGTTTTGTGTAACAGGAAAAATGCAACAGGCTCCGGAAATTTGTTTTTGCTTAACGAAAAAAAGAAAAAAGAGCAGCAAATGTTTGTCAGTTAAGCAAAAGTTAGTACCTTTGCAACCCGAAAAGTAGGAAACGTAAGACAACTGCTTTATTATTAGTGAAAATCAAGGTTAGTGATAACCCTCCGCCCCATGTCGGGATGTTGCAAAATCGCGACTGTGGGCTACGGAAAGAGACAAACAAATTAATTTATTCATAAAATAAAACTGAAATGCCAGGATTATTAGGAAAGAAAATCGGAATGACATCCGTTTTCAGTGCCGACGGCAAAAACGTGCCGTGCACTGTTATCGAAGTAGGTCCTTGCGTGGTAACTCAGATCAAAAGTGTTGAAAAGGATGGCTATGCTGCTGTGCAGGTAGGCTTCCAGGATGCAAAGGAGAAGAATACTTCTGCTCCTTTGATGGGACACTTCAAGAAAGCCGGAGTTACTCCCAAGCGCCACTTGGCCGAGTTCAAGGGTTTTGACCAGGAGCTGAACCTGGGCGACGTTCTTACTGTAGAGCTTTTCAACGACGCTGAATATGTGGACGTTGTAGGTACTTCCAAGGGTAAGGGTTTCCAGGGTGTTGTGAAGCGCCACGGTTTCGGTGGTGTGGGTCAGACCACTCACGGTCAGGACGACCGTCTGCGTAAGCCGGGTTCAATCGGTGCCTGCTCTTATCCCGCTAAGGTGTTTAAGGGTTTGCGCATGGGTGGACACATGGGTAATGCTCGTGTTACAACGCAGAATCTCAAAGTGTTAAAGGTGATCCCCGAACATAACCTTCTTTTGATTAAGGGTTCTGTAGCGGGTTGCAATGGTTCAATCGTTATAATTGAAAAGTAATGGAACTCAGTGTATTCAATATCAAAGGTGAAGATACCGGCCGTAAGGTGGTTCTGAACGAGTCTGTTTTTGGCATTGAGCCCAACAACCATGCAATCTACCTTTCTGTGAAGCAGTATTTGGCTGCTCAGCGTCAAGGCACTGCCAAGGCGAAGGAAAGAAGTGAAATGAGCGGTTCTACTCGCAAGCTCGGTCGTCAGAAGGGTGGCGGTGGAGCACGTCGCGGTGATATCAACTCTCCCGTGTTGGTGGGTGGTGCTCGCGTGTTTGGTCCCAAGCCTCGTGACTATCGCTTCAAGATCAATAAGAAAGTGAACGCTTTGGCTCGTCGTAGTGCTCTCAGCTACAAGGCTCAGGAAGGTTCTCTCATTGTTCTCGAAGACTTCAACTTGGACGCTCCGAAGACCAAAGCTTTCGTGGAAATCGTAAATAATCTTAAAATTTCCGACAAGAAGGTGCTTATGGTGTTGCCGGAGGCTAATAAAAATGTATATTTGTCAGCTCGCAATATCCAACGTGCGCAGGTTGCAATTGCATCGGACATCAATACTTATGGTGTGTTGAATGCCGGTGTGATGGTTGTAACCGAAAATGCGTTGAATGCTATTGAAGCTGTCTTAACCAAATAAGATACATAGCAATCATGGCATATATCATCAAACCCCTGGTCACTGAGAAGATGACCGCAATGACAGAGAAGCAGAACAAGTTCGGCTTCGTTGTGCGTCCTGATGCAAACAAGCTTCAGATTAAGAATGAAGTGGAAGAATTGTATGGTGTGAAAGTTGTTGCAGTGAATACTATCAAGTATGCCGGCAAGAACAAGTCTCGCTATACTCGTTCAGGTATGATTAAGGGTCGTACCAACGCTTTCAAGAAGGCTATCGTAACGCTTCAGGAAGGCGAAACTATCGATTTCTATAGCAATATCTAAATAAAAAATGGCAGTACGTAAATTTAAGCCCACGACACCGGGGCAGAGACACAAGATTATTGGTACGTTCGAAGAAATTACTGCATCCGTACCAGAAAAATCTCTCGTTTGCGGTAAGCGCGTATCGGGTGGTCGTAACAATGTCGGTAAGATGACTATGCGTTATCTTGGCGGCGGCCACAAGAGAAAGTTCCGCTTCATCGACTTCAAGCGTGAGAAAGACGGTGTTCCCGCAACAGTGAAGACCATTGAGTACGATCCCAACCGTTCGGCTCGTATCGCATTGCTCTTCTATGCGGATGGTGAAAAGCGTTATATTATCGCTCCTAATGGATTGAAAGTTGGCGACAAGTTGATGTCCGGTGCAGATGCAGCTCCCGAAATCGGAAATGCACTTCCTTTGCAGAACATTCCCGTGGGTACTGTGATTCACAACATCGAGCTTCGTCCCGGTCAGGGCGCTCTGCTCGTTCGTTCGGCCGGTAACTTTGCACAGCTCACTTCTCGTGAAGGTAAGTACTGTGTTGTGAAGTTGCCTTCCGGTGAAACTCGCCAAATTCTTAGTGCATGTAAAGCAACTGTAGGTAGTGTTGGTAACTCTGACCACGCACTCGAATGCTCCGGTAAGGCCGGTCGTTCTCGCTGGTTGGGTCGTCGTCCTCACAACCGTGGTGTTGTTATGAACCCTGTGGATCACCCGATGGGTGGTGGTGAAGGCCGTCAGAGCGGTGGACACCCGCGTTCACGTACAGGTCTGTATGCTAAGGGCTTGAAGACTAGAGCTCCGAAGAAGCATTCAAGCAAGTACATTATCGAAAGACGTAAGAAGTAATAAGCACTAAAGAATAAACATTATATGAGTCGTTCATTAAAAAAAGGTCCGTACATCGCTGTCTCTTTGGAAAAGAAGATTCTTGCTATGAACGAAAGCGGCAAGAAGAATGTGGTGAAAACATGGGCTCGTGCCTCAATGATTTCCCCCGACTTCGTGGGACACACTGTTGCGGTTCACAATGGTAACAAGTTTATTCCTGTTTACGTTACTGAAAACATGGTAGGACACAAGCTCGGAGAATTTGCTCCGACTCGTAAGTTCGGTGGCCATGCAGGTAACAAGAAAAAGTAAACAGGCAACTCCAATCCTGTAATATAAATAAAAACAAATAATGGGAGCAAGAAAAAGATTAGCGGCTGAAAAAAGAAAAGAAGCCCTGAAAACCCAATATTTTGCTAAACTGCAAAATGTCCCCTCTTCTCCGCGTAAGATGCGCTATGTCGTAGATATGATTCGCGGCATGGAGGTTAACCGCGCTCTCGGAACTCTGCACTTCTCAAAGAAGGCAGCTTCCGAAAAGGTTGAGAAGTTGCTGCGTTCTGCTATCGCTAACTGGGAACAGAAAAACGAGCGTAAGGCAGAAGATGGCGAGTTGTATGTTACTGTAGCTTACGTGGACGAAGGCGTAACGCTGAAGCGTATGCGTCCGGCACCCCAAGGCCGTGGTTACAGAATTCGTAAGCGTTCAAACCATGTAACTTTGTTCGTTGGAACAAAAACAAACGATTAATTAGCAAAGTATGGGACAAAAAGTAAATCCGATAAGTAACAGACTTGGTATCATCCGTGGTTGGGAATCCAACTGGTTTGGAGGTTCAAACTTCGGTGATAACTTGCTTGAGGATAGCAAAATCAGAAAATATCTCGATGCGCGTTTGGCCAAAGCCAGCGTTTCCCGCATAGTTATCGAGCGTACTCCGAAACTGATTACTATTACCGTTTGCACGTCTCGCCCGGGCATCATCATCGGTAAGGGTGGTCAGGAAGTTGATAAGCTCAAAGAAGAGTTGAAGAAGATCACTGACAAGGATGTTCAGATTAACATCTTCGAAGTGAAGAAGCCTGATTTGGATGCAACCATCGTTGGTAAGAGCATCGCCCGTCAGGTGGAAGGTAAGATTGCTTATCGCCGTGCCATTAAGATGGCCATCGCCAACACTATGCGTATGGGTGCGGAAGGTATCAAGGTGCAAATCTCAGGTCGTCTCAACGGTGCTGAAATCGCCCGTTCTGAGATGTTCAAGGAAGGACGTACTCCGTTGCACACTTTCCGTGCTGATATCGACTACTGCCAGACTGAAGCTCTCACTAAGGTGGGTCTGCTCGGTATTAAGGTTTGGATTTGTCGTGGTGAAGTGTATGGCAAGCGCGACTTGACCCCCAACTTCACACCGGAGAAGGAAACCCGTGGCGGATTTGGAAACAATGGTCGTAAGTTCCGCGGCAAGAGAAATAACAACCGTTAATTTTAGAGTATTATGTTACAACCGAAAAGAACAAAATACAGAAGACCGCAAAAAGGCCGTTGCAAAGGTAACGCACAGCGCGGCAACCAATTGGCTTTCGGTAGCTTCGGCATAAAGAGTCTTGACACACACTGGATTACCGGTCGTCAGATTGAAGCTGCCCGTGTGGCCATGACACGTTATATGCAGCGTGAAGGTCAGAGCTGGATTCGCATTTTCCCGGACAAACCTATCACCAAGAAGCCTGCTGATGTGCGTATGGGTAAAGGTAAGGGTGACCCCGTAGGATATGTGTTCCCCATTACTCCCGGCCGTATTATTTTCGAGATCGAAGGAGTTCCCTTTGAAGTTGCTAAAGAGGCTCTCCGCCTGGCAGCTCAGAAACTTCCTGTAACAACTAAGTTTATTGTTAGACACGATTACGACAAAAACGCCTAATTATGAAAATTGCAGAAATCAGACAGATTCCGGTTAACGAATTGGCAGAGCGTACTAACGCTGAAGTGGCCAAGTATAACCAGATGCTGCTTAACCACAGCATCTCTCCCTTGGAAAATCCTGCACAGATTAAGGAACAGCGTCGTACCATCGCTAAGATGAAGACTGTGTTGAGAGAAAATGAACTTAATAAATAAGCGGTTCAGATGGAAGTAAGAAACTTAAGAAAGACAAGACAAGGTGTTGTTGTTAGCAACAAAATGGAAAAGACCATCGTGGTTGCTGCAAAGTTTAAGGAAAAACACCCCATATACGGTAAGTTCGTCTCCAAGACCAAGAAGTACCATGTTCATGACGAAAAGAACGACTGCAATGTCGGTGATACCGTGTTGATCATGGAAACTCGTCCCCTCAGCAAGACGAAGCGTTGGAGAGTAGTAGAAATCGTAGAAAGAGCGAAGTAATATGATACAGACAGAATCAAGATTGACCGTAGCAGATAATAGCGGTGCTCGTGAAGCCCTCTGCATCCGTGTTCTGGGTGGAACAAAGAGACGTTATGCTTCTGTAGGTGATGTGATTGTCGTTTCTGTGAAGAACGTAATCCCGTCAAGTGATATTAAAAAAGGCACCGTATCAAAGGCTTTGATTGTTCGCACAAAGAAGGAAATCCGTCGTGCAGATGGCTCATACATCCGTTTTGATGATAACGCCTGTGTTCTGCTTAACAACGCCGGAGAGTTGAGAGGTAGCCGTATCTTCGGCCCTGTTGCGCGTGAACTGCGTGCAGTAAACATGAAAGTCGTATCCCTCGCGCCCGAAGTGCTCTAATCACATAGTAAAGTAAAAACTGATGAGTAAGTTACATATCAAAAAAGGCGACACTGTGTATGTGAACGCAGGTGAAGACAAGGGAAAGACCGGTAAAGTGGTGAAGGTCCTTGTTGAAAAGAAGCGTGCTATCGTTGAGGGTGTGAACTTTGTGTCAAAAAGCCAAAAGCCTAATGCAAAGAACCCTCAGGGTGGTATTGTAAAAATGGAAGCACCTATTCATATCTCAAACCTGAACGTGGTTGACCCCAAAACCGGAAAACCCACTCGTATCGGTCGCAAGAGAAACGAAGAAGGTCGCTTAGTTCGCTATGCTAAAAAATCTGGAGAGGAGATTAAGTAATGAGTAATACTGCAAGTCTTAAGAAAGAATATGCCGAGAGAATTGCTCCGGCTTTGATGAAGCAATTCAACTATTCTTCATCTATGCAGATTCCCGTCCTCAAGAAGATTGTTATCAATCAGGGACTGGGTATGGCTACAGCTGATAAGAAAATCATCGACGTAGCTATCAACGAAATTTCTGCCATCACTGGTCAGAAGGCCGTTGCAACAGTTTCAAAGAAAGACGTTTCAAACTTCAAGTTGCGTAAGAAAATGCCTATTGGCGTTATGGTAACATTGCGTCGTGAGCGTATGTACGAGTTCTTGGAGAAGTTGGTACGTGTGGCTTTGCCCCGTATTCGCGACTTCAAGGGTATTGAAAGCAAGTTTGACGGAAGAGGTAACTATACACTTGGTATCCAAGAACAGATTATCTTCCCCGAAATCAATATCGATGCAATTGATCGTATCCTCGGTATGAACATCACTTTCGTAACTTCTGCACCGACAGACGAAGAAGGTTATGCTCTGCTCAAAGAATTCGGTTTGCCCTTTAAAAACGCAAAAAACAATTAATACGATATGGCAAAAGAATCGATGAAGGCTCGCGAAGTGAAAAGAGCCAAATTAGTCGCCAAGTATGCAGCCAAGCGTGCAGCGTTGAAGGAAATTGTAAATAAGTCTTCTGACCCCGTGGAAGCTTATGAAGCAGCCCGCAAACTTCAGGAGATTCCTCGCAACGCAAATCCTATCCGTTTGCACAATCGTTGCAAACTGACTGGTCGCCCCAAAGGTTATATCCGTTTGTTTGGTCTCTCTCGTATCCAATTCCGTGAGATGGCTTCTAGCGGTTTGATTCCCGGAGTAAAGAAAGCAAGTTGGTAAAAAGTTTTATTTAATATTGTCGGGGTTGGCCCGATTAATTAATAATTTTATATTATGACAGATCCTATAGCTGATTATTTGACGCGGTTGCGCAATGCCATCCAGGCAAAGCATCGTGTGGTGGAAGTGCCCGCTTCAAATTTGAAAAAGGACATCACAAAGATCCTTTTTGAGAAGGGTTACATTCTCAACTACAAGTTTGTTGAGGACGGCCCTCAGGGTACAATCAAGATTGCGCTGAAATATCACCCTCAGAGCAAGGTGAGCGCTATCAAGAGCCTTTCCAGAATTTCGAAACCCGGTATGCGTAAGTATACTGGCTATCGCGAAATGCCGAGAGTTATCAATGGTTTGGGTATCGCTATCCTTTCCACATCTAAAGGTGTAATGACAGACAAAGAAGCTGCTGAACTCAAAATCGGTGGTGAAGTTCTTTGCTTTGTATATTAATTAGGAGGAACAATATGTCTAGAATAGGTAAGTTGCCGATTAACATCCCTGCAGGAGTAACAGTTACGCTGAAGGATAATGTAGTGTCTGTAAAAGGACCGAAGGGTGAGTTGTCTCAAGCTATTGATCCTTCTATCTCTGTTTCAATCGAAAACAATGAAATCGTATTCTCTATCAACGAAGAGAATGAAAGTGTTGAGCAGAAGCAGAAGCAGGCTTTTCATGGTCTGTACAGATCTTTGGTGAACAACATGGTTGTTGGTGTTTCCGAAGGTTACAAGAAAGAGCTTGAACTCGTTGGTGTAGGTTATCGTGTATCTAATCAGGGCAACCTGATGGAATTCTCATTGGGCTATACACACAGCATTTTCATTCAACTGCCGAAGGAGATTAAGGTTGAAACGAAGTCTGAAAGAAATAAAAACCCGTATATCTGCCTTGAGTCTTGCGATAAGCAACTCTTGGGTATGGTTTGTGCTAAGATTCGTTCTTTCCGTAAGCCTGAGCCTTACAAGGGTAAGGGTATTCTCTTCGTGGGCGAACAGATCAGAAGAAAGTCTGGTAAGTCTGCAGGTGCTAAGTAATTTTAATAGAATAAGATTATGACGACGAAAAAAGAACAAAGACGCATTAAGATTAAATATCGGGTTCGTAATAAAATCTCAGGAACTACCGAGTGTCCCCGTATGAGCGTATTCAGAAGCAATAAGCAGATTTACGTTCAGATTATTAACGACGAAACTGCCTCTACATTGGTGGCTGCCTCTTCTTTGGGCTTTGAAGCTATGCCCAAAAAGGAACAAGCTGCTAAGGTGGGCGAAGCCGTAGCGAAGAAGGCGTTGGAAGCCGGCATCACTAAGGTGGTGTTCGACCGTAATGGTTATCTTTATCACGGACGAGTGAAGGAAGTTGCCGAAGGCGCACGTAAAGGTGGACTTAAATTCTAATGATTATGGCAAACAGAGTAATTGTTAATAGTGAAGAATTAAAGGATAGACTCGTTGCTATCAATCGTGTAACTAAGGTTACTAAGGGTGGTCGCACTTTCACTTTCGCTGCTATCGTAGTGGTTGGTGATGGCAAAGGCGTAATCGGATGTGGCTTGGGTAAAGCCGGTGAAGTTACTGCTGCTATCGCCAAGGGTGTTGAAGCTGCCAAGAAGAATCTCATCAAGGTTCCTGTTATCAAGGGTACAGTACCTCACGGTCAAGCTGCCAAGTTCGGTGGTGCAGATGTATTGATTTTGCCTGCATCTGAAGGTACCGGAGTTGTGGCTGGTGGTGCCATGCGTGCCGTGCTCGAGAGCGTAGGTATTAAGGATGTTTTGGCCAAGTCTAAGGGTTCTTCCAACCCTCATAACCTTGTGAAAGCAACCATTCTCGCTTTGAGCGAAATGCGTGATGCGCGCACAGTGGCTGAACATCGTGGAATTTCAATGGAAAAAGTATTTAGAGGATAATTCTTATGGCAACAATAAAGATTAAGCAAATCCGGAGCCGAATTGGAGCTTCCATTGACCAGAAGAGAACACTTGATGCACTTGGTCTGAAAAAGTTGTATCATACAGTTGAAAAAGAGGACACTCCTGTTCTCCAAGGTATGATTCGCAAGGTACATCATTTGGTAACTATCGTAGAATAATCATTTCTAAAAGACGAACAATGAAATTACATACATTAAAGCCTGCCGCAGGTTCTGTAAAGACTCGTAAAAGAATCGGTCGTGGACCCGGTTCCGGATTGGGTGGAACATCAACTCGCGGTCACAAAGGTGCTAAGCAGCGCTCTGGTTATAGCAAGAAGATCGGATTTGAGGGTGGACAGATGCCCTTGCAGCGTCGTTTGCCTAAGTTCGGTTTCAAGAACATTAACCGCGTTGAGTATAAGGCTATCAACATTGACACTTTGCAGGCATTGGCTGAAGCAAAGAACCTCGAAACTATCGGAATGGAGGAACTCATTGCTGCAGGTTTTGTTTCTGCAAATCACAAAGTGAAAATTTTGGGCACAGGTACACTTACTAAGAAAGTTAACGTTACTGCACATGCTTTCTCAAAGACTGCAGAAGCTGCTATCGTTGCTGTAGGTGGTACTGTAACAAAACTCTAAACATTGAATTTCGATGAAGAAAATAATCGAAACAATCAAGAACATCTGGAGAATTGAGGATTTGAGAACTCGAATCCTCATCACTCTCCTTTTTGTTGCTATCTATCGCTTTGGATCATTTGTTGTACTGCCTGGTATTGACCCTAACGCACTTCAGCAATTGCAAGCTCAAACGAGTGATGGCTTGATGTCCTTGTTGAATATGTTCTCAGGAGGTGCTTTCTCCAATGCATCAATTTTTGCATTGGGAATCATGCCCTACATCTCAGCATCTATCGTGATACAGCTCTTGGCTGTGGCCGTGCCGTATTTCCAAAAGATGCAGAGAGAAGGTGAGAGCGGACGTCGAAAGATTAATCAGTACACACGTTGGTTGACAATAGCCATCTTGTTGTTCCAAGCTCCTACTTACCTCATTAACTTGAAAGCTCAAACGGCCGGTGCCGGTGCTTTCTTGGTGGGAGATGGTTTCTGGTTTATGCTTTCTTCTACGATTATCTTAGCCGCAGGTAGCATGTTTATCCTTTGGCTGGGTGAACGTATTACAGACAAGGGTATTGGTAATGGTGTTTCTTTGATCATTATGATTGGTATCATCGCACGTATGCCGAGTGCCATCATTGAAGAACTCACTTCTGCATTGTATAGTGCAGATGGAGGTGGACTCATCAAGTTCCTCTTTGAAATTTTGGCTCTGTTGGCAGTTATGGCTTTGGCAATCATTTTGGTGAAAGCTGTTCGCCGTGTGCCGGTACAATATGCAAAGCGTGTAGAAGGTGGTCGTACTTTGGGCGGTGCTCGTCAGTACATTCCTTTGAAACTTTTTGCGGCGAATGTAATGCCTATCATCTTTGCTCAAGCCATCATGTTTATTCCTCTTGTGCTTGCACAATTGGCAGGTGATGGTAGCAGTTGGTTCCTCTCGCAGTTCCTTGATCACACAAGTGTTCTCTATAATATTGTGTTTGTGTTCTTAATTGTTGCATTCACATACTTCTATACAGCCATCACCTTGAA
>JAEIGA010019609.1_pt1 | contig 10310 bp, 16 predicted proteins | sample 9270691 | NCBI WGS metagenome assembly JAEIGA01 (sample SAMN17057246, study PRJNA624740) | gut metagenome | biome: biome; isolation source: fecal sample | host: Bos grunniens | place: China: Xizang | collected 2019
ACACAGGCGATTGGAACACAGGCGATTGTAACACAGGCAATCGTAACACAGGCGATTGGAACACAGGCGATTGTAACACAGGCGATTGGAACACAGCAAGCTATTCTACGGGCGTGTTTAATACAAAAGAGGCTACTATTCTTATGTTTAATAAGCCTAGCAATTGGACATATTCAGATTGGAGAAATTCAGACGCTAGATGGTATTTGCTAGATATGCCTACAGAATACACAGATACTGAATTTGTTTCCGATTATGAAATGACGGATGAAGAAAAGAAAGCTCATCCCGAGTATGTTACAATTGGTGGTTATCTTAAGACAGTACACCATGAAGCAGATGTACAGACATGGTGGGATACATTAGCAAGCCATAAGAAAGATGCAATTAAAGCATTACCTAACTTTGATGCCGAGATTTTCAAAGAAATTACAGGAATTACAGTTTAGTACTTGACATAGAGGTTGTGGTATGGTATAGTCAGACCATACCACAGAAAGGAAAACAAGATATGTACACACTAGATGATTTAAGAGCAGACATGGCTAGGGACGCTTTTGGTGTACTCGAACAAACACCGTGTAATGGAAGTTGGGAACAACTAGATACCACTCCTCTAAAGTCAAGAGCGCCTAAACAACAGAGAAAGCATTTTAACGTGGGCGATGCTGTAATAGTTACAGCTCAAGGCTATAACTACTCTAATCAAATTGGAGTTGTCGCTAATGTTAGTGGTGGCACAGCGAGAGTCATTTTTGAACGTGGCAATAGCTCGTACAAGTTCGAGAGATTAGATAAATGGGACTTGCCTGTAAGCTGTGAACTAGAGCATATACTAAGCAAATATCATGTTAATGTTTATAAGAAATATACAAAAATGCGTGAAAGAAAGGAAGAAGCAGAATCTATGGATGATACTTATGAAGAATTCGTAAATAGAAGTTATGACACTTGTTTAAAATATTTAGATGCAATTACAAATACAAAAGCAAAAGAGAAAAGAAAGGAAGTAAAAGACATGGCAACAAATTTAACAGGATTTAAGAGAGTAGCAATTATTGATTTTGGAGGTTATAACAACAAGTACGCTTACGCTTTATATGATGACACCGTTGAAGTAGGTGATACTGTAGTTGTAACAGGTAAAGCAGAAGGACAGCTTCTCACAGTAACCGAGATTATCAACGCCACAGATACAAGTGTTAATATCACAGCAGAAGTCATTGCAAAGGTTGATATGTCGACTTACAACAAGCGTGTGGAGAACAGAAAGCGCAAGGCTGAATTGATGAGACAGATGGATAAGGCTATTGCAGAGAACAAGGAAATTGACAAGTACGCAGAGTACGCTAAGTTCCTTGGAAAAGACTTTGAAAAGATGTTTGAAGAGTTCAAGACCCTCTAAATTTATCTACCCCCACCCCTACTCCACAGTAGGGGTTTTCCATTTTCAATCCTTATTTTCCTTCTACGTTTCACGTGAAACCTTTTTCATTTTCATTTTCAATCCTCATTCTCAATTATGAAACCCATACCAATTTTCATTCTCATTTTCAATTTCCATACCACCCTTGTTTATTCCCAATTCTAGCCCCTCAATTTCCCTACCCATACATTTTCCCACCTACCATTCTAAAATCCCTTCTAGCCCCATTTACGCCCCTCACAGCCCTATATTATATACTAAGTATCAGATACTAAGTGTCAGACCTGTAGTCTCAAGTGTTATGTCCCTATTTACACTTTCATATGGCTCGGCAGAGGCACATACCCCTACAAGCCCCAAATTCACCCCAAATCCGAATCTTACCCCTCCACCCTAACAACTTTACCTATACAACCCTATCGTGGCTTATTTTGCCGTTTATGGACGTTACAAGGGCATATCTGTACACACCCACTCCATCTCACCCCCAAAACTTTTTCACCTACCCTATTGACAAACAGCCTTTTATGTGATAAGATATAATCAAGCTAAGAGGTTGGCACTTCTCCCTTCACTAGCCTCTAGCAAGACAACTGAATAGCGTAGGTACGTAACAGGCGTACAAACGTACAACTACAGGCGGTGTGGCTTTGGTCAATCCATTGTCGCACCGCTATCCCCTTGAGGGGCATAACTTATAAGTCACGGCGTAATTAGGCGTGCCTATTACCTATCAGCCTTGGGGCGAACAAATGTTTCCAATTACCCCAAAGTTTAGTGGGCAAATATATGTTCAGCTTGGGAGTTCACGATTCGATTGTGGGCAATTTAATAATAACTTATAAGTTAAAAGATAATAAAGATAACTTATAAGTTATTATAGATATACAATTTAACTTATATGTATAATTGTATTAAATAAAATACAATATATATATTGACAAATATATAATAATATGTTACCCTATTATATAATATATATAATATAATATAATATATATAGTTATATATAATAATATAATATAATAATATATAAAGTATATAATATTATACAAATTATATATTATATGTTAATTATTATATACATTATAACTTATAAGTTAATATATAATAAATATATATAATATAAATATTATTAAGCACGCTTCGTCGTTGTCATTCGATTGTACACAATCAAAAAATTTTTTATTTTAGGGGTTGACATACGCCGTGTGCGGTGCTATTATAATACGTGTAAGGGGCAGAACCCCAAAGGAGGAAAACATGATAGGAATTAGAACAACAAAAACACGCAAGTCAATCAACAGAGACGATTTAAGAAACTTATGCATCAGACAGGAGTATTACACTAGAGGCGATTGTAAAGCCTATGAAGAGCTTTTAGATTTCGTAACTGACAGAAACATCACAGACACCGATATTATCGCAATAGCTGATAACATCTATGACCATTCAGATATTGACCGTATTATGAGTGAATATGGCTGTGGGTCAGATGACGTATTTGACTCAATCTATTTCAACGTGGGCGAGCTGGTGCATTGGTTCTGTGAAAGTAGTACAATGTAATCAACAGGGGAACGCAAGTTCCCTTTTGCCTTATGTAATAATAACTTATAAGTTAATACACCATAATGTTGCACTTAAATAAATACAATTTAGGTGTTGACATTAGTTTTAATCCATGTTATTATTATCATGTTGATAGGACAAAGGAGGTAAATAAAATGACAAGAGAAGAACTGGTATTACAGAGATTAAACACATTGGAAAAAAGGTTACACAAAGCCTTAGAGAACAACGATGAGGTAAAAGTTAACCTAGTTGTCGCTGAGATAGGTGGCTACATTGATGCTATTGTAGACTTAGGTTACAAACCTATCAGAAACGACGATGAAGCCTATATGTATAATGGCTATTGGATTTATACATATACAGCCATTGAAGATGTAAGATAAAAAATATCAAAATAGGGGTTGACAGTTGTCAATCCCTATGATATACTAACTATAGTAAAACAAATAAGCAAGCGCAGGGCGCAGGAGGTAAACTTATGAGAACTAATTTAATCTATTCTAAGACAGGCAGAGCTGTAAACAATCATATTGTAGAAACTAAAGACCGTGAGATTAATCTATACAGCTACAATTCATTAGTATGTAGCCTTAGAAATACAACTCAATGTGATAGAATCATAGTATTTGGGCGTGATTATCGCTATTCTAAGACAACCATGAAGTATCTAGTTGATTTCTTAAGACAGAACGGTTTCACAGAGTTGAACAATATCAAGGCTGTCGATGAGGCTATTGAACACGCTGACATTTACGGCTATACAACTGTTAACGGGTTGACCTGCTTTATGTGGATTGACAACACAATGTATTAATGGGTATAATGTTTCACGTGAAACATTTACTATAGACATTATTCCTTCTCAGAGGGCGAGTGTAGAAGCTCGCCCTTACAGCTTTTATGATGATAACTTATAAGTCAGAAATACTATATAAATTGTCTGACAATTTAATAAAAAGTTGCACAATAAAAGTGTTGACAAATGGCTCAGACCATGTTATTATATATACATAGTAAGCCAAGAGCTTAAGGAGGTAGAAAGATGCTAGTAACTAGATTAAACAATGGAACTATTGATATTACGGTTGACTCATACGGAAAGTCAATGTATGGCGGTTGGTATGCTAACTTCCATTATCCATACAACGGCGAGATACATTTTGATGGTATCAGACGAGACAAGCTCTCAGACCTATGCGCAGAGCTACACGTAAGCCGTACAGCGTTACAACGTGACGTTACACGATTCGATAACTAACCCACAGCGATACTAGAGAACACGAACAAGTGTTCTCTTTTTATATGAGAAGATAACTTATTTGTTCAAGTTGCACAGATAACTTATAAGTTATGTTTTAATGAATTGTCTGACAATTGTTATTAAAGTCTAACGATTTAAGTGTTGACAAAGGACGGTTGTAATGGTATTATATAACCATAGAGAACGGAAAGTTCAAAGGAGGTTAATATGAACAAAATACCAAAACAAAGAATGATTTATTCAAACTATGATTTATCAGAAAACTATTCAGACGAAGACGTTATTGAACAGTTAACGGAAAATGGAATAGAACGTGAAGATATTACAGATAATATGCTTTGGGAAGAACGTTACTTTATGGATGAAGTAGAGTGGGAAGAAGCTAAAGAGCTTTTAGAACGTGTGTTTGGCGACGATGAACTTATTGTGTTTGGAGCAGTGGGACGTTGGAATGGTGTATTTGATGGCGGTTTCGTATGCAACGGGCTTGATGATATATTGGAGCATTGCACACAAGATTGTAATTATATCGAGTTTTATGACGAGAACGGACATCTATTTTTACATTGCACACATCACGATGGCTCTTGTTTATTTGAAATTAAGAGGCTTACAGAAGAAGGTTATAATTACTATAGTAATTGGAATTACAATTGGGAAGACCAAAGACCACAAAGCTATATTTGTGAGCAACTTGCAAGACGCTACTCAAGGCTATTTAGAATTGCAGAAAAACAGTGGGGCTGTCCTGCAAGGGAATACGAGCCTATCACAAAAGAGAATATAATGAACCATTTTGCAAAAGAGGCTAGAAGCTTTTATTCATAAACAGTAGGGAACATTTGTTCCCTTTTTGTTTTAGCATAACATAACTTATAAGTTATAAATATAGAACAAACGTTCTTTAAATTAGGGCTTGACATTGAGCGTTTAGTATGATACTATAATATTGTCCTTGAGGGACAGAGATTCCTATTTTTAATACAATGTTTATTATGCACAAGGTTTGCAAGTTCCTACCAAAAACTTGCTAAAAAAGGTATTGACATACAGTAAAATGTATGCTATAATATATACATAATAACAAAGGAGGAACAAAACATGGCATTGATTTCTTATGAAGACCTTAAGGCAAAGGCTATAGAAATGCTCAAGGATAATGATGAATTATTCGTGGACATGGTTAACGAGCTTGATTCATACAATGGATTTGCTGATGGTTTTAGAGCTTATCCAATGTACGAGATTGGTGACCTTTACTGTGGCGTTAAAATTGGTGATTTCTTAGATATGCTTACAAGCGATTTTAAACACACAGACGAGTATTTTTACCGCGGCATTTATGGTATCGAGTCTACAGACAGTATTGCAGACCTTTATCATGACAATGTAGATGCAGATGAATTGCTCGAGCAGTTAATTGAGTATTATCCACATATTAGTTTTGAATGCTACGATGGTGGCTCAGAGCTTGAAGAGATGGTAACAGCACTTGACGAGAATGCAGAGTTCTACGAAGAGGAATTAGGCTACTATACAGCAGTAGACGAGGACGAAGACTAGGTATCAATTATTTATTATCATATTTTATGGTTAACCACAATATGAAAGGGTTGTGGTTTTCCACAAGGTTTGATTAGCTTGTATTGAATCACTTAATTTAAGGGCGAACTTTTGTTCATTGGGTTCGCCCACCTCCTTGACAGGTCACTTTATTTCGGTAAAGTTTTCTGATATGCGGGGCAGAGAAATCTGTCCCATACCTCCTTATGGATAATAACTTATAAGTTAACTATAATTGTCAGACAATTCTGAATTTAATTTAGGTGTTGACAACGTGTCTATGATATGTTATTATAATATTGTCAAAGGACAAAGGAGGAAACTGAAATGAGAGAAACAAGAATGATAGTAGTAAGCGACTTATTTGATACAGAGTTCGTGCTTTGCGTTACAAACTTGGACAACATACAGTTACAGACAATGTTAAGTCAATTCGAGACAGACATGGAGAACGGCGAAGGTAGACCGTTCAGCGACATTGTAGAACACTATGTAGATAACGACAGCTTTGAGATAGGCTGTTATATCAAAGAGTTAGGCGGTTCAGACGATAGCGATTTTGAAGACGTTATTGACTTAGACCTTGACTTTTTATGTCAGTGCAACGCTTACCAAATCAGTGTTGTACACAGTAGAAAAGAGTTAAACTAGGGCTACGGCTCTAGTTTTTATTTTGTAACTACTTATAAGTTAAAAATATTTTTTCAAAAAAGGTGTTGACATTTTGTTTGTAGTATGCTATTATACTTATATAAACAAAGGAGGTACAATTTTATGAAAACAGTTAAAACAATTGATTTCATTACAGAAGTGATTAAGGCGCTTGAAGAAAAAGGATTTGAATATGGAGATATATTTGAAACTCTACTCGGTTACAGAGAAAATAATTCCTATGTTTGGTATAGTGTAGCAGAAAATTATATGTTTTTTACAACCGATGAAAAAGAAGAAGAAGTTAAGTACAGAACAATGGAGAAAGCATTTAATGATTATTTATTGGAAAACGGTTGCGAACAAGGTGAAAGAATTTTAATTTTGGTTGAATGGTAGGAGGTAAACAATTATGTTTAGATTATCAGATTATGACTTTGAGTATTCAGAAAAGGATTATGTAGCTTTTATAGCGGTGTTTAAGAAGTTCGTTGAATTGCTTAATGTAATGAACGAGCCTATGAGAGCGTTCTTCTCAGAAGCAGAGATAATTGAACACGCTGAAACATACGCACTCGAGTATGTAGAGATGAGACAGACTAGAAAAGTATCTTCTATCATAGCGGACTTCGTTGAACAGTGTGAGGAATACCTTGACTACAATTCATTTTTAAATATTGCTGTTGACGATTCGGACAGATACGACGATATGTTATGGAACATATATGGCGACTTATGTGAGTAGGGTTTAAGCCCTACTCTTTTTTAATGTACGATATTAACTTATAAGTTATTATAGTGTACATAAATATGGACATAGGTCTGTAACGCTCAAATTTGCCCCTTAAAGCGATTTTAATTTTCATTCGATAACTAATTCAGATTTTCATTTTCTATTCTGATTTGGGGCATATATGGACGTTGTAGAGGCATATTAATTATGATTTTCATTTTCAAATCTGAGCGTGATTTTTATTTTAAAATTTCTTTTAAAAAACTATTGACAAATAGAAAATATAATGCTATTGTATATGTATAGTAAATATTAAGTGTCGGCACTTAAGTGTCGGAATAGGAGGTTATTATGGAACAATTAAACATTAACAATGGAGAGACAATCAGAGTATTAAACAAAGGTGGCAGATATAAAGAGTACACTACTTTCTTTTTACGTAACAAGGACACTTTACAGTCACAGCTAGAGGAGACCGTAGGAGATGGTGAGAACGAACTAGCCAACATTATAGACGGTTTTTACACTAGCCAAAATCTTGAAATGACTTTAAGCCATCCACACGTAGTGTTATGTAAAGCAATGCACCACAACGGTAATGATGAGGTATTAGTATTACAAGATTCTATAGACGGTACTATCTTTTTAGTGTGCAACGGAGACTATTATATCTCTAAAGGTATCAAACTAAACGAAGTAAAAGCACAGATGAACAATGTGTTTATTCAGCTTGACCAGTTAGAGGCTTTGATTAATTACACAGGCGCAGAGTGTGAAGAAACATTCGATAAGCTACACGAAGAGGTAGCTGATATACTGAATATCTATTCAGAGTATATTAGCTTAGACTAGTCAATTCGCCGTGGCTACTAGGTTAACCCAATTACCTAGAGTCACGGCTTTTTGTGTACGTTTCACGTGAAACATGGGAATAATAACTTATAAGTAGCTTCCCCTTTTTATAAATAACTTATAAGTTAAGTCTTATTAAATTGTGTACACAATTCATCAAAAAGTCTAACAATAAAAGCGTTGACTTTATCCGTTGACTATGGTATTATAAAGACAGTTAAGGAACGGCGGTTCTAAAACGCAAGGAGGAAAAGATGACTAAATACGTTTTAACAATGGGATTATTTGACAAGGATAGCAAGCTACAGGAAATTAGCACATTAGAGGCTAGTAAGGTACTCAATCGCATGGTAGTTGCTAAATTAGGTTATGGCACTATTACAGAGGCTACAGGCGTTTACACGCATGAAAATGGTGAGGTAGTAGTTGAGCCTAGTTTGAGAGTTGAAATATTAGCGACTGAGGATACAATCAACGACGACAGTGTAAAGGCTTTAGCAGTAGCAATGAAAGAAACTTTCAATCAAGAATCAATCCTATTCGAAAAGGTTGAACAGCAGGCAAACTTTATTTAAACCACAAAGGACACCTCGAACGGGTGTTCTTTTTTGTTATGGTATAATAACTTATAAGTCAAAATAACCGAACAAAAGTTCTTTTAAAAAAGTGTTGACATATGAAATCAGTAGTAGTATTATAATATCAGATACAGAAAACAAACACATTTAAGGAGGGTTTAAACCATGTTATTATCAGAAGACAGATACTCACAGCTTAAGGAATCAGTAGAAAGCGGAAAAGCTACACCCGAAATTTTAAACCTATATGTCAGCGAGACAAAAAAGCGTGATACTGACCCCGCAAAGGTGCAGACAGCTAGAAAAGACGCTTTGAAGGTGGCAGAAGACTTTTATTATCCACAGAGCGTTATTGATGAGCTAAACGCTTGCAATAGCGTGGAAGGCATCAACCGCATTATGAAGAACGCTAAAAAGTTCATTTAATCTAACAAGGTAGCGAATAGCTACCTTTGTTTTTGTAGTAAAAAGATAACTTATAAGTTAATATATTCGAACAAACTTTCGTGTTGCAATTTGCTTGTAACTATGCTAGTATAATTACAGATACAGAAAACACATTTCAAGGAGGGTTCTAAAATGAAAAAAATTAATTGGTATGAGGTTATTCTTTATGTAGGTGTTGCACTTATCTTTGTCGGTTTTACACTTGGATTTCTCGCTTGTATTGACCAATTAGATAGACACGAATCAACCGCAACTGTTATCAGCATTGAGAGACTTGATGAGCAGATTGTATTGTTCGAAACTACAGACGGAAATATATGGGAATATACGTTCGATTTGAACGAGCCTATCGACATTGGAGACAAAGCAGAATTGACTTTCAAAGAGTATGAAGACTTTGATGAAACTAACGACAGTATTGTAAAAGTAAAGTGGGTTGAATAAACCCACTTTTTTATTTTAGGCATAGATAACTTATAAGTTATTGCTCTAACGCTCAAATATCCAAAATAAGCCCTTTAAACTAGTTTAGGCTAGAGTTGTTAGGCTAATAGTCTAAAGTGTCTTAAAATCCAAATATGAGCGTCTGAAGGCTATGTCTGCATTTAGAGTGACAAGATACAGTGACAAAAATTTTTTAAAAAAGTGCTTGCAATTGTTCTGAGACTATGCTATTATAATATTGTCCTTAAGGGACAGGGAAGCTTTACAACTTAATACAAGGAGGGTCAAGACTATGACTATTGAAATCGCTAAGGATTTTTTCGTTGAGGTATCTGAGGAGACAGTTGAGAAAGATGTAAACCTTAAGGTTTATCTCTATCTCACAGAGGTACGTAAGGCTCTTGAGGTTATGAGAACCGCTGAGTACGACTCTGAGGAGTACAACGAAGCCTATCACGTTGGAGACAAGTTTAACAACGGTTGGATAGGTGAGGGCTACGGTACAGGCTTACTTGATTATTGTGCTTATAACGAAGAGTACGAGTCACTTTGGAAAGAGTGCTACGGTCTCTATTGTGAGCGCAACGCAATCGAGCAAGACAAGTACAACGCTAAGTATATCGACGAGTTCATGGCTTTCGAGCGTGAAAACGTTGACTACGCTAACGGTCTTTGGATAGGCTCGGAAGAGGACTACGGTACATATTCCGATTGGTCTAAAGATATGTTTGGCTACCGCAAGCGTTGGAGAGTAGCAAGCCGATTATCTGAATAAGTTCG
>JAEIGA010019610.1_pt1 | contig 10309 bp, 9 predicted proteins | sample 9270691 | NCBI WGS metagenome assembly JAEIGA01 (sample SAMN17057246, study PRJNA624740) | gut metagenome | biome: biome; isolation source: fecal sample | host: Bos grunniens | place: China: Xizang | collected 2019
ACAGGAAGAAAGAAAAACGTGATCGTGACCTCTAACGGAAAGAATATCTTCCCCGAAGAACTAGAGACCTACCTTGGCAGAACACCGTTCGTTGCGGAATCTGTGATCGTCGGTTATATCAATCCCAAAAAGAAGGATTACGACGTTGTCGCCATCATTCACCCCGACTACGAGCGTGCCGAGGAGACCTTTGGCAAGGGCTACACGGCGGATATGCTGGATCTGGAGCTGAGAAAGGCAGTTGCCGAGGTCAACGGCATTGTGCAGTCCTACAAGCGCATTGAGACCTTTGTGATCCGACATGAGGAATTCCCCAAGAACACCTCGCGCAAGATCAAGCGCGCAGGCGTTGCCGACGAGGCATATGCGGATTATCTCGCAAAAATGAATGGGTAATGAATTGGATAACAATAAGAATTGCGCCCAACACGCAAACCGCGTGTTGGGCATATTCTTGTTTCGCAAAAAATTTTTTATCATTGTGCGTTCTTCCGCGCGGCGCGGCTCTCGTTTGTAGGGGCAACAAAGCAATCAAATTTTAAGGGCATTGTTTTTTAAATCCATTGACAAACCACAATAAATGTGATAAAATATATACGCTACACATTTGAATAATCCACATATTGGGGGAATACTATGGCAAAAATGTATTCTCTCCCCCTTTTATGTGGAAAATGTGTAGCAACATTGAGAGGAGCATTTTTCAGGTGTACTCTCTATGGGTACACCTTTTTTGTTTTTTGGGGGATAATGAAAATGGAAACTTACCGAATTGCATTTATCGGACACCGCGAAATTAACGAAAAACACCGTCTTGAAGCACCGCTCGATAAGATCATCAAAGAAGCCCTGTGCGAAAAGGAATTTGTGGAGCTTTTGGTTGGTTGGGTCGGCGATTTTGATATTCTGGCATCGGTCAGCGCAAAAATGGTGCAAAGAGCCAAGGGGAAACAAAACAGCCGCCTTGTGCTGATCATGCCCTACCACACGCAGAACGATGATTTTTACGAAAGATTTTACGACGAGGTACGGTATCCCATAGACTGGAGACCAACCCCCAAAACGGTATTCACAAAAAGGAACCGGTGGATGATCGATCACGCCGATCTACTTGTGGCATACGTTGAACCCGACCGCAATGATGAGACAATGACCACGCTCAAATACGCCGAGAAAAAGGGCATCAAAATGATAAATCTTGCAACCTTGGACGCAAAAAACCCCGTGGATCCGTTTTGAGGATCCACGGGGTTTTTATGTATTGAGACGATTACCGTCAATCGTCCTTACCGACGACGAACACGTAATTGGTAGTTGCGCTTCCGCCGATATTGAGCATCATGCCGTTTCTTGCGTTCGGCACCTGATAGGCTCCCGCCTCTCCCGCAACCTGACGGTACAGGTCGAGGAACATTCTCACGCCGCTCGCGCCTACGGGGTGTCCGCATCCGATCAGACCGCCGCTCGGATTGATCGGCTTGGCACCGTCAAATGCGATCACACCATCCTCAACGGCAACGTATTCCTTGCCGGGCTCGGTAATTCCAAACGCCGAGATCGCCGCGTATTCGCTCGAGCTGAAGCAGTCGTGCGTTTCGAATACGTCGATATCGTCCACCGTCAAACCGCTTCTGCGGTAGGCGTCAAGCACAGCCTGTCTCGTCCACGGCAGAACGTATTCCGAATTCTGTCCATCCGCGATCTTCTTGGAAAAGATCATGGGAGCAACTCTGTGACCGTAACCCTTGACGATCGGCTTATTCAGCCCATGCTTTTTGACGTAGCTTTCGGACGCCAGCACCACTACAGCCGCGCCGTCGGTGACCTGCGAGCAATCCGACACGGCAAGGCGTCCGCCAACCAAGGGATTGGTATCGGTTCCGCGCATCTTTGCCTGCTCGTAGCTCATAAACCACTTGCGCGTTTGCGCGCGGGGATTGCGCTTTGCGTTGTCATAATTCTGTGCCGCAATCTTTGCAAGCGCATTCATGAAGCGCTCTTCTTCAACGTCGTATTTCTTCAAAAGCTCATCTGCAAGACTTCCGAAAAGCTTCGGGAACGGGAAATCGATCCCCTTGCCTTCCTCCTCGTAGTAAGCGGCTCTGCCGAGAATGTCACCGCCGACCTTGGAATCCACGGTCTTCATCAGCTCCCAGCCAACCACCACGGCAACCTCGTAGTCGCCGTTCCGAATTTTGGTAATAGCTGCGTCGAGCGCAACCGAGCTCGATGCGCAGGCTGCCTCATATCTTGCCGACGGAACACCGTAAAACGCGGGATGGACCTCGGTCAGAAGCGCGCCCAAATGTCCTTGATTGACGTACTGCTCGGCAATGAAGTTGCCCACGAAGCAGGCGATCTGATTTTCACGGTTAAGAGCGATCATTTCGTCATAGTCAAAGCCCGCGTTGCCAAAGCCATCCGCGATCACCTCCTTGAGGAGGGCGATCATATTTTTACCTTCTTTCGTCCAGTTGCGCTCAAAATCGGTTTGCGCGCCGCCGAGTATATATACCTTATTCATGTTTCCACCTCTTATCTGAGCGATCTGAAATAGCTTCTGTAATCGTATTTGGACGGCTCGACCTTTGAGAACAGTGCGTCAACGTCTACACTTTTCAGTACGGTCTTGCCGAGACGCTCAACCACCAATGCCTTGACATCGGTAACGGTTGAAAGCGCGTCGATCATGGCAAGCGGTGGGCACCAGTTGAAGCCCGTTGCCATCACGTCGTCGGCAGAATGAATATCGTAGGCAACCGTGTCTGCCGTCACGAGCGCGTAGACGATATAACGGAGCAGGAAATCGAGACAGATCTTTGCTTCCGCCGACCGATTGTTGATCAGCTCCGCAAAGGCGTCCGCATAGTCACCGCTTTGAAGCTTTTTCGTGATCGTGTTCACAAACGGGAACTCGTATTGCAGCTTGTCACGATAGGTACCTGTAGCAACGTCGTAGACCGTCATGCGCTTCACGCCCGACTCGGTGATCTCCATCTTGTAAAGACCGCCCTTTGCCTTTCTTCCAAGCTTACCCTCCTTGATCAGCTTTTCCGCGAATGCGGGAAGCAGGAAGGTGCTGTGCGCGTAGTCGTCGGTGTTCGCATAGAGGTTATCCACGATCGCCTTATGCACGTCAAGTCCCACGAAGTCCGCCGTGGTCAGAGGTGCCATGGCACGTCCCGTAAACGGACCCAGGATCGAGTCGATATAGTCGATACCGCCGTTATCCTTGTAGGTCTCGGCAAACTGCATCGCCTCATTGATAAACTGAAATCCTATGCGGTTACCAAGGAACGCGGGAGCGTCCTTGACCTCAACCACCGTGCGAAGCAGCTTGTCGCTCAGGTATTCCCTGATCTCCTCCAGCACTGTGAGGTTAGTATATTTTGTGGGGATCAGCTCACAAAGCGTGAGATTGTAGGGGGGGTTGAACATATGTACGCCCATATAGTTGCCGCGGCGCTTTTCGTCAAAGCACTCGGCAAGACGGGTGATCGAAAGACCCGACGAGCCCGTGCAGGCAACGGCATCCTCGCGAAGCGCACTCGCCACGCGGTTGGTAACACCGATCTTGATCTCCAGATCCTCGGCAACGCTTTCGAATACGAGATCCGATTCGCTCACGCATTTTTCGAGCGAGGAATAGTCCACAGGGATCATATTCTGCGCAATGCTTTCGGCGCGAACCGACTTTCCCGCCTTCAGGATCGCCGCTTTGGATTTTTCAACGTCACGGCTGACCATATACACCTTAGCGTTTCCAAATGAAGCAAAAATTCCCGCGACGTTACAGCCCATGGTTCCATTTGCTCCGATTACGGTAATAACTTGAATGTTTTTCATTTGTTTCTCCATCGTAAGTTGATTTTTTTGCTTATAGCATCATTATATATCTTTTTTCTTTAAAACACAATGTATATTCTTATCGCACACATGAGCTTTTTGCGCACTTTGATAATTCTTCGGCTCAAAAAGAGCGATGTTTCAAAAACAGTACTATCGAATGCGATCCTAAAACAGATCGATAATCGACATGACCAGCCAAGTAACGGCACAGACCGCCGTGGCTGGAGAGCGTAGCGCAAAAAAGAGGCTTTTGGGAAGCATACGAAGAGAGCATCCCGGTGCATACGCCGAATCAGGATTTTCCCTCGCGTAACGGTGATAGATCTTTCGCGCCTCTCCCGCGGCAAACGCCGAAAACAGAAGAAAGACCACCAAAAGGCAGAACACGAAGATATCGTTACTGCCTGCGTTCACGTAGAACGCCGACAGGTAGGGTTGTCCAAACAGGCAAAACAAATTATAAAGAAGGTGCAAGGCAAATGCCGTAAAGAACGACCGTGTGGCATAGGTCACACAAGCCAACAGCACCCCGAGAAACAGATAGGATAGGAACTGCGGCAGTGAGAAGTGAAGCATAGCAAAAAGCAGACCGCTCGCGGCGATCGCCACGCCCGCACCAAACCGTTCGTATTCCGCGCAAAGGATCGCACGAAAAACAAGCTCCTCACAAAACGCAGGTAGGACACCGTAAGCTAAAATCGCGCATAGCGTCTGTGCGGTCGAGCCGCCTATACGCGCCACAAAGGTGCTGTACAACGTAAAGCTTCCCGTAAGGGAATCCACGCCACCCGTCAAAATACCGCACAGAAGTCCTCCGCTGATCATGACTACCAGCATAAACAAAGCAAACCAAATCTGGCGCGGTGGCGGCAAACGCAAGCGCAGACGTGAACGGATCGCACCGCCACGCAGCTTTCCATAAACCGCGGTGGGGACAAGGAAAATGATCACCTGCATCACAATGACCACGGCATACTCGTTGCTTCGGTTGGTCAGATAGAGGTCAACCAAGCGCGAGAGCAATAGCAAAACAAAGATACAAGCCACCATAATCGCAGGTGCGTGCAATGCATACGCCTTTGGTGCTTCGACATCGCGCACCTCCACGGCGTGCGCATCAGGATCTCGCTTGCCTTTCAAGAATGGGATCCGCGCACGCAGGGCCTGCAACAGACCGCCGCGCTTCGATTGGGTCGTCGCGTCACGCTCTGCCGCACCGACGGCACAGCGCATCACGCCACGCTCGGTCACGAGGAATTGCGCAGGAACATCGTGTGACTCACAGGGCAAGCTTTTGGCAACCATCGAAGCATAGACCGCGCCGACCGTAACCCCGCGAAAGCTTGCGAGAAACCGATCGTAGTATCCCTTGCCGTAGCCCAAGCGACTACCGTCGGGGGAGAAGGAAAGCCCGGGAAGAATACAGAGCGTCCTCTCGTCGGTCTCGCAGAGCGGTGCGTCGGCAGGTGGCTCAAAAATTCCGTAAGCCCCCTTGACAAGTCGCGCCTCGGGCGTCAGCACAAAGAACTGCATGGTAGTGGTCTCGGTATCGCATCGGGGGAAGGCGACCGTCTTTCCAAGCTTTCTTGCTAATCGGACGAGCGGGATCAGGTCGATCTCGGTTCCGCGCGGCGCGTACAAAAGCACGGCACTCGCCTGCCGAAAGGCGGGCATGTCCGCGATTGCCTCTACGATCCTTTTGTCATATGACTTTTTTTCTTCGGTCGGGATCGACGCGCGTCTCTCCTTGAGGAACGCGCGTAATTCCTGCTTGCTCATCTCAGTCGGCAAGCACCGCGCGGCGAATTTCGTCGGCAACGTCAGCACCCTTGAGTGCCGTTACAAGCGCAAATCCGAACTCCAACGCCACGCCTACACCTGCGGCAGTGATCACCTTGCCGTCGGTCACAACGCGTGCGCCGTCCGCAGGAAGCACAGCTCCCTTGAGCATCTCCTCAAAGCCGGGATAGCAGATCGCGCCCTTCCCTTCGAGATATCCGCGCTTCCCAAGCACCATAGGTGCGGCGCAGATCGCCGCCAGATAGCCTCCGCTTGTATACGCCGCCTTGAGGGCATCCTCCACCGTGCGGCTCTCATCCAGATTCTTCGCCCCCGGCATTCCGCCCGGAAGGATCACCATTTCGGGGTGCGCATCACGGTACATGGTATCGGGCATATCGGCTTGCACGGCAACTCCGTGCGCTCCAACGATCAAGTCGCCGCCACCCACGCCGACCGTGGTGACCTGTACACCGGCTCTCCGAAGCAGATCGAGAGGGCTCAATGCCTCTACTTCCTCAAAGCCGTTGGCTAAAAACATATAGACCATTGCTTGATCTCCTATTGCAATTTTTTACAGGTATATTATAATCTTTTCTATTGCCTTTGTCAAGACATTATGATATAATTAATAAGAAAATTATTAAAATATTTGATAAAAAAGGCTACAATAGGAGGATAGAAAATGAAACGACTTGACACCACTCAAGGACCCTTGATCAGGCAAATATTCGTGTTTTCAATTCCGATGATCATCACCACGCTGATGCAGCATCTGTTCGACATAGCCGACAAAGCCGTGTTAGGGCAAATGGCTGACGCGACGGCTGTTGCGGCGGTTGGCGTTACGGGAACAATCACGCTGCTCATTCTCAACGGCTTTGTGGGGCTTTCAACGGGAAGCGGTATCGTGCTTGCTCGTTACGTAGGGCAGAAGGACGAAAAAAAGATCAGGCAAACGATCGAGACCGCACTTCTCTCAAGCCTTTTGTTCGGTTGCTTCGTTGCCGTATTCGGCTACACCTTTGCTCCCGACCTGCTCAGACTGATCGATTGCCCCGAGGAGTGCCTTGAGGGAGCCGTTGTATATATCCGTATCTATCTTCTCTCGGCTCCTGCTGCATTGCTTTATAACTACGGCTCGGTGATCGTGCGAACGCTCGGAGACACGCGCCGTCCCTTGCTCTACATCACCATCAGCGGCGTGGCAAACGTCATCCTCAACGTTATTCTTTGTCTGATCCTTCCCCAAAAGGTTGCCGCCGTGGCAATTGCGACGTCGGTCTCCAAGATCATCAGCGCGATCCTTATAACACGTCGCATCTTCCGATTTGACGACGTGGTTCAACTCACACCTCGCAGGGTTCGTTTTCACCTTGACTCCTTCAAGCAGATCCTGCGCTTTGGAGTTCCCATTTCGATCACCAACCTGCTCCTGCCCCTCGCCAATCTTCAGGTTGCTCCCGCCATTAACTCTTACGGTGTAGATGCTGTTGCGGGCAACACCGCCGCTGCCGACCTTTTAAACATTCCTCTGGCGTTTAACACCGGCTTTTCGGCTGCAACCTCCACCTTTATGGGACAAAACATCGGCGCGCAAAAGCCCGATCGTGTCAGAAAAGCCTTTTGGTACACGTTTGTTTTTGCAGCCGCAACGGGAGGTCTCATCGGAATTCTGATGACGCTTTCGGGCGAATTTTGGGTAGGACTCATTATCGGCACCTCCTCGCAGGAAGCGATCGACTACGCGATGATCCGTATGTTTACCGTAACGGCATTTTCCTGCATTGCCGCCGCCAGCACCGTGCTGGGAAGTGCCGAGCACGCATATGGGTATCCCGTCTTTGGAACGATCAGCACGATCTTCTTTACCCTCGGCTTCCGCGTGCTTTGGATGAACGTCTTCTACCCCAAAGCCCCCACCTTTGCGATGGTCATGATATGCTTTACCATCTCGTGGACGCTGAACGCAATCTTCAAGGGCGCTACGGTGCTTGTTCTCAACAGCCGTTACCGCCGCGGAATTTATAAAAAAATTTAGTTTATCATACAGAAGAAGCCGCACCGTGGGTCGAATGACTCTCGGTGCGGCTTTTTTGAGACCTTGTCGGAAATATTGCGAAATTATTTTATGTCGTCCTTCCCACGCAAGTGCCTTGCGCGGAACTCGGTAGGACTCATACCCGCGTATTTGTGAAACGCGTTTGTAAAGTAATAGGGACTCGAATATCCGCATTTTTCGGATATTTGCACGATACTGTAATTCTGATTGAGCAAAAGCTGCTTGGCGTACTGCAGACGGAGCTGAATCAAATACTGCGAGGGGGTCGTACCAAGCTCCTGCCGAAACTTCCAAATCAAGCCCGAATGACTCAGATAGACCTGCGCCGCAAGCTCATGCATATCGATCGAATCCGAAATGTTCAGTGTCATGTAGCGGATCGCCTTCTTAACTTCCTCGCTCAGAGGCTTAAAATTAACCTTTTTGGTTTTTCCAAACAAATAATTCTCGGCAAAGATATGCTCGATGACATGCGAGATCGGTTCGCGGTTGTTGACGAGCGGATACGCGCGGCGAATGCTGCGAAAGATCGAAGCCGTCACATCCGAGGGCAATGTCAGCTTACCCGGCAGAATCGACCGACAAAATGGGTGGTCTGCCTGCGAGTAGAACGAAAGATAATAATAAGTCAGGGGGGTTGTGATCGAGCGACGCATCTCGGTATTCGCGGGAATATAGGCGATCTCGTTTTTTGAGAGTGTATACGGTTTTTTCCTGCCCTCCAACAGCACGGAGCAAGAGCCTTCCTCTACCATCATGATCATATCTTAGCGGAGCGTCAGGACCGGAAACTTAAAAGCATCGGTTTTTTCGTAAAGGATGTTATTGATCAATTCTATCTGCATATCTCACCGTGTTTTCTTTGTCGTGTTTTATGGAAATTTTTCTTACCGTCTTTCTTTTTTGCCTGTGGGCGCGTGGACAAAATATGGCATCACTTTCCCGCCGTCAGACGGATCAAAAGCTTTTTGCTGTCGGGCTGCTCCTTTGCCTCGTGCGCGGCACGGTTACGCCGCACCTCACCGCACTTGGTGCATTGGTGAACGATCACAAAGCCCCGCCTCGTGTCGGGTTCCACGCGGATCGGTTCCATTTGCCCACCGCATGAGTTGGCGCGGTCACCGGGATTGACGTCCACGTGCAACGACCACAGACAAAACGGACAGTGATTGCGCGAGCTAAATCCAAGCGGAACCACCTCTTTGCCGCAGTGCGCACAGACAAATCCATTGTCATTTTTGGTAAAGCGTTTTTGCTCCATAGCCATGCCCCTCCACCTTCTGATCAAACCTTCTCGTCTATTTACGCGTCGAATGCAGCGGCTTTAAACTCACCCACCGCACGAGCGTAGCCCTCGGTATCGTAAAAATAACTCGTTCCGTGTCCCGCGTGCGGTACGGCAAGATAACTTTTTTGCGATGCGCACGCCTCGTAGATCTCGCGCGACATCGAGAACGGAACGAAATCGTCCTCCTCACCGTGCATGATCATGATCGGCACGCGTGCGTGTCTGACCGCCTCAACAGCACCGCCGTCGGCAAGTGAAAAGCCGCCGAACACACGCGCGCTCATACACACGAAGGGATAGCCGAGCCGGTCGGGGATCCCCATATCGCGGCAAACCTTTCGAATGATCGCCTCAGGCGACGTATATCCGCAATCCGCGGTAATTGCCTTGACGTTTTTGGGAAGCGGAAGCGCGGACGCCATCAGCACAGTCGCCGCACCCATCGAAACACCGCCCAAAAGGATCTGAACGTCGTCTCCAAATCGCTCGACGGCATAGTTGACCCAATCCAGACAGTCGTATTTTTCCTTGATACCAAAGGTGATCGTCCGTCCTTCTGAGTCTCCGTGCGCGCGTTGATCGACGATCAGCTGATTGAACCCGACGTCGCGCGCGATCTTCGCGCCTCCGCAGGCGTCACGCAGAGCGTTGCTCCGCCAACCGTGAAACAGGATCTCCAGACGGTTGTCATCGGTAATATGATAATACCGTCCCGTGAGCAACAGACCGTCACGAGAGCGGATACTGACACACTCATACGGCTCCTTTACAAGCTTCTCGGCAAGTGCCACCATCGGCGCGTGCGCGGTTCGGTCCTTGATCTGGTTGACCGCAACGAGCGTATCGAGTCTTCGATGCTTTGGCGGATGGTAAAACGCCCTGCCGTAGCACCAGCGCAAAATTCCAAAAAACACGGCAGTGAGTGCCAAAACCGCACCGCCGGCAATCAAAAAAGGCATGCTCTATCCCCCTTCGCGGCTTCGGTTACCGGTAATAGACGTAATAAACGATGATGGTACGCTCGACACCGCCATGCTCCAGATCGGGGGCTGTGATCACCACGCCGTCCTTGGAAAGAAGCTCCCACGCCTGCATCTGCTCGATCTTGCACCGAAGGATCACGTCCGCCGACGCAAAGACCAAAAGCTCGTCGTCGCGAATGTTCAACCCGCCGTTGCGACCGATCACCTCGTCTACGTCGTTGATCTTCTCGGTCACGTACCGAATGTGATGGTTCGCCATCTGACGCGCCATCTCCCATCGGTACTGCTTACTGTTCGGATTTTTTGATTTTTTAGAAAATAGTTTGAACATGATTGTGTTTTTTCTTG
>JAEIGA010019611.1_pt1 | contig 10308 bp, 7 predicted proteins | sample 9270691 | NCBI WGS metagenome assembly JAEIGA01 (sample SAMN17057246, study PRJNA624740) | gut metagenome | biome: biome; isolation source: fecal sample | host: Bos grunniens | place: China: Xizang | collected 2019
AATGGTAGATATAAAGAGTTGGTTGGAGGAGTTTCTTCAGAAACTGAATGAAGTTTTTAAGTCTCGTGTTTGGTTTGTTGGATTGCAGGGCAGTTATGGTCGTGGTGAAGCTACCGAAACTAGTGATATAGATGTGGTAGTGATTCTAAATGAACTTACAGTTTCTGATATTCAAACGTACAATGATATGTTGGATACATTGCCTCACCGAGAACTGATTTGTGGTTTTGTATCGGGCAAGGATGAAATTATGAATTGGGAACCTGCAGATCTTTTTCAATTTTATAATGATACCACGCCAATAAAGGGAAGCTTGGACGAACTACTTCAAAAAATCGATAATGTTGCTGTGGATAGGGCTATTAAGATAGGGGCTTGCAACATTTATCATGGGTGTGTTCACAATATGTTGCATACAAAGAATGAAGATATTTTAAAAGGATTGTATAAAGCTGCTTCGTTTGTGGTGCAAGCAATAGTTTTTAAACAAACAGGAGACTATATAAAACATCAAAATCAATTGCTGCAAGCTGCCTTGCTAGAAGAAAAAGTAGTTATAGAAACATTTTTGAAGTACAAGAACGGCGAAACAGTTGACTTTAGCTCTGCTTCTGAAATATTGTTTGAATGGTCAAAAAAATGGATTTCTAAATGGTAATTTATGAAAATAGTTTATATACATGGGTTTGCAGGGTCGATACACTCTGAAACCATTAGTTTTTTTAGAAAATATTACCCTGAGTACGAGTGGTGCCCATTGGAAGTGGATCATAGGGTAGATTATTCTGTGCAGAAAATAAATGACTTTCTGGCAGCGAACAACGATGTGCAAGCACTTGTAGGTAGTTCTTTGGGCGGATTTTATGTGCTTTGTGCCAATTTTGAGGGTAGAAAATTGGTTATTAACCCAGTTTTAAACCCAATGTCGTCGCTAAAGAAATTTATTGGAGTGAATAAATACAAAGGCAGACGCGACAATGGCGACACAGAATTTAAACTTACTCAGGCAGATATATTTAAGTTTAAGCAATTTAAACCAAAGGATACTCCAAACACTATTTGTCATTACACGCCAAATGACCCAGTCCTTGGCGATGTAAAACGTGATTACAAAAAATTCTTTGCTAACGCAGAAGAAACACCTCATCTGCGCAGTCACTTCACAGATGAGCACTATATAAAACACAAATTGGGAGAAGCTTTTTAATAAAGTGATAAGGAAAAATGTAGAATTTTGACTAATTTTGTGCGTTTTTTAACTATTTAAACTATGAAAAAGAAATTATTTTTATTTGCATGTTTGATATTAGGATTAATGACTTCGTGCGAAAACAAAGACAAAGAACCAACTCTTAACGAAGAGAATGGTCACGAATGGGTAGATTTAGGCCTTTCTGTAAAATGGGCAACTTGCAACGTAGGAGCCACCAAACCAGAAGAATATGGTGATTACTTTGCATGGGGCGAAACTACTCCTAAAGCAACATATACAAAAGAAAATTACACTTACAAGGAAAATCCAAAATCTTTACCACTTTCTGTGGATGCAGCAAATGCAAACTGGGGTGGCAATTGGCGCATGCCAACACGTGAAGAGATGGAGGAACTGATAGAAAAATGTACTTGGACATTTACTTGGACTGAAGAATTAAAACTTGGCGGATATAAGGTTACAAGTAAAATAAATGGTAAATCTATATTCATACCAACAGCAGAAACATTTATAGGAGAAGGGGTAAACATAGATTCACAATATGGTGACGGTATTATTTTATCATGTACTAAATTTCTCTTTGACGATGATGATGATGCGGCACATGCTTTAAACTTTCATTATAGTGCTTATTTTGTATATGGAGTTGAGCGTTATTATGGTACATCAGTACGTCCCGTTTTACCTAATAATGATAACAAATACACTATTACATTCGATGCTAATGGTGCATCAGGTAAAATGGAATCTTTAAAAGTAACACATTCTGAACCAACAAAATTACCTACTATTACATATAAAAGAGAAGGATATGAGTTTCTAGGTTGGGATACTAAAGCAGATGGTACTGGTGAGGGTTATGCTCCTTCAGACATGTTCACTACTTCTAGTGATATCACCTTATACGCTCAATGGGTAAAAAATGAGATATCTGGTAAAGAAAATGGTTATGATTATGTAGATTTAGGTCTACCTAGTGGAACAAAATGGGCCACAATGAATGTTGGTGCAAATTCTCGTTGGGAAGTAGGTTCATATTTTGCATGGGGCGAAACCAGTCCGAAAACATCATATACAGAAGAAAATTATACCTACAATAAACGTCCAAAGACATTGCCTTTGTCTGATGATGCAGCAAATGTTAATTGGGGTGGAGCATGGCGTATGCCAACAGAGGTAGAGGTAGATGAACTAGTAGAGAACTGTAATTCTACTTATGTAGAAAAATATGGTCATATTGGTTACGTACTAACAAGTAAAATAAATGGAAATTCTATCTATTTTAAATCTGTTCCAGCTTATGAAACAGAAGCAACTTTTAATCCTAATAAAAACTTTAATGGTGTTTATTATACCAATTCATGCGATAGTTATTGGACTGTATGGGATATGTTAGTAACAGATCATGGCTGTTTTTATAGCCCTAATTCTGAATTCTATCTTGGTGCACAAGTACGTGCTGTTTTTAAATAATCTAAAGAATAAATTTTATGAAAAAGATATTTTTATTTACACTTTTATCTTTGACATTAGGAATGATGTCATCGTGCGAAAACAAAGACAAAGAACCAACTCGTAACGAAGAGAATGGTCACGAATGGGTAGACCTTGGTCTATCTGTAAAATGGGCAACTTGCAATGTTGGTGCAACAAAACCAGAAGAATTTGGTGATTATTTTGCATGGGGAGAAACTTCTCCTAAAACTTCTTATACCAAAGAAAACTACACTTATACAGAAACTTCAAATGTATTACCTCTTTCTGCTGATGCTGCAAATGCTAATTGGGGTGGTGATTGGAGACTTCCTACTCAAGCAGAGTTGGAAGAATTGCTAGATAAATGCACATGGACTTGGTGCTGGAACTATAATGGTAATAAAGGTTTATATGGTTATATCGTTACTAGTAAAATAAATGGTAAAGCTATTTTCTTGCCTTCTGCAAGTCTATATATAGGTGATGAACTAGATGACTTTATAGAAGGCTATGGAGCGTATATGACAAGTACATATCTAGGTATTGATAATCTAGGAAGGAGTGTTAGTACTGGATTATTTTTCCATGAATTAGCTTTTGATTGGGGACCTTTTGATACATATAGAGGATACCCTGTTCGTGCTGTAACAGCAAAATAATTACTAAAGTATTCTATAAAGAGATCAATCTTGGTGTAAGGTTGGTCTCTTTTTTTTATCTTTACTTTGTCAATAAATAAGGAGTGTGGAAGTGAGGGATTTTCAAAAAAAATCTGTATTTTTGTTTGTTTTAATAATGCCTTTGGTGGGAGTGAAACATAGGTGGAAAATCTTTGGTGCTCCTAAAGTAGGCAAGTAGATATTATCAAAAATAAAGACTTATGCGCATAGATATAATTTCGGTGATTCCTGAGTTGATTAAGAGCAATTTTGAACATTCAATCCTAAAACGTGCACAAAACAAAGGTTTGGCAGAAATTCACCTGCACAACCTACACGATTATTCTCATGACCCAAAACACAAACGTGTGGATGATTATCCTTTTGGTGGGGAGGCTGGCATGGTGATGCGCATAGAACCTGTGGATAATATCCTTACTCACCTGAAGAGTCAACGTCATTACGACGAGATTATTTATACCTCTCCAGACGGTGAAATGTTTGACCAAAAGATGGCAAATTCGATGTCGATGTTAGAGAATATTATCATCCTTTGCGGACACTACAAGGGCATAGACCACCGCATTCGTGAGCATCTTATTACCCGTGAGGTGTCTGTGGGAAATTTCGTTCTTACAGGTGGCGAATTGGCTGCTTCAATAATGGCGGATGCTATTGTTCGCATAATACCAGGCGTAATTTCTGACGAACAGTCTGCTTTGTCAGATTGTTTTCAAGACGACCTGCTTTCTGCACCTGTTTACACCCGTCCAGCAGAGTATAAAGGATGGAAAGTGCCAGATGTTCTACTTTCTGGACACGAACGCAGAATTGCAGAATGGCGTATGGAGCAATCGCTAAAAAGAACTAAGTTATTAAGACCTGATTTATTGAAGTAATATGCAAGAACGCATCAACGCTCTGCGTGAGCAACTAAATAATTACAACTACCATTATTATGTGCTATCACAGCCACTAGTTAGTGACTTTGAGTTTGATAAATTGTTGGCAGAACTGCAACGTTTAGAAGAGGAGAATCCACAATTTTTCGACCCAAACTCACCAACTCAACGTGTGGGTAGTGATATAAACCAAAACTTCACTCAAGTAAAGCACGAATATCCAATGCTTTCACTTGGCAATACCTACAACGAAGGCGAGGTGGCAGATTTCTACAATCGTGTGGCAAAGGCACTTAATGCACCTTTTGAGATTGTTTGCGAACTAAAATATGATGGTACTTCGATTTCACTTACATACGAAAATGGTTCGCTTGTGCGTGCTGTTACTCGTGGCGATGGCGAAAAAGGTGATGATGTAACTTCAAATGTGCGTACCATTCGTAGCATTCCATTGAAATTGCAAGGTGAATATCCTGAAAAATTTGAAATTCGTGGTGAAATCCTTATGCCTTGGAAGGTGTTTGAAGCATTAAACAAAGAACGTGAAGCGCAAGAAGAACCTCTTTTTGCCAATCCTCGAAATGCTGCATCAGGTTCGCTTAAGCTTCAAAATGCCTCAGAAGTAGCAAAACGCAAACTCGATGCATACCTTTATTATATGTTGGGTGAAAACTTGCCTGCAGATACACATTCTGGTTGCTTAGAAGCTGCGTCAAAGTTTGGTTTTAAAATCTCAGATGCAGTAAAAGTATGTAAAACCTTGCCAGAGGTGATAGATTACATAAAATATTGGGATACTGAACGCAAGAATTTGCCAGTGGCAACAGATGGTATTGTGTTGAAAGTAAACGATTTAACTCAACAAAAAAATCTTGGTTACACAGCAAAATCACCACGTTGGGCGATTGCTTATAAATTTCAAGCAGAGAGGGCGTTAACTACCTTGCAATCAGTTTCTTATCAAGTAGGAAGAACAGGAGCTATTACCCCTGTAGCAAATCTAGAACCAGTACAACTATCAGGCACAGTGGTGAAACGTGCAAGTCTTCACAATGCAGATATTATAAACCAACTAGATTTACATATTGGTGACAAGGTTTATGTGGAAAAAGGAGGGGAGATTATTCCTAAAATTACAGGCGTAGAAACCTCTATCAGAGACCTTTTCGCTGAAAAAGTAGAGTTTATCACTGTTTGTCCAGAATGTGGCACTCCACTTGTGCGCGACGAAGGCGAGGCTGCTCATTATTGCCCAAATGAGGCAAGTTGTCCTCCACAAATCAAGGGTAAAATGGTTCACTTTGTGTCTCGCAAGGCTATGAATATTGATGGTTTAGGAGAAGAAACCATAGATTTGCTGTTTAGAAGCAACTTGGCACACAATATTGCCGATTTATACACTGTAAAGCTTATAGACCTTGCTTTGCTCGACCGTCTTGGCGACAAGAGTGGTAGAAAAATACTCGCTTCTTTAGAAAAAAGTAAGTCGGTGCCATTTGAACGTGTATTGTATTCATTAGGAATACGTTACGTAGGTGAAACAGTAGCAAAAAAACTAGCTTCGGCACTTGAAAATATAGACAGAATAATGTCTGCCACTGTCACAGAACTTGCATGCATAGATGAAATAGGCGAGGTGATTGCTCAAAGCGTGGAAGACTATTTCAAAGAACCTAAAAATAGAGAACTTGTAGAAAAACTACGCTCTTTTGGTCTTCAAATGGAGATTTCAAAAGAAAAAGCCGCGCTAAAAACAGATAAACTTGCAGGAAAAATCATTGTTATTAGTGGCACTTTTGAAAAACACTCAAGAGAACAACTTAAAGAACTAATAGAACTAAACGGAGGTAAAAACTCTTCTTCTATATCTTCTAAAACAAATTTTATTTTGGCTGGAGCCAATATGGGACCTGCAAAAGAAGAAAAAGCCAATAAACTTGGCATAAAAATGATAAGTGAAGACGAATTCTTAGAACTAATAAAATGAGTTTCATTACAGACATAAAAAGCAACATTGCTGCATATAAGATTAAAAGACTTCGTAAAACAGAAAGAAAAAAATCTTATATAGATTGGGATAAAACAAGTAGGGTGCTTTTGTTGTATTCTATGAATAATTTGCCAGAAGCAACTGCAAGTAGCATATATTCAGAGCTTTATGATGTTTTGGATAACTGCTTCGACGAGAAAATGAACGTTAGATTAATGGTTTGTGTAAATAAAACGCCAGTTGAACAAAAACGCTTTAATATAACAGTGTTTGATGCAAAAACTTGCAATTTTCTTACATCTGAACCAAGTAAAGATGTTTTTGACATAATAGAAGAAGAACAAAGCGATTTAGTTATCAATTTAAGTCCACAAACTTCATATCCGTTGGAATATTTGGCAGAGTATTCTAATGCGAAACTTAAGATTTCTGTACTTAAAACTGGTAAAGGAGCCAAATATGATATGTATTTTAGCTCAGAAAGTGAGTCTGTAAAAGAAGTTTTTGAGTCAATTAAATACTATTTACAAAAAATAAAAGCCGAATAGTATAATTTAAGCGAAAAAATCTGTAAATTTGCACTTTGAACAAAAAATGCGATAAACAATATGATAAATCATATTTTTAAAGGTTTAGGCGTAGCCCTAATTACTCCATTCAACGAAGACGATTCTATTGATTATACCGCACTAGGTAATATTATAGATTACCAGGTGAACAATGGTATTGATTATATGGTAGTATTAGGTACTACTGGCGAAACACCTACACTTTCAGAAGAAGAGAAAAAAGAAGTAGTTCGTTTTACTGTCGAACGTATTGCAGGTAGAGTGCCTGTAGTTCTTGGTGTGGGAGGTAATAATACTTCTGCTATTGTAAAGAAACTTAAAACAGACGACTTTACTGGTATAGATGGTATTTTATCTGTGGTGCCTTACTATAACAAACCTTCACAAGAAGGTATGTATCAACACTTTGCAGCAATTGCGAAAGCTTCTCCTGTGCCTGTAATCCTTTACAATGTGCCAGGACGTGTAGGTGTGAATATGACTGCCGAAACTACATTGCGTATTGCTCACGAATTTGAAAATGTAGTAGCTATTAAGGAAGCATCAGGCAATTTGGGTCAAATGGAAGCTATCATTAAAGATAAACCAAAACACTTTGAAGTAATTTCTGGTGATGATGGACTTGCATTCCCACTTATCACACTTGGTGGTGCTGGTGTTATTTCAGTAATTGGTAACGCATTCCCAAAAGAATTTGGTCGTATGGTGCGTCTTACACTTGCTGGTGATTACGACAATGCTCGTAATATACACCATCAGTTCCTAGATTTATTTGACCTTTTATTTGTAGATGGCAACCCTGCAGGTATTAAATGTATGCTTAACGCAATGGGTTACATTGAAAATAAACTTCGTCTTCCACTTGTTCCAACTCGTTTAACAACTTACGAAAAAATTCGTCAAGTGCTTGATCAGTTAGGAATAAAAAAATAAGATAAACAAAAAATCCTTAGTTCTGTGAACTAAGGATTTTTTTAACTCCTAACTCCTAACTTAGAGTTATTTCACCATCTTTCAAAATCACATCAAAACAATAACCTAACGGCTTATCTCCATTTACAAGTGCCTCTGCCACTGCGTTGTCTATGTATTTTTGAAGTACACGTTTTAGTGGGCGAGCACCATATTGTTTGTGATAACCTTCATCAGCCAGTTTTGCTTTTGCCTCATCTGTGATATTGATGTTGTAACCTGCTTTTTGAATACGAGACATTACAGGCATCAATTCTATATCTACAATCTTGATAATATCCTCTTTTTTAAGGTGTTCAAAGTATAGAATCTCATCAATACGGTTCAAAAACTCTGGCGAGAATGTCTTCTCAAGCGATTTTTGTATTTGAGCACGAGCATAACTACTATCATCTGTGCGAATAATATTGCTATAACCAATGCCACTTCCGAAATCTTTAAGTTGGCGTGAACCAACGTTGGAAGTCATAATGATAATAGTATTTTTGAAATCTATTTTTCTGCCCAAGTTGTCTGTGATATATCCTTCGTCCAAAATTTGAAGAAGCAAGTTGAACACATCAGGGTGAGCCTTTTCTATTTCATCAAATAAAACAATAGAATAAGGATTTCTGCGCACTTTTTCTGTAAGTTGACCACCTTCTTCATAACCAACATATCCTGGAGGTGAACCAATTAGGCGAGAAACAGTGAATTTTTCCATAAATTCACTCATATCTACTCTTATGATAGAGTCTTTTGAGTTGAACATAAATTCACCTAACACCTTGGTTAAGTAGGTTTTACCCACACCTGTTGGTCCTAAGAACATAAATGAACCAATTGGTTTGTTTGGGTCTTGAAGTCCCATTTTATTACGCAAAATACATTTACTAATAATATCAATAGATGCATCTTGACCAATAACTTTAGACTTAAGTGTTTGAGAAATTTTTCTAAGTTTTTCTTGCTCAGCCTCTACCATGCGTGTAACAGGCACGTTGGAAATCATAGAAACCACTTCTGCAATGTGATCTATGGTAATTTCTACAGAATTTTTACGCAATTCTTTTTCCCAATCACTTTTAGCAGCAGTAAGAGTTTTGTTCACCTCTGCTTCTTGGCCTTTATATTCGTTGGCAAGTGTAAAGTCTTCTTTTAGAACGGCTTCTGCTTTATTTTTTTGAAGTTCGTTTATTTGCTCTTCAAGTTCCTTAATGTGAGAAGGTACTTTCACTGTAAGCAGATGAGAACGAGAACCAGCTTCGTCTATAATATCAATTGCCTTGTCTGGAAAACTTCTATCGGTAATGTATCTATCTGCATAGTCAACCGCAGCTTTTAATACCTCGTCGGAATATTTCACATTGTGGTGATACTCATATCTTTCTTTTATGTTTTTAAGAATATCCAATGTTTCTTCTTTTGTGGTAGGGTTGATGATGATTTTTTGGAAACGACGTTCCAATGCTCCATCTTTTTCTATGCTTTGGCGATATTCGTTTAGAGTAGTTGTGCCAATACATTGAATAGTGCCACGAGAAAGAGCTGGTTTCATCATATTTGCGGCGTCTAAACTACCTGGAGTAGCACCTGCACCTATAATAGTATGAATCTCATCTATAAATGCAATGATTTCTGGGTGCTCTTCAAGTTCTTTTAGAATAGATTTTAATCTTTCTTCAAACTGACCACGATATTTTGTGCCTGCCACAAGCGATCCCATGTCAATAGACATAATTTTCTTGTCTAAAAGTAGGTGAGGGGCTTGTCTGTTTACGATTCTAGCCGCCAAACCTTCTACAATTGCAGTTTTACCCACACCTGGTTCACCAATTAAAACAGGGTTATTCTTTTTTCTGCGAGTTAAAATCTGCATAACCCTTTCTATTTCAGTATCTCTGCCTACTACTGGGTCCAATTTTCCTGCTGCAGCAGCCTCGGTTAGGTCTTTGCCAAACGAGTCTAAAGCAGGAGTTTTGCTTTTAGATTTGGTTGTAGATGCAGTTTTTGAAGAATAATTGTCTTTTCCTGCCATAGAGGTTTCAAATTTGTCATCTTCCTCCTCAGAATTTTCTCCTGAAGCAGAGAAATTTGGGGTGTTATTTGACATTTTTGTCACTTCAGTACCTAAATATTTGTTTACATCAACGTATGAAATATTGTATTCGTTATTAAGCAAACCATAAATCATACTATTGTCGTATTTTAAAAATGCTAATAACAAATGCTCTGTGTCGGCTTCTGTTTTTTTAGCAAGTCTTGCCTCTAAAAGACTGTATGTCAATATCTTTTCAGAATTTTTCAACATTGGAAATTGACCAGGGGTAATCTCCTCATTTGTCTTTAAACTTGAGTCTATACTATGTTTTATCTTAGATAAATCAACCTTTTTGTCTTGCAAGTATTCATACGCCACACCAGAACCTAATCTCATCATTCCCAAGAATATATGCTCAGGAGCAATGTAATTATTTCCCAATCTAAGAGCTTCCTCATTTGCCAAACTCAAGATTTCTGTTACTTTTAATGAATATTTTCCGTCCAT
>JAEIGA010019613.1_pt1 | contig 10306 bp, 10 predicted proteins | sample 9270691 | NCBI WGS metagenome assembly JAEIGA01 (sample SAMN17057246, study PRJNA624740) | gut metagenome | biome: biome; isolation source: fecal sample | host: Bos grunniens | place: China: Xizang | collected 2019
ATAAATAGAATAAAGATATACAACCATGATAGATTTTAATCGTCCACATCTTACGGGTAAGGAGACCCATTATATTTATCAGGCAGTAGCCGATGGCAAACTGTCGGGTAATGGTGTGTTTACAAAAAAATGCCAACAGTTCTTCGAGGAGCGTTATGGCTTTAAGAAATGCCTACTGACCACCTCCTGCACCGACGCACTAGAGATGGCTGCTATCTTGTGCGATATACAGCCAGGTGACGAGGTAATCGTGCCGAGCTATACCTTTGTATCTTCTGCATTGGCATTTGTGCGTGCAGGGGCAAAGATCGTCTTTGCCGATTCTATGAAGGAGAATCCCAATATCGATGCTGAGAAAATAGAAGCACTCATCACCCCTCGCACTAAGGCCATCGTGCCTGTGCACTACGCAGGTGTGGCATGCGATATGGATCGCATCATGGAGATTGCAAATCGCCATAATATCCTCGTCGTTGAAGACGCAGCGCAAGCCATCGACTCCTTTTACAAAGGTCGCCCGTTGGGCTCAATAGGTCATTTGTCTGCATTCTCTTTCCATGAGACGAAGAATATCATCGCGGGCGAAGGTGGAATGCTGTGTATTAATGATGATCGCTTTATTCGTCGTGCGGAGATTATCTGGGAGAAGGGTACTAACCGTGCCGAGTTCTTCCGTGGTGAGGTGAATAAATATGGTTGGGTAGATACGGGTAGTAGTTTCTTGCCAAGCGAGGTGATAGCTGCTTTCTTATGGGCACAATTGGAGCATATGGACGATATCCAAGCCCGCAGAAAACATTTGTGGGAGTTATATTACACTCACCTTTCGCCTCTCGCCTCATCGCCTAATAGCCTCATCGCCTTACCAAGCTTGCCTGAGTATGCCACTAACAATGCCCACATGTTCTACTTGGTTTGTGAGAATTTGGAGCAACGCACAGCGTTAATCAAGCACCTAAAGGACAATGGCATTCAAGCAGTGTTCCACTATTTGAGTTTGCATAGCAGCCCATATTACATGGATAAGCACGATGGTCGCGCATTGCCTAAGTGTGACCGCTATGCCGATTGCTTGGTGCGTCTGCCGATGTTCTATGACCTCAAGGACGAAACCGTAATAGAGATATGTAATACGATAAAAGTCTTTTTTGCATGATACTACACTTGCTGTTTGATTCCCAATTTGCGGATTATGTGATTGAACAATTCGAAGCAGAAGAAATGCAATCGGATTTTGTCTTAGTGACTTCTACACAAGATATGAAGCATTTCAAGCGTATTGATGCTGTACGAATTGTAAATCCAATCATATTATCGGAAATGGAATTATTGTTGCAAGATATATCTCAATATAATTCGGTAATATTCCATGGATTATTTTATTCCTGGCAAGAATGGTTGCTCAATCAATGGCCTAAAAATGTGAAAATGGCATGGGTTTGCTGGGGAGGAGAGATATATGGTCAACCAGATATTCGAACAACATTTTTAAAACCATTGTCAAGATGTGTCAATAGGTTACATCGTATGCGCCGTCCAGACGAATGGGAAGATGACTTGTTTCCAAGAGATTTGTTTAGACGAGCCAACTATTGTCTTACAAATGTTGAAGCTGAGTATGAATGCGCAAAACAATATTTAGGGACGGATATTCAGCATCTACCCTATAATTATTATTCTATAGATGAGACATTAGGTTCCTTAAAGGATGCGCGTTGTATCGGTAAAAATATCTTCCTTGGAAATTCCGCAACTATAGAGAACAACCATCTTGAAACACTATTACGTTTGAAACGAGTTGGAATCGGAGATAAGAAGATTATTATCCCATTAAGCTATGGATCTCCTTGGGTTAGAAATATGTGTAAAAAAGTAGGTCAGTTGCTTTTTGGAAAACGATTTTGTCCATTGTTAAACTTTATGCCTCGCGAAGAATATAATGCCACCATGCTGGATTGCGCAGTAATGATTCAGGCACATTTGCGCGAGCAAGCGCATGGTAATATTGTTACAGGATTGTGGCTTGGAATGAGAGTATATTTAAGTGAGAAGGGAATAGATTACCAGCATTTTAAAAGTCTTGGAGTGCATGTCTTTAGCATTGAGAGGAATCTAACTCGTGACAACCAGAATGCATTATCACCTTTGACTGAGGAAGAGATAGCGTATAATAGACAGGTATTGCTGAAAGCATATGGAAAAGAAGGTATTCAATTTGACTTGCTGAAAATAGTTAGGGTTTTAGCATAAAATAGACTTTTATGAGGATACATATATATACAATTTTTGACTTGAAAGAGTGGATCTATCACAATACGCAGAATGGATTGGATACTTCTTTGATATCTAATGCTCGTGCTTTGGCGCTTATTCAAAATCCTTGTGCAGAAGATTCTGATCCTGCGATAGCAATTGCATATGATGAATATGATACTGCTGTTGGATATACTGCTGTATTGGTGGATATATGGCATGGAAAAAAGATTTTCTTTGGTACAACAGGTTTTATTGATGCATCAATGCGTGGAAAAGGAGTAGGAACTCGCTTGTATTCTGCCATGATGGAAGCCTGCGGAAATAGATGGTTTGCATCAGATTCCGCTCCAGCTGCTTTAACTATTAGTAAGAAAACAGGACTCGGTATATACTATTTTGAACGTTATTGTCTTAAATTTAGTTATTCCAAAAAATCATTGATGTCTTTGGCTCGTTTATGGTATGTTAAGCGAAAAAATAATAATGTGTATAAACACTTGAAATCGACAACGAGACTGGAGATATTGCGTTATATAGATACTGAAACTTACCGCTTTGTTGAACAATACTTGAAATTCGATATATTTCAACGCAGCCAAGCTATGTTAAATTGGATCTTGCAAAGTCCATTTAAAGCTACTGCACCTAAAGATTTGGCGACATATTCTAAGTATGATTTTACTACAGCTTTGCCTCAATATATGATATATGCTTTTCGTATAACGATGGAGAAGAAAATTATTGGATTTGCTATGTTTCGATTGAATATGGGAGATCTGGTGTTACTCTATTTGTACAAAGACAATAATTATACGGAAGAAGTGCATACTTCTTTGTTAAAGCATGTTTTGGAACAAGATATATGTCAATTTAGAACATTTGATAAATCGTTGTTAAATTATTTTGATAGTATAGGTGCTGTTTCGATGAATGCTAAATCTAGAATTCAGCAGATATCTTTGAGTGTACCTGCTGGTGCGTCTATTGATAAATCATTGGTCCTGCAAGGTGGTGATGGAGATATGTTTTGTTAATTATAAAATGATGATATGCAACAAGTTGTTAAAAATGTAAAGATTATTGGTACTGGTTCATATACCCCTGCTACCATCTATACCAATAAGTATCTAGAAACACTCGTGCCTACAAATGATGAGTGGATTCAAAACAACCTAGGTATTAAAGAGCGTCATGTAGCAAACGATGATGAGTTTACAAGTGATTTAGCAAGTCAAGCAGGTATACGTGCTGTAGAAGATGCAGGACTAGCCGTAGAGGACATTGATTTGATAATAGTAGCAACAGCAACACCAGATCGTAAGGCTCCTTCAACAGCATCTATTGTACAATTTAAAATGCAAGCCAATAATGCGGCAGCATTTGATGTTTCAGCAGTATGTAGTGGCTTTTTATTTGCGATGTCAATAGGTAGTCAGTATATAGCCAGTGGAGTCTATAAAAATGTGCTAGTCATAGGCGCTGATAAATTTAGTAGTCTTATTGATTGGACACGCCGTGATGCTGTGTTTTTTGGGGATGGCGCAGGTGCTGTTGTTCTTAGTGTTGCAAATGAGTCAGAGGGATTTTTAGCATATCGTATATTTACTGATACTAGGGAAAATCATTTCGGTTTTACAGTTCCTGCTGGTGGTTCTGAAATGCCTATTACTGAATCTGTAGCAGCTCAAAGATTACAATATTTTCAAATGGATGGAAAGGCTGTTTTTAAATCAGCTATTGAAGTATTGCCAAAAGCTATAAATACAGTATTGGAAGATACAGGCTTAACTATAAACGACATTGACCTGATGATTCCACATCAACCTAGTATTAAGATATTGCAAAAGACAGCTGAGATAATAGGACTCCCTTTTGAAAAGGTTATGCATAATATGGAACATTATGCCAATACATCTGGTGCTACAATACCTTTATTGTTAGATGAAACCAAGAAAATGGGAAAAATTAAAAAAGGTGATAATATCTTATTTGCAGCTGTAGGTGCAGGCTGGACCTATGGTGCTGCAATTATTAAATGGGGATAAAATTATGGATAGTAAGGTTGTTTTTATTACAGGAGGAGATAAAGGTATTGGTCGTGCGATAGCGGAGTTGCTTGCTCAATCTGATTATCAAGTTGTTATTACATATAACTCCAATGCTAAAGGTGCAGGGGAATTACAGACTCAATATCCTAATGTTACTATTTATCAATGTAATCTTCAGGATAAGATTAAAATCCGTGAGATTGCCAATGATGTCCTGGGTAAGTTTAAGCATGTTGATATATTGATAAATAATGCAGGTTTTGAGAGCGATAGTACAATGCTAAAAATGGAGGCTGATCAATGGGAAAATGTCTTGGATGTGGATTTACGTTCGTTATTTTATACTTCCAAATATTTTATTCCAACAATGGTTGAAGATGGATGGGGACGCGTGATTAATATTTCTTCTATTTTAGGGTATACGGGGGTATATGGAGGTGCTAATTATGCTGCAGCTAAGGCAGGAGTTGTCGGATTTACAAAGTCATTAGCATTGGAATTAGGTGGGAAAGGTATAACCGTAAATGCAATTGCGCCAGGTTTGATAGAGACGGATTTGTTGAATCGTATGCCAGATAAATATAAAGATCGTTTACGAGAGAAAATACCGTCACGTACTTTTGGAAAGCCTCAAGATATTGCTAACTTGGTTGAGTTTTTGATTTCTGATAAAGCATCTTATATAAATGGGCAAACCATTCATGTGAATGGTGGAATGTATGCTATATAGTTATGATTACTTCTTTGTTAAAAAAAGTGCGAAATAGGTGGAAGAAAATCCGTTTGCAACCAATTCGTGTTTTCTGTTTGCACCATGTGTGCGCGCAATTTGAAGCCGATGCAATGAATGCTGGCGATTGGATGGCGTTAGATGAATTTAAACGAAAGATAAACGCTTTACAAGATAAAGGCTATGAGTTTATATCACTCACTAAAGCTTATCGGCATTTACAAGACGATTACTTCCGCTCCAAGAAATATGCAGTATTGACCTTTGATGATGGGTATAAATCGTTGAAAGAGGTGCTGCCTTGGTTGGAGGAACAAATGATACCTGTAACTTTGTTTATCAATGGCAAGTATTTAGATGGCAAGTCGTATAGAAACAAGCCAACTGAATGTTATCTAAGTCAAGAAGAGTTATTTGCACTTTCTTCACCACTTATTGAAATTGGATCGCATGGTTATGAGCATGCAGATGCTTCGAAAATGACTGAAGAAGACTTCCAAAAACATATACACCGGAATATCCAATTGCTCAAAAATCATCCAAACTATGTACCGTTCCATGCATACACATGGGGAAGACATACTAAGGAAACAAATAATATTCTGAAAGACTTTCATATAATACCCGTATATATAGATGGAATGAAAAATTATAATGAAATCAATTATATTCATAGAGAATTGTTATGACCAATCTTGCCCCCATAATCGTATTTTGCTATAATCGTCCAGAGCATTTGCGTAAGACGATGAATTGGCTGCGTGCAAACAAGCATGCAGATGAATCGCCATTGTATGTATTTTGTGATGGACCCAAAATAAATGCAACTGACGAACAACTGCAAAAGATAGCAGCTGCGCGTGCCGTGGTAGATGAAATGGCAGTAGTATCTGCATTTAAAGAAGTGCATGTCGTCAAAAGAGATGAAAATCTTGGATTAGGAACAAGTATCATTACGGGTGTTACTGAGGTGATTAGTATGCACGGCAAGGCAATAATATTGGAAGATGATTTAGAAACCTCTCCGTTGTTCCTTGATTATATGAATAAGTGTTTAGATCATTATGAGGCACGCAAGTCTGTGTTTTCGATTAGTGGTCTGTCACGTCCTCATCCAGAGCGCTTTTATCCTAAGGATTATCCATACGATGTATATGTCTCATTAACGCATCACCCAACTGGATGGGCAACTTGGGCGGATCGTTGGGCACAGGTGGATTGGGATGTGAAAGATTTTGCCACTGTGCAAAACGACCCTCAAATGATAGCGGCCTTCCGCCGAGCTGAGCATTGTCAATATGAGGAACTAGAATGGCAGCAGCGCGAAAAAGTAAATATTTGGTCTGCTCGTTTTGCATTTGCTCATTTTGTAAATCATGCGGTAAGTATCTGTCCTATTGTATCTTATATTAATCATATCGGTTGGGATGCTGAAGCTACAAATTCACCAGGATCCAATCAATGGAATTTCGAGCGACTTGCAGAAAAAGAAGATATTCGATTACTTGATGTGCTGTACGAAGATAGTCGTATCATCAATTCGTGGTATTCATTTACGATTAAGAAACGTCGTTCCCTTTGGGGACGAATTAAAAATTGGTATGGACGTAAGTTCTTAGGGCGCGATGAATATGCATTGAAGGGTAGGGTATTTGAGATATAAAGGTATGTTTAAGAAAGTTAGACGGATATGTCGAGACAAGTTGCAGGCATTGTATAATGCTTGTTTCAATCGTCCTGTTGGGTATATCCATATGTTTCATCGTGTAGCTCCTAAGGATGGCGCATTGCCAGTGATAGATGAATTGCGAGTGTCACCAGAATATTTTAAACAATTTCTTATAGATAAAAAAGAATTGGGAGAGTTTATTAATCTTCAGCAGTTTGTGGATATACAAAATGGCAAATTAAAGCTCTTCAAGCCTTTCCATCTTATTACCTTTGATGATGGTTATGAAGATAATTACACGTATGCATATCCAATATTGAAGGAGCTAGGTATACCATTTGTAATTTATGTGTCAGTAGATTTGATAAACGACCATCAGCCCATATGGAACTATCCGTTAATAATAGAGCGAATTGTACGAAAAAATGATGAGTTGAAATTGAAGAATGGAATGCACATTATCTGTAGAACAGTAGAGGAGAAGAATAGGGCATTTGTGGAGTTGAAAGCATGGTTGTTCAGTTTGCGTTATGAGACTTTGCATGAGGAGTTCACGAGGGTTTTAAACGACTATCTAATAGATGATGTGTTCCCAAATAACACTCTGACTTGGGAGCAACTAAAAGAGATGGCTAATGATCCATTATGTACGATAGGCAGTCATACGATGAGCCACAGCAGATTGGTGATGAAGGATAATGATTCGTTGATGTACGAGTTGCATGATAGTAAGCGCGTTTTGTCCGAGAAATTGGGAGTAGAGATTGAGCATTTGTCATATCCGTACGGTTGGATTACGGATGTCTCAGAAGAAGCGATCGAAGTTGTTAAGAGAGCAGGGTATAAGACTGGATTGCGCTCATTTGGAGGCCCTGTGCGTAGAAAAGACAATGATTTTTTTAATGTGAAAAGAATAAATGTAGTAGAATATGAAAAATGATGTACTATTGTCCGTATGTATGGTTTCATATAACCAAGAAGCATATATAAGAGAGGCATTAGATAGTGTATTAGGTCAAAAAACCACCTTTGCTTTTGAGGTGATTGTAAGTGATGACTGTTCTAAAGATAATACTCTTACTCTACTTCGTGATTATGAAACTCAATACCCTAATATCGTTAAGGTAATAACAGGAGAACAAAATCTTGGTTATCCCAATAATCAACGTCGTTCATTGGAAAATGCAAAAGGCAAATATATAGCTTTATGTGACTGCGATGACTATTGGACCGATACATATAAATTGCAAAAGCAGGTTGATTATCTAGAGTCACATCCAGACTGTGCTATATGTTTTCATAATGTAATGCATATATACGAGGGATTTAATCAAGGTCGATCTTTAGTTAATCCGTTGGATTTTCCTACAGAATTATCTGCTGAGGATGTGATTAAGCGGAAATGGTTTTTACCAACCAATAGCGAAGTTTTTCGTCGAGAATATTTGACTTTTCCAGATTGGTATGATTCTGTTCTACATATAGATTATGTATTGAATTTATTGGTTTCATTTAGAGGTTCGTTGCATTATATGCCAGATGTGATGTCTGTATATAGGCATACTAGTATTAGCGTAAATGCTTTGCATAATGATGGCGAATGGGGGTATATGTTATTTCATTCTAAAACAATGAAGACTATACTAGAGAGAGTTGTTACTATAGCAGATGAAAAATATAAGACATTGCTTCATGATAAGATTCGTTTTTATGAACAGGAGATTGCAAAATACGAGAATGAACAATATTATGAGAAACATACCATAGCTAGATTATTTCGTCCTAAAACATATAAAAGAATAATAAAACGACAGCTTTTGGGTATATTAGGTGCGAATAGGCACGGGGGGGGGTAAATAGCCCCATTCTCTCGGTTTGCATACGAACGCACAATCAAGAACGTTTTATTCGTGAAACGCTTGATAGTGTATTATGCCAAAACACCACATTCACTTTGGAGGTAATTGTAAGCGATGACGCATCGTCTGACGGAACAGTGGCAATATTGCAGGAGTATGCAAGTCGCTATCCAAATGTGGTTCGTTTGCTGTTGAGTGAGACAAATCTTGGAGGTCCTCGGAACCTAAAACAAGTGATAGAGGCAAGTGAAGCGAAGTATATTACCTGTTTGGATGGAGATGATTTCTATACGGATGACTATAAGTTGCAAAAGCAGGTAGATTTTTTAGAAACTAATTCTGCGTATGCTGCATGCTTCCATAATACGTGGATGGTGGATGCGATGGGTAATAAGCAGGGACTATTTAATAAGCCCGATTTTCATGCGGTACACGATGCAAGAGAGTTTATCAAAGAACGTTGGTTTGTGCCTATTCATAGTGCTGTTTTGCGTCGCGAATATGTGGAGTTTCCAGAGTGGTATGATACGGTGATGAATGATGACTATGTTGTACATTTGTCTGTAGCGAAGCATGGTGCATATTACTATATGCCTGATGTGATGGTGGCATATCGTCGTCATGATCAGAATATCTCTCATGCATATGGCAATATGATTTTGACAGATACGCAATTATGCACAATACTGGAGAATATGAAGCCGCTATATCCATCAGAGTATGCCGCTGATTTTGATGCACGTATAGCTGAGTACAAGGCTGAGATTGCAGATATTAGATTGCTTCAAGGTCAACCATGGAGAAAATGGTTGCGTAGAAAAACGTATACGAGATTGATTAGACGTAAATTATTGCAGTTTCTTGGAAAATAAGTTATATGCTCTTCAAGTCCTTTGAATAATTGGCAGCGGAGGGCAGGTTTAATGGACACGCCGAAGGCGCTATGGTTTAGGGGGAGAGCAGCTGCGCTGGAGATTAGAGTTTAGAGATGAAAGGTTAGAGGTTAAAGGCGGGGGGCGTTATAGGCGATAAGGTTATGAGGTAATGAGGCAAGGAAATAAAAAATAGATGTTAATGCTTTCGCGATTGAGACATATTGGCAAGATGTTGCTTGTTGCTTTGCTCGTGATGAGGGCGTGTTTATCGATGCTGTAAAAAGAACTACCATGAATTTAATTCTATGAATCTCCTAGACATTCAATTGATCAAAACTCTTCATCCCTGAATAAAGGGATATGAAACTAGATATATTAACAATCCACTGTTCTTCAAAATGGTGGGATGTTGTTTGATGTTTTAATAAAATGCGGCAAGAATTTGGAGAAACAGAATATTTTTAGTAATTTTGCAGGGAGAATGAAAAAATGCTTAAAAGATAATACTGAATGAAAGATACTTTATGTGATATTATTGACTTTGTGTTTTCACCAGTAGGTAGAGTTGTATGTATACCAATTCTAACGATTGTTATGGGAAATATAATTAAATATTTAGGCACCAATGACAGATATGCTTGTGTTACGAAGGATATGTTTTGTTGGGCACCTGATTTTGTTGTTGCGTCATTCATCTTATTGTATCAAAATTTTTATACAAATATTCGATTAGGAGCAGTCGTTGATAGTGAACTAACGATGTTGTTCTTTTTTACACTTTTTGCGAATATAATGTTCTCTATGTTGATTATAACTATATTAAGAAAATTTGGTCGGGTATCTTTAGGAAAGAGAAAGAATAAAATAAA
>JAEIGA010019614.1_pt1 | contig 10306 bp, 7 predicted proteins | sample 9270691 | NCBI WGS metagenome assembly JAEIGA01 (sample SAMN17057246, study PRJNA624740) | gut metagenome | biome: biome; isolation source: fecal sample | host: Bos grunniens | place: China: Xizang | collected 2019
CATTAGGAAAATCCGGATTAAAAATTTCTCGTATGGGTTTTGGCGGTATTCCAATCCAGAGAATTGATGCCGAAGGAACAAAAGTTTTAATGGATAAATTAATCGAATATGGTATTAATTATATCGATACAGCCAGAGGTTATACAGTAAGTGAAAGTTTTATCGGTGAGGCTATTGAAGGCAAACGTGATAAGTTTGTTCTTGCCACAAAAAGTATGGCACGTACAAAAGAAGCTATGGAAAAAGATATTGAAATCAGTTTAAATAATCTTCGAACAGATTATATTGACCTTTATCAGATTCATAATCCAAGTATGGAACAGTTTATGCAGGTTATGGCACCGGGCGGCGCATTAGAAGCTTTAAAAGAAGCAAAAGAAGCCGGAAAGATCGGGCATATTGGCGTAACACTTCATTCTGTAGAGATTTTTGAAAAAGCAGTGGAAGAAGATTGGGTTGAAACTATCATGTTCCCATATAATATTGTGGAACGTCAGGGAGAAGAGCTGATTCACAAATGTGTGGAAAAGAATATTGGATTTATCGATATGAAACCATTGGCAGGCGGTGCTATTGAAGATGGTTATCTGGCGCTTCGTTTTATTTGTGCGAATCCGGATGTTACAGTTGTTATTCCTGGAATGTATGACGTTTCTGAAATTGATCAGAACGTTGCTGCGGTTAACGCAGAGGGTCCATTAACAGAAGAAGAACTTGAAAAGATGGAAATGATCCGCAAAGAACTTGGAACAAACTTCTGTCGTCGCTGTAACTACTGTCAGCCATGTACAGCAGGTATTAATATTTCTGGTTGTTTCTTATTCCAGGGATATTTAGACCGTTATGGTTTAGGCGGATGGGCTAAAGACAGATATGCAGCAATGCCTGTTAAAGCCAGTGCATGTGTAGATTGTGGAGAATGTGAATCTCGTTGTCCATACAATCTTCCAATTCGCGATATGCTCAAAGTTTGTGCAGAAAAATTTGGAGAATAAATAAAAGTTTATTATGTAAATACGAAAAAGCTCATTGATATTTCAATGGGCTTTTGTTTTATAGTACATTTTGTAAAATTTTCTCGCAAAAAAATAAGCCGAAGTGGCTAGCTTCGGCTTAACGAGGGGAAATGTTTTTTACTTCTTTGTTTGTTATTCGGTATGTCTATATCATACATTCAAATTGTGAACAAAATGTGTCCACTTTATAAAAAGACTATAAAATTCATTAGATAATCATAAAAATAGGATAATTTTTTGTGTTATTCTGAAAAAATAAGAAATTGAGTGACAAAAATACGAAATTTTATATAATAACACACAAAGAATTCGATGAATAAACTTTGTTGACGTATACAAATGAGAGTGCTATGATTAATCTAGTATTTGAAACTACATGTAGAGGAGAATGTAAATGAGTTATCGTATTATTGGGGACAGTTGTACAGATCTGACTCCAGAGATGAAAGAAGAAGGAAAAGTGAAGATTGTTTCTCTTACATTGACTGTAAACGGTGTAGATTATAGAGATGATGAGACATTTGATCAAAAAGCATTCATAGAGGCAGTTGCAGCATGTGAAGATGCACCAAAATCCAGTTGTCCGTCTCCTGAAGAATATATGAAAGCCTATGGTGAGAATAATGAAACAGCTTACTGTGTAACATTATCCGCAGAATTGAGCGGTTCTTATAACAGTGCTATTCTTGGAAAGAATATGATTCAGGAAGAATATCCGGATAAAAAAGTTCATGTGTTTAATTCACGTTCAGCGGCAATGGGTCAGACTTTAATTGCATTAAAGATTCAGGAAGTTGCAGATACAGGTGTATCTTTCGAAGAAGTTGTTGAAACTGTAGAAGCTTTTATTGATCAGCAGGAAACATTATTTGTTCTTGATAATCTTGAAACACTTCGTAAAAATGGCCGTTTATCAAACATGAAAGCGGCAGTGATCAATGTTTTAAATATTCGTCCGGTAATGATGGCAACTCCGGAAGGCACTATTGAACAGGCCATGATTGCTCGCGGCAATAAAAAAGCTTTAAAGAAGATGTGTGAAGAAGTCGGAAACCGTGTAAAGAATCCGGAAGAGAGAATTCTTGGCATTTCACACTGCAATTGTCCGGAACGTGCAATGTATGTGAAAGCTGAGATTGAAAAATTATATAATTTTAAAAAGATAATTATTGCGGATACAGCCGGTGTTGCAACAATGTATGCGAATGATGGAGGTATCATTATTTCGTTCTAAAATCACTGAATATCACAAAAAGAAGTCGGAAAAATCCGGCTTCTTTTTTGTATAAATTGACAGGCGGACACACATAATAATTTGGAAATTGAATTATTGGAGAGTGTCAAAGTGGTAAAAACAGACCATGGAATTGATGTATATAAAGAATCTTGGGAACAGTTGACACGAGATAAGGCATTTGAAGGATATGTGCCGGAAGAAGTATGTATTTCTTTATGTCAGATCGATGGTATATTGTGTCATCCAACTGTAAAAGAGGGTGACTATGTATTCAAGGGACAGGTTATTGGAGAACCGGATGATGAAAAATATGCGTGTATTCATGCAAGTATATCCGGCCGTGTCGAAGAAATATTTCAGTACCAACGCAGTCCGGGAATATTCGAAACTTTTGTATGTATAAAAAAAGAAAATGGCAAACAAAGAGAATGGTATCCATTTTCAGTAGAATATGATAAAGACACCATTTTAAAAATGATGTATCGGATTGGAATTCATAAAGAAGACATAACTTCCGGTAAAATTTTGATAGTCAATGGATTTGCAAACGAACCTTATATTACATCGGGTTATCGCCTGATTATGGAAAGTTCGGGGAAAATTGTGATCGGAGCTATTTTATGGTCGATTGCAGCAGAAACAGAAGAAATATATTTATGTGTGAATGAGGATGCGCTTGACGCGGTTTCTAAATTAAAAAGAGCGGTCCAAAAATATGGAAAAAATCTAGGGAATCGACGACCAATCTGGATAATACCAATGAAACGAAAGTATCCTAAAGGAAATGAACAGATTATTCGAGCTGTCGTTGCCGGGAAAAAGAAAAACATGACAAAAGTTGTGTCTATTGCGGAAATGACAGCTTTGTATGATGGAATTTATGATGGTGAGCCATGGACAAGAGTCGGTGTTACATTATCCGGAAAAGTGATGTATCCGAAAAATTTATGGATACCCATTGGGACAAATGTTAATGAAATGATTGAGTATTGTGGGGGAATGCCAAAGGATGCTATGGTGATCTGTGGCGGACCTTTTAAAGGTAAGACAGTTGATGCTTCAAATTATTGGATTCGCAGAGAAACGACGGGGATTCTTGTTTTGGAGTCGAAAGATATCGTTGAATCGTCATGTGTTAAATGCGGTATGTGCCGCGAATACTGTCCGAAAAAATTGTGTCCGGACATCATTGAAAAAGCATATTTAAAAGGAACAGAGAATATCAGAGATTTACATGCGGATCAATGCATAGGTTGTGGAATATGTTCTTATGTATGTCCATCTGGACGTCGATTGACCGAGTACGTCGGACAGGTAAAAAAAGGGCATGTTTGCAAAAAGGTAGATGAAAATTCGATGAAAGGCTCCTATATTGATTTGAATTCTAAAATAAGAAATATGAAAAAATTGGGTTCACTCGATCTTAAAAGTCAAAGTGCACCCCATATACATCGCAGAGGAACAATTCAGGATGTTATGAGAAACAGTATCTATGGATTGATTCCGCTGATCGCAGGCGTGTTTATACGAAATCCGGAAAGCCAATGGCATATTCTTTCAATGTTGATCATTTCTTCGATTGCGGCATACTTAACAGAATATTTTTGGCAGCAGTATCAAGGAAAGTATATGACAGTGCATGACGGTTCTGCGATATTCACAGGAATTCTTTTAGCACTGCTGTTTTCAGCGGAAACATCTTTATGGAAAGTGGCCTTTGCGTCTGTCATTTCTATATTACTGGGAAAACAGTGGTTTGGGGGAATCGGATGTGCACCGATACATCCTGTCATTGTCGGGAAACTTCTATTTCAACCTTTTGGAGTACCAGTGATTGAACCATTATGGTATTTCGCTGTATTCGCTTTGGGATGGTTAATTTTAACGCGCATGATTCCGTGGTCCTATCCGGCTGTTTATTTAATCATTGTTAGTGTTTTTCAACCGAAACTTATTTTTTCTGCATCTGTATATATTGCAGCCGCTTATTTTGTTTGGAGCTATGAAACATTAACACCTACACGATTTGGAAAGTGGACATTTACGTTGCTTTTAGCAGTATTGACAATAATCTTTTTTAAAATCGGAATGGGAAGTTCTTGTGTATGTTTTGCAGTTGCATTTGCCGATTTGTTTCGTCATCTATTCTGTTTTCCAAGAATGAAAAGGGTTTAAAAAACTTGCCTTTTTGAAACTGACCCCCTATAATAGATGTGATATATAGTGGAGGTTACTATGGACAGAAAACAACAGAAAAATCATACATCAAGAATAGATAGAGAACAAAGAAATGTAAGAAAAGCGGTTAAAAGAGATGGAACGGTTTCTTCAAAAACACATAAAGCTCGTAAAGCAACCGTGAGTGATACAAAACGTCCTGTTTCCGGAAAGAGAGTGCCTGACCAGAATCGTGTACGTCGTCAGGAACATTCAGATCCGGAAAGAAAGACAAGAAAAAAACAATTAGAAGGACAGAATCCGCAGGTGAAACGCAAAAGAAAAAGACGTCGTCGTAAAAATCATTTTTTTGCACGTTTGATTCAGATTGGATTAATTCTGGCATTGATTTGTATCCTTGTGTTTATTGTCTCTAATTTTGGCGAAGCAAACAAGTTGAATAATAAAGGGCTGGAAGCATATACAAATGCAGAGTATGAAACAGCAAACGATTATTTTTCCAAAGCAATTGAACGCGATGGAACCAATTATGAATATTATCTTAACAAAGGAATGGCACTTTCCGAATTAAAAATGTATAAAGATGCCGTTGCGGCCTTTGATCAGGCCATGGAATATGCGAAAGCAGAATCTGAACTTCAGATGGTTCATCGTGCAAAGGGTATATCGTTAATGTATCAGGGCAGTTACGATCAGGCGATAGAAGCTTTTGATAAAGCTTTGAACGGTAAAGAAAGTCGTTACTCAGATACAGAGATTGATATATTATATTACAAAGCAGAAACTCTGGATAAAGCAGGACGTTTTGTCGATGCAGTTTTAGTTTATTCTGAAATTGTGGATACAGATGCTTCAGCAGACGCATATATGCTTCGTGGTATGGAATATGTCAAGGTTGGTGATTATCCAAGTGCGGAAACAGATCTGAGAACAGCGATTAAAAAAGATAAAAAGAATTATGATATTTATCTTGCACTTAATCACGCATTGACTTCTCAGAAGAAACATGAAGATGCTGCAAAAGTGCTTGAAGAAGCCTTAAGATTAGGCGGCAGCAAAGGCGAAGCACTTATGAATCAGGGGAAAATTTACATCGAACTGGGGGATTTAACGAAAGCCGAAGAAAAACTTCTGAAAGCATTAGATAAAGGTGAAATTCGTGCAAATTTAATCCTTGCACAAGTTCAGATGGAAAAGACACCGGCAGATTATTCGGCTGCTGTGAATTATTTCGAGACTTATCTTGCTTCTGTTACAAACGATGCGGAAGCCTATAATATGTACGGTCTTTGTTTAATGGATATGAACAAGTACGAAAAAGCAGAAGAGATATTTACAAAAGGTGTGGCACTAAATGATCGTCTGATGGATCGTTCAATTTCAAAGAATCAGATTTCCGCAGCTGAGTCTGCAGGACATTGGGCAAATGCTTTAGAATATATCGAAGTGTATTTACAGAAATATTCGGATGATCAGGCAGCAATTAAAGAAAAAGAGTTTATTCAGACTCGTATTAGATAGAAGAGGTAGTATGGCAGAAATATTTGAAACAAAAGAGATGACAGAACGTGTCATTCTTGTTGGTGTATCTTATCAGGAGAATGATGACACAGAACAGTCTTTAGATGAATTGTGTGAACTTGCGTCTACAGCGGGAGCTGTTACAGTTGGACGTATGATTCAGAACAGAGAAGCACCTCATCCGGGAACATATCTTGGAAAAGGAAAAATTGAAGAATTAAAACAGCTTGCATGGGAATTAGATGCTACAGGTGTTATATGCGATGATGAATTATCACCTGCTCAGCTTGCGAATCTTGAAGACTTATTGGAAATCAAGGTAATGGATCGAACATTGATTATTTTAGATATCTTTGCCCAGCGAGCATCCACAAGAGAAGGTAAGATTCAGGTTGAACTTGCTCAGCTTCGTTATCGTGCAACACGATTAACAGGTCTTGGACGTTCATTATCCCGTCTCGGCGGCGGTATTGGTACAAGAGGTCCTGGTGAAAAGAAACTGGAAATTGATCGTCGTTTGATTAAAGATCGTATTGCACAGTTAAAACAGGAATTAGAAACTGTAAAGCGTCATCGCGATGTTGCCAGACAACAGAGAAGTAAGAATCCTGTTCCGGTTGTTGCCATTGTAGGCTATACCAATGCAGGTAAATCAACGCTTTTAAATCAGCTGACAGGTGCCAATGTTTTAGAAGAAGATAAACTTTTCGCCACATTGGATCCGACAACACGTAATTTAAAACTTGCCAGCGGTCAAGAGATTCTTTTGACAGACACGGTAGGATTTATTCGTAAGCTGCCGCATCATTTAATTCAGGCCTTCCGCAGCACGCTTGAGGAAGCAAAATATGCAGATCTTATTCTGCATGTTGTTGATGCATCCAATCCTCAGATGGATGTTCATATGCATGTAGTGTATGATACATTAAATCAGCTGGAAGTCGGAGATAAACCGGTGGTTACACTGTTTAATAAAATTGACCGTATGGATGATGAACAGAGTATTTATCTGAAGGATTTTCGTGCAGAAGTGACATTGCCAGTATCTGCAAAATATGAAAAAGGTCTGGAAGAAGTCAAAGATGCCATGGAAGAGATTTTCAGAAAGAGCAAAGTACTCATTGAACGTGTCTTCGATTATAAACGTGCAGGGGATATAGCAGTTATCCGTAAATATGGCCAGCTTTTGGAAGAAGAATATCGTGCAGAGGGAATCTTTGTGCGTGCGTATGTTCCAAAAGACGTATATGCACAATTAGAATTTTAAACATAAAATTATGATATACAAAAACATCTTATCTGTAAAAGTGATTTCAACTCTAACAGATAAGATGTTTTTTTGTTACTGTTTTTGATCAAATACATCAAAAATCGAGTGATTATTATTTTTAAAAGTTTCGAAGATAACATCTTCAAGCATTTCATCATCGGTAGATTCTATTCCGGAGATAAGATTTTTAATTACCGGAATAAATGTAAACCACATGATACAACTGTATAAGTTAATGGATGTATTTTCGTGATAGATACGATTACACATCTCATATCCAATACGTTCTAAAGTTTTTTTGTAGCGCTGAATATCTGCATCCAGTTCATGAATATATTGGTAACCGTACATGGTAAGTTTTGTCGGCAGTTTTTGGTAACTCATGAAGCCGGGATCTTTTATGATTGTAAAATGATACTCTTCAGCGATATTTTTAACAAGTGTATTCAGAAATTCATTATTTTGAACATAAGCGATCAGAGATTCTTTGTTAATATCTGTTTTCAAAATTTTGTCTTCTTTATCGAAACTCTTGTTATATAAGGCAATATCATAACGGATGGTTTCAAACTCTTCATCAAGAATCTCTAATGTTGCTGCAAGACGGTAAAGCTTTCGCTTAACACTCATCGGAGGTTCATAGTGAGATTTGTAACCGAGACCATGTTCAACTTCGGCCCAAGCGTGCTGAAGAACTGTACGAATCTGAATTTCAAATCGAATATCCTGATATTTTTGATATTCAACAAGCTGACATCGACTGTCTGTAAATTTTACGACAAGATGCAATGAGTTATAACCGAATTCAAATCGGCTTTTTAATTCTTTTTTTCGTTTATCAACAATTTCGCAGATTTCAAATGTGTTTTCTAAAAGCGATAAAATCGTATCGACATCTGTTTCAAAAAGAGTAACAATACGTACACCTAAAATATCAGTGATTTCCTCCAGATGTTTATATTTATTTTTATACATCACTTTATTGCGTGTGGCTTCTTCGGATTTGATACGCAAAGCCATATTCGAAATCTTAATATGATTTACTTCCAATAATGTGTGAATGATATCTTTTACATCACTGGACAGTTTATGATAAATGTCGATATTTTGGTAATATTCAGACATAATTGTGGTTAAATGATTATCCATGATTTGACTCCAATCTATATGTAATACATGTGTATACTTATAAATATTTTAACATATATTTATTTGTTTGACTAATAAAAAAATGATTAACAAATGATATGGTTTGACGAAAATACAAAAATTGTACTATAATAAAAATAGTATGCATTAAGGAGGATTTATATGAGTTACGCAGATAAATTATTTATAGATATGTGCAAAGATATTTTGGAAAATGGTTGCAGTACAGAAGGTGAGAAAGTTCGTCCGAAATGGGAAGATGGGACCTATGCCTATACGATTAAGCGTTTTGGTGTTGTGAACCGTTATGACCTTTCCAAAGAGTTCCCGGCACTGACACTTCGAAAAACATTCTTTAAGAGTGCTGTCGATGAGATGCTTTGGATCTGGCAGAAAAAATCCAATAATGTGAATGACTTAAACAGCCACATCTGGGATGAATGGGCAGATGAAGATGGTTCCATCGGAAAAGCTTATGGTTACCAGCTGGGCGTTAAACATCAGTATAAAGAAGGCTTAATGGATCAGGTGGATCGTGTATTATTTGATCTTAAAGAAAATCCATACAGCCGTCGTATTATGACAAACATTTATGTACACGAAGACCTTCATGAGATGAATCTTTATCCATGTGCATACAGCATGACATTTAATGTAACGGATGGTCGTTTGAATGCTGTATTAAATCAGCGTTCACAGGATGTGCTTGCTGCAAACAACTGGAATGTTGTACAGTATGCTGTTTTAGTGCATATGATTGCACAGGTAAGCGGTCTTGAAGCAGGCGAACTTGTTCATGTTATTGCAGATGCTCATATTTATGATCGTCATATTCCTATGATTAAAGAATTGATTTCCAGAGAACCGCTTCCAGCACCAAAGTTCTGGATCAATCCGGAGATTAAAAACTTTTATGATTTTACAGTTGATGATGTGAAGCTTATTGACTATGAAGCTGGTCCACAGATTAAAAATATTCCAATTGCAGTTTAATCAGGAATATACGTCGATATCTATTCTGTCGGGAGGAAATTAAAATGAACATTATCGTAGCAGTTGATAAAAACTGGGCAATCGGCTATCAGAATAAATTATTAAACAGTATTCCGGAAGATATGAAGTTTTTCAGAGAAACAACGACAGGAAAAGTTGTTGTCATGGGAAGAAAAACATTGGAAAGTTTTCCAAATGGAAGACCTTTAAAAAATCGTGTGAATATTGTTATTACAAAACAGGAAGATTATGAAGTTCCCGGAGCAATTGTTCTTCACAGTGTGGAGGAAGCTTTGGAATATGTGAAACAGTATAACAGTGACGACGTCTATGTTATTGGCGGCGCAAGCATTTATGAACAGATGCTTCCATATTGCGACATCGCCCATGTTACAGTTATGAACTATGCTTATCAGGCGGATACATGGTTTCCAAATTTGGATCAGATGGATGAATTTGTTGTTGCAGCAGACAGCGAAGAAAGAACATATTTTGATTTGGAATATTGTTTTAAAATGTATGTTCGTAAGTCAAAATTGAAAGAAATTGTTGATTTTATGTAATAATAAGCATATAATTGGGTCAATGACGAATATTTATTTACAACGATGGGAGGAAATTTCTATGGAAAAGAAAGATATGGACTGGGGAAATATCGGCTTCGGATATCATGTGACCGATGAACGATATGTAGCCAATTTTAAAGACGGAGAATGGTCTGAAGGTTTTATGACTACAGATTCCAATATCGTCCTTAATGAATGTGCGGGGATTCTTCAGTACTGTCAGGAAGTTTTCGAAGGATTAAAGGCATATACAACCGCTGACGGAAGCATTGTTACATTCCGCCCAAATCTCAATGCAGAACGTATGATTGACTCTGCAAAACGTATGGAGATGCCTCCTTTTCCAGCAGAAAGATTTATTGAAGCAGTAGAAAAA
>JAEIGA010019615.1_pt1 | contig 10306 bp, 12 predicted proteins | sample 9270691 | NCBI WGS metagenome assembly JAEIGA01 (sample SAMN17057246, study PRJNA624740) | gut metagenome | biome: biome; isolation source: fecal sample | host: Bos grunniens | place: China: Xizang | collected 2019
AGTTTTTTATTTAACGGGAAGAAATACTGTTCTTTTTTATTGGAATTCAGGTAATTACGGGCGTACTGTATGAACTGTGAAAACTTGTCTAATCTTAAGGCAGCACCAACATTTCTGTTCTTATCAGTAGGATCTATACATATTAATGGGTCCTTAAAGTTTTTGGCCGTGCCATATTCCATTAAATCAATGACATGACCAAATTTCCATTCACTGGCTTCCTTTAGAGTATTTTCAAAAGTTCCATATTCTATTATAAGCAATTCGCATAAATAACCAGCAAATCCCCCAACCTTAAATTCGGAACCGTAAGTACCTGTCATGTCCATGAATCTTTTCAAGAGAAGGACTTCCTCGTTTTGACCTTCAGCCAAATTGGATTGAACATATTTGGTATGCAGAATAGTCCTGTCTACTGCAGACTTGAGCTGACTTCCGTCATCTATCCTATAGCACGGGACAAAATCAACATCAAATCCTTCAATTTCAGTCGTGACATAAGGATGAGATGCAAACTGATGATAAGGAGTTGCTTTGAATGCATCACAGCATTGATGAGCCAAATCAAGACCACTCTGTTTTAAATCATTCTTATCAGTGGTTAATGGAAAAGCCATAAAAATATCAATGTCTGATTTGCCTCTCAGATATGTCTTTTTGGCAACGGAACCTACAAGAACAGCTTCTGCATCAATATTATCAAGACGGCATTTATCATTTAAAAATTCCAGAAGATTTTCAGAAACTTCCCTGACTTTATCATTTTCTTCTGGTGTTGGTTTTATTTCTTCTAAAATTTGCTTATAATCCATTAAATCACAGTTTAAATTCTATTAAGTCTTCATATATTGGTCCGGCAGGGGTTAAAGTACTTTTCTTTAATACTATGCTTTTGACATCCATTGAACCTATTTCAACATTTTCAAATGATTCTATAGTACTCTTAACTTTATTTTTACCCTTTGCTGATCTCATGCGCCCGATTGTAAGGTGGGATGAGAATTTTTTGTCCAAATCAAAGCCCAAGGAATTGAACTGCTTATCCAGTTTATCATGCAATTCCTTCAGGATTTGGTCTTCGTCAAGACCTACCCAGATTACCTTTATGCGATTCTTGTTTGGAAAGGCTCCACAGCCCTTTATTTTAATGTCAAATGAATCGAAATCCTTTACCACATTTTCTATTTTTTCAGCAAGAACATCAATTCCTTCAGTATCGATATCCCCAAAGAATTTCAATGTGAAATGCAGATTCTGCAAATCAACGTATTTGATATTTGCATCGATTTTCTTAAACTCACGAATAATTTTGTTTATTTTAGGCTTTAAATCATCATCCAGGTCAATTGCAAGAAATGCTCTGATTTGTGACATCAATATTCCTCATTGTTCTATAATTGTTTCGTCAATAGCTATACCAAAGTGTCTTGCACTTTTTTCAATGTATACTTTTACCTTATCTCCAGGCTTTGCATCAGCTACGGATAAAGGTTTGTTATCGCCATCGACAATTCTTATTGTTTCTGCATTTTGAAGTAATGTTCTGATTGTTTTGCCTTCGTATTCAGCTTCAATCAATATCAATGGTCTTCTCTCGATTTTGCTTCTTCCGACATATGCTGTACGGGTTTCACCTTCAGTATTTACAATCAATACCTCATCTCCTGCAACAAGTTCAGATAAATATCTTGTTTTGTTTCCAGGAACCATTACATATGCCTGTACCGGACCGGCGTTAACTCTGAACGGTCTTGAAGCTACATATTCACTTTCCAATGATTCTGAGTGAACCAAAAATAGGGATTTTGAATAGGATCCGATTAACATTCCTTCTCCAGGCACCATCATGTCGGTAGTGTCGATACATACCCTGTCACCTGAACCTAAGGATTTGACATTGGTGATTGTAGCTGTTTTCAATTCATATTTGACTTTAGATGCGTCATCAACTTCCTGTGCAATTTCCTTAATCTGTGCAAAGTCATTTGCTTCAAATATTACACCGTCAGTACCATGTTCCAAAGTCTCCAAAGCTAATTTTGCACCGTCCTTATCGGCTACCGCTGCGATGATATTGACATCTACTTTTTGAAGGTCTGCTATAATATTTTCCAGTGGAATTACTGTCCAATCAGTTCCCACAAGGATAATATAATCAACGATTGGTCCTAATTTTACTGCCAGTTGTTCATGTAATTTGTCAGTGATTTTGATGTATGCACAAACAGTTTTACCTTCTCCTTTAGCTTTTTTGGCATCGGCCAAATCTTTGGAGTCAGATAAATTTTCACTTAAATCAATTGCTCCGTCTCCTTCACCATCTATTCCAACAAGATAGATGTCAGCATCTTCTTCGGTAGAAATAATATTTACGTTTCCGAGCTTGCGAATTTTATCGCCATATTCCAAATCCAGGACATAGCTGATTCCTGATTCAAGTGCAGTCGTTATCATTTCTTTTCTATCATCCCACGGGAGGTCCGGAGTCATTATCCAAGCGAATTTATTTTGCATTAAATCACCTTATTCTAAGAATTTTAAAGCTTCTTCTACATCTAAATCATGATGGACTACTTCTGAGATAGCCCTTGTAATTTTTCCAGGATTTTCAGCTTGGAAAAGATTACGTCCAAATGCTACACCTGCTCCGCCAACACTTAAAGAATCCTTTACCATATTCAACAATTCTTCATCGGTGTCTACTTTTGGTCCTCCTGCAATAACTACAGGGACAAGTGCGCCTTCAACCACTTCTTTAAATGAATCTGGATCACCAGTGTAATTTGTTTTTACAATGTCTACTCCCAATTCTGAACCTACACGAGCAGCATGTTTTACAAATTCCACATCCATTTCATTTTCAACTTTTTGACCACGTGGGTACATCATTGCCAAAAGAGGAATGCCCCAGTAATCACAGGTTTCAGCGATTGACCCTAACTCCTGCAACATTTCACTTTCGGTTGCGCTTCCAAGGTTTACGTGGACTGAAACTGCATCTGCACCTAATTGAATTGCCTTTTCGACTGATGTTACGGTTACCTTATTGTTTGGGTCCGGTGCAAGGGAAGTACTTGCGGATAAGTGTACAATAAGACCGATATCCTTACCGTATCCTCTGTGACCTCTTTGAACAATTCCTTTGTGCATTAAAATTGCATCTGCTCCTCCTTGGGAAATTTCTTCAACAGTATCATCAATATTGATTATTCCTTTAATAGGTCCGCTTGAAACACCATGATCCATTGGTGCAATAACTGTTCTTCCGGTATTCCTATTAAAAATCCTTTCTAAACGAATTTTTTTACCAATCATTATATTACCTTCTATAAAAAAATAACATTATATAATATATTTTTGATGTTATATATAGTTTGATTGTCAATTTTTGTACTTTATTATTTAAAATATTATTTTTTTGGCATAGGTGTCCATAAATCAAATTCTTTTATTTGTGGCGGAATGCCGCTGTCCTTATATGAATCCAAAAATCCATCTACAGATTTATAATCGCCAGCAACTTCAGAAATTGAATTATAAAATTCCACCAAACCCCTATTTCTAATAATGGTGTGTTTTGGTTTGAATGTAGATGACCATATATAAAATACCTTAAAAACAGTGTCCGGATGATATCCTCCACCCAGATCAATAGCTAGAATGTCACATTTTTGAATTAACTTAAAAACTTCCGATAACGTATCATGAAGCCTTACATCTGCATTGATGAAGGTTAAATCAAGTTTATCCATTTCATTTTTTGCTTCAGGAGAATTATCGATAGCTATCAGGTCAACATCATTTTCCAAAATGACTTTTGAGGTGTTGCCTGTATGGCATCCGAGCTCTATTACAGTATCCCCGCCATTTATAACTTCCCGGATTTGCCTTCTGTAATCTTCGACATCATAGCATAATTTTATCATAGCTGCCTCTTTGTGTATAGTTTATCTATATTCATCCCTTCAATGTTTAATTCTTTTAAGACACTTTCATTATATGCAAAGGCAAATACAGTATTTCCCAACATTGCCATGGAAGCACCTAAAATATCATCACAGGAATTAAAATAATTGACTAAAGATTTGACCTCACTTGTCATTAGTTTCGTATTCCGGGAAAACTCCAGGGAAAGTTTTAAAAAGCTGTCAACAGATGAATCCTTTCCAAATTTCTCCAGACATTCATGGCCATTGGCGGAAATTATCCTTTTATGTTCAGGATCCCGAATAATTGAAGCCGTGTCAATCTCTCCGAAAAATTTGGTGGCCACATATAAATCCTCTTCAAAGGATTTGATTTTACCGACTCCCGGAGCACCCGGTTGAGTCCTTAAAACCAGTCCGGAACCAGTCTGGCCTATAACATCACCTAAACCCCCACCCAGTGAAACTTCAGCCTTATGGGCAATCTGGCCACATTCATTATCTGAATATCCGCAGTCAAAAAATTCATTTAAAGCCAACGATAAGCTTAAAGCGGAAGCGGCTGATGTTCCAAAGCCTGCCCCTATGGGAAGCTGAATGTCCTGAGTTATTTCAAAGGCATCATCAATTTCAAAATACTTTAATACTTCATTTATTACAATATCTGAACCCTGATTGAAGTTTATCTTTAATTCGGAGGAATCACTTAACGTAGTTTTGACTCCCCTGTCAAGTAAAAATCCGGCACCGCAAGATCCGTTTTTCAGGATGTCCTCATTGTTTTCTATGCTGAAGAAACCCGTAATATGTGACGGTATAAAAACAGAAGTACTCATAATAAAAAATATGGTGGTGATTAATAATAAATTTGTTCATTCCAGGGAAGCATATTCTTCATCGGAAACTTCTTCACACCATTCATTTTGACAATTAACACCCGGAACTTCAACGGCAATGTGTGTGAATTCACTGTCTTTGCTTGCTCCATGCCAATGCTTTACGTTTGGAGGAATGGCTACAACATCACCAGGCTTTAATTTTTGAGCGGTTTTGCCTTCTTCCTGATACCATCCTTCACCTTTAGTTACAAGCAAAATTTGACCGCCATTTTCATCTGCATGATGTATATGCCAGTTATTTCTACATCCAGGCTCAAAAGTGACATTTGCAACCATCACTTCACCGACCTGAGCCAAAATATTTAGATAGCTATCTCCAATGAAAAATTCACCAAAAGGATTTGCCTCTCCTTTTCCAAAAATAATATCTTCAGACATTATTCACCCACCCAATGAGCTACACTGTCTCTTGCATCATAAACATTGGCACCGGGAATGGATAATCCTTTTTTAATGTCTGCACCTTCACAGAGTTTATCCAAATCCCTTTGAGAAGATCCGAATCCTGATCCTTCATGAGTAACAAAGGGCTTTACCGTTTTTCCAGTGAAGTCCAACTGTTCCAGCTGAGTCCACATAGGCATTGGAAGAGTTCCCCACCAGTTTGGAAAACCTATGAAAATTGTGTCATATTCACTGATATCTGTTAATGCATCTTTGATTTCAGGCCTTGCATCATCATCTTTTTCCTTTTGGGCAACATCGATGCACTTCATATAATCTGCAGGATATTCATTTACAGGTTCTACCTTGAATAAATCGGCTGAAGCCTCATCTTGAATGTATTCAGCAATAACTTCAGTATTTCCTTTTTCTATGTTTTTCAATACTCCGCCAAAGTAGTTTTCACCTGCACGGGAAAAATAAATCACTAAACTTTTTGACATTATAATCACCTTTAACTCTAAACATATATCTGAATCGAATAGTATATAAATGTTGCGATACACAACAATTAATTTGTTGAAAAAAAATAATAAGAATAATGAAATTATTCTTTAATAGATTTAGCCAGCTCTACACCTTTGTTAAATGCTTCTTGTAAAACATCTTCATCCGGAACAAAAGTGACATCCAATGTATCAGTAACATTAAATCCGGCAGCTTCCAAATCAGTTTGGAGTTTTTTGACAGCTCCTCCACCCCAACCTTTTGATGAAAAGATTAAAGCATTCTTATTGCTGGTGGTTCCTGCGAAGTTAACGCAATCCAGCCAGTACATCATATTACCAATACGAGGGAAAGGCTTGTTCATCATGGTAGGAGCACCTAATGCAATAGCCTTACTGTCAAGGATATCTGTGATAACATCATCCGGGCCGTCATGCTGCATAAAGTACATTGCAACATCAACGCCCTCACTGGCAATACCTTCTGCAATTTGGAAAGCTAATTTTTCAGTTGAATGGTGCATTGTATCATAAATAACAGTGATTTTATCCTTACATACACCTGAACCCCATTTAGCATATAAATCTACAATAAATCCAGGGTTTTTCCAGATTTGACCATGACAAGGAGCAATCATTTTGATTTGGTCTACGACTCCGTTATCTGTCAATTCCTGCAATTTCATCCTAAGCATTGGAGAGCCTAAAGTTACAAGGTTTGCATAATACTTTTGAGCTTCTTTTTCTAGGATATCCAATGAGTAATCTTCATCAAATCTTTTTGAATGACATACATGCTGACCGAATGCATCATTTGAGAATAGAATGCCCTCTTCCACTAAAAATGTAAACATGCTGTCTGGCCAGTGTAACATTGGAGCGGAAACAAATGCTAGAGTCCTTCCGCCAATATCCAATTCGTCCCCAGTCTGAACGGTATTGATTTCCAAGTCTCCGAAATTATGATATTGCTGTTCTAAAAATTTTGCACAGTTAGGAGAAGCATAGATTTCAGCTTCAGGATTATATTTATCAATTGTTTCTCTCAAATGTGTGGAATGGTCCATTTCAGAGTGGTTCTGTACAAATACATCAATTTTAATGTCTTTTCCTTCTTGTTCAAATGCATCTTCGATTCTTGCATATAATTGATTGTCTAATCCTCCATATACGTTGTCAATCAAAACGGTTTTTTCTTCCCCAAATACTAAGTATGCATTGTAGGTAGTTCCTGGAATTCCATATCCGTGGAAAGTTCTGCTGTTCCAATGAAGAGCACCAACCCAGTAAACACCTTCTGCAATTTTTGCGGCTTTAGCTTTCATAATAAATATCTCCTAAAAAATTTCAGTTAATAAAAAGTATATCTTTATTTCTATATAAAATTAAGTTTAAAAAAAAAAGAAAAAAAATAAATTTAAAATTATAAATTTATTTTGCCAGCATTATCTTATCAACAATACCCATTGCGGCGTCTTCAAGGTCACTTGCAGCAAAACTGTCATTTGCATCAAAGTCATTATCAATTGCAATAACTGACATGTTTTTATTCTTGTTAGATAATAAATATGCGATTGCAAATCCTTTATCTTTAGTAAATGTATTTGCAGTATAATTGTAAGATCCACTTAAATCATTACCGGTTACAGTTTTAGTACCGTTTATAGTTTCATTGTATTTGAAACCTTTTGCTGTTAAGTAGGAGTTAATTGCATTTGCACCAATAATGTCAGAAGATATGAGAATATCTTTATGATCATTATGTAACACAATACAGGTATCGTTAGTTGAATTTACTTTAAAATCCTTAGGTGTTTCAAAATTAAAAGTGTTAATCTGCACATTTTCAGCGAAAACAGCAGTTACACTTCCAGCTATTACAAAAATAGCTATTAAAGCAAGCAATGTTTTATTATTCATTTTATATTCTCCAAAATTTATTGAAGGAAATAATTAAATATTCCCTAATTATTATATATAGTTAAAAAATATATAAATGTTAGAGGTTTTCAAATGAATAGAAGAATAGATTTACATATGCATAGCTTATTCAGCGATGGTGAACTATTGCCATCCGAACTTGCAAGAAGAGCATTGAAATTAAACCATGAAGTTATCGCAATCACAGATCATGTTGATTATTATAATATTGAAGAAATCCCAAAAATCCAGTCAGCAATAGACGATATTAATTCAAACTGGGACATAACTGTTGTTTTGGGCGCTGAAGTAACACATGCACCGATAGAGTCAATTGACGGAATAGCTAAAAGAGCAAAACAATTAGGTGCAAAAATTGTGGTTGTACACGGTGAAACATTAAACGAACCTGTAACTCCAGGCACAAACATGGCTGCAGTTAAATCAAAATATGTCGATATATTAGGCCATCCGGGATTGATTACCCGTGAAGAAGCAGAGCTTGCACTTAAAAATGACATCTATCTTGAGATTAGTGCACGTAAAGGACACTGCCTTGGAAACGGCCATGTTGCAAGTATGGCCCGTGAAGTTGGAAACAAGCTCTTGGTGGATACGGATACCCATTCACCTGACGATTTGATAACATTTGAAAAATCATATGAAATTGCACGTGGGGCAGGTTTAAGTGATGAAGAAGCCATGAAAGCTATTGTAGATAACCCTCGTGAATTATTAAAAAGTAAAGGCATATTATGAAGGCATCCGCTCTTTTAAATATTATAAAGAATGAATTAAAAGACTATCCCATAGATTACTTAAGAAATAAGGTAACTGACGATAGATACAAAGACCCTTTAGTTAAAAAACTGGCCAAATACAATTCCGAAACATATGATGAAATCTATTCTATGGAAATTAATGATGATTTTGATATTAAAGACAGCGTCATTAATAAAATGAAAGGTGATATTAACTATTATTTTGACACTTATGCCGGAGGAGATATAGAAACGCGGGAGTTTACCAAATACATATCTCTTTATTTAGCGTTAATTGCCAAAAAACCTCTTCATCCATTCAGTTATGATAAAAAAGATGATGTTTATAAATTAGATGAATCCTATTATTGCAAAGCAAGAATGAAATCAATACATGACAAAAGATCTCTTTGCAGATACTGCGTATGCCAAAATGTAGGATATATGGGATTATTTTAAGACTTTATAAGTTAAAATCAAGTCTTTTCCTAATGTAAATGAATCAGTCAATTCCAGATTAACGCCCTCATCCATCGTATCAAAGCCTTCACCGTCAAAGAGCGTCTTTGCATTTACGCCTCCAACCACTTTTGGAGCAATGCAAATTCTTATCTCATCAATAAGTCCTGCTTCAATCATTGCAAAGTTTAATGTAGCTCCTCCTTCAAGCATTAATGTTTTTATTCCTTCATTAGCCAAATAATCCATTAATGCAGTTAAATCCACTTTCTTATCACCACTGAAGAAAAATTCCACACCTCTTTGCTTAAATACATTGTATCTATCACTTACCAGGAAATCATATTTGAATTCATTGGCCACTGCAATAACCGTTTTTGCATCCTTATTTGTTATGCGTGCTGCAATTGGTGTTCTGCATTTACTGTCGACAACTACACGAACAGGATTGTCTTCAGGGTTTGCATCAACCTTGTGAACGGTCAATCTTGGATCATCTGCCAGAACCGTTCCGATTCCAACCATTATTGCATCTACACTTTTTCTCAGTTCGTGAACTCTTTTCAGGTCATCTTCACCTGAAATATTTGAACTGTTTTTTGCAGTTACTATTTTACCGTCAAGAGTCATTGCAGCATTTAAAATAACGTAAGGCTTCATTTATACACCTCATATATGATAAAACATTTCTTTAATCTGAAGGAAATTTGCCAATGTCTGATTTCCTATTACTTCAGGCATTGTAAAGGCAACAAATATACCTAAAAGACCAAATATTAAACCGATTGCCCAAATTATATGAACAGCCTGCTTTTCTGTAATAGGCCTTCTTATAACCCATCTGATTAATGATTTAAAACCTGTTTCAGGCCTTATTAGTTTACCTTCATCATCGACTTGAGTCGGTTTAAACTGTTGGCGTTCCATAACTCCTGCACTGTAGAATTTCATGGCTGCATCAATAATATTCGGCATCAGAACAATTAATGCAATCAGTTTAACCCTACCAATGAAAGCAATGCAGACAATGGTAGCACCGATGATTAATGTACCCGTATCTCCAGGGAAAATTTTAGCAGGATATTTGTTATAATATAAAAATGCAATTAAAGCACCCAGCATACTCATACTGATAATTGTTACATCGTATTTGCCTAAAATAATACATGATATAGTTAATGATGCGAGTGATATGACACCCAATCCTGATTCGATACCGTTTAAACCGGCCAGCATATTGGTCAGATTGGATCCGATGGAAACAGCTATTGGAATGGAAATTAAATATAATAATCCTACATTATCCGGAGCTACCCAAATTAAAGGAAGACCGGCTAAAAATAAAAGGAACAACTTCTCTTTTGAAGATAAAACCAGTAAGTCATCAACAATACCAATAATACCTACAAGTAAAATAACAAGAAGCACAATGCTTAATGAAAATGTAAGAA
>JAEIGA010019616.1_pt1 | contig 10305 bp, 9 predicted proteins | sample 9270691 | NCBI WGS metagenome assembly JAEIGA01 (sample SAMN17057246, study PRJNA624740) | gut metagenome | biome: biome; isolation source: fecal sample | host: Bos grunniens | place: China: Xizang | collected 2019
CTATATTTCTACAAAATAACCGCTTTTACAGCGTTTTTTTTGTGGCTACGAAGAACCAATCGAAGCACCCCTCGTGGGCCGGCACCAAGCGGTAGTCCTCCATGCGGATCGAGCGGGTGAGGTCGTTGTTTTCGCTCAACAGGCGGCGGCGGTTGAGGCGGTTCAGCAGGTCGTAGGGGATTTGGAGCATCCACCGGGGTAGACGATATTGCAACTTCAGCGGATCGAAGCGGGTGATGCGCTTCACCCCCTCGCGATTCTTCTCGTAGTAGGCCATTACGCGCTCGTTGCCCTCCACACCCAACCGCTCGATCGAGTCGAAATGCGCTGCCAGGAGGTGGAAGAATTGGTCGAGGTCGTACTCGCGAATGTGCCACGGGTTGCGCGTGAGCGACATGGTGCGGTTGGGGGTTGTAACGATCAGGCGGCCGCCGGGCTTCAGTACGCGGCTGATTTCGCGGACAAAGAGCTCGTCTTGCTTGATGTGCTCAATTACCTGGAAGGTGATCACACAGTCGAACGAACCATCCGGAAAGGGGAGGGGAGGCACCTTGGCCTCCCGAAATTCGCTGTTTGAGGGGAGCCGGAGCCCCTCGGTGCGGTGCTTGTCGAGGGTGATGAAGTGGTCAGCATGGGGTGCTACCACCTCGATGCCGTAGCCCGAGCCGGTGCCGATCTCCAACACCCGGCCTGCAATTCGCTTCGCTGCCTCTTCGTAGGCCAGTAGCGAACGCTGAAAGACATAGTTGTCCGAGGCGTCGCGCGACACGCGCTCGGCTGTAATCACCGGCTTCATCCTGGTTTATCTCTTGATCAATTTCACACCTCCGTGGAGGAACTCCACCTCGCCGGCCTTCAGTAGCATGCCGAGGCTGCGCTTGAAGACCTTCTTGCTCATTTGGGTCATCTGCTGTACCTCTTCGGGCTTCGAGTTGTCATCCAAGGGAAGGTAGCCGCCGTTGGCACGAATCAATTCGCGCAGACGCTCGGCCGAGTTTTGTACCTCTTTATAGCCCTGCTGCTGGAGACTTACATCGATACGATTCTCCTCCGTGATGCGACGGATGTAGCCGCGCAGGCGATCGCCCATCTTCACGGGGCGGAAGAGCTGGTTGCGGTAGAGCATACCCCAGTGGCGGTTGTTGATAATCACGCGCCAGCCGATTTCGCTCTGCGAGGCGACCAGGATATCGACCTCCTCGCCCGCCGTGACCGTAATGTCGCCCTCGTTGTGGATGTAGGGCTTTAGTTTTTGGGTTGCCACGCAACGCCCCGTGATGTTGTCCTCATAGAGGTAGACCAGCACCTCGCGCTCGGCGATCACACCTCCTTGCTGGTTGCGGTTCGGCAGGAAGAGATCCTTGCCGTGGAGACCCCAACCCAGGAAGGCTCCGTGGACAGTCTTGTCTACCACCTTCAAAAAGCCTGCCTGGCCCACCTTCAAGAGAGGCTCTTCGGTCGTGGCGACCAGACGATCCTCCGAATCGTGGTAAACAAAGACCTCTTTGCTATCGCCCACCTTGTCGGAAAGCGAGGTGTAGCGGTTGGGAAGCAACACCTCCTGCTGCTCCTCGTCGGTGAGGTAAAGACCGTAGTCCGAGATGCGGCTGACGGTGAGTATATAGGTTCGACCGGCTCTTAACATGGCTTTTTTGTCTTAAATTTTGCGCAAAGGTAACGAAAACATGCGAAAAGATGAAGAAATTCAAGAATTTTTGCTATATTTGTAATTACCTAAAACGAAAAACCGAAATATAAATCCGAGGAGAGAACCAAAATCTCCTTCAAAGACTTTGAAAAAATGAAAGTAGCGATTTGTCAGTACGATATGCAGTGGGAGAGTGCTGCGAGCAACCTCCCCGTCGTAGAGGAACTTATTGCCAAGGCCGATGCCGACCTGGTGCTCCTGCCCGAGATGTTCTCCACGGGCTTCAAACTCCACGCCTCGGCCGTGGCCGAGCCGATGGATGGCCCCACCATTGCCGCCATGCGCGGTTGGGCCGAAAAGTATCAGAAGGCTGTGGTGGGCTCGATCGTTATTGTTGACGAGGAGGGCAAATTCCGCAACCGTATGTTCTTCGTGAAGCCCTCGGGCGAGATGACCTGGTACGACAAACGTCACCTCTTCCGCCCGGGCGGTGAGGGGCGCGACTACACCCCTGGTCAGGAACGCGTCATTGTTGAGTATATGGGTGTGCGTTTCCTGCTTTTGATCTGCTACGATCTGCGCTTCCCCGTTTGGAGCCGCAACCGTGGTGACTACGATGCCATCCTCTACTGCGCATCGTGGGCTGCCGACCGTCGTGATCCCTGGAAGATTCTGTTGCGTGCGCGTGCCGTGGAGAACCAGGCTTATGTCTTTGGAGTAAACCGCGTGGGCGACGATCCGGCTTCGCACTATGCCGGCGACTCGCAGATCATCGACTTCCGTGGCCGTATCCTGATGGAGGTGGCCGATGTGGAGGCCACGCTGGTTGCCGAGATTGACCTCAAGGCGCAGGAGCGTTTCCGCGATGCTTTCCCCGCGTGGAAGGATGCGGATAATTTTGAAATTAAGATCTAATCGAGCCGAATACTCTTTTGATTATGGAACTCACCTGGCAAGTCATTACCTTGTTGATTGCATCCGGCATTTTGGTCGGCATCATCAATACGCTTGCCGGTGGAGGTACCGTATTGACCATCTCGATCTTCACGGCCATGGGGCTTCCGATCACGATGGCCAATGGAACGAACCGCATTGCCGTGGTGTTGCAGAACCTGACGGCCTCGCTCACCTTCATCCGTAAGCGGATGCTTGATGTGAAGGCGGGGTTGCTGCTCTCGATTCCCACGATCATTGGTAATATTGCCGGTTCGATGCTCGCTACCCAGCTCGACGAGTGGATCTTCAAACTCTGCCTCGGCGTGGTGCTGACCATCATCCTGATCTATATGATCTTCGATCGACACAACCACGCCATGCCAGCGGGCCACTCCTTGAAGCTCAACCTCTGGCACTACCTTTGGTTCTTCCTGATCGGTCTTTATGGCGGTTACATCTACATCGGCTTGGGCTATGTGGTTTTGGCTATCACGATTTGGACGATGCGTCTGGACCTCGTTACGGCCAACATCCTCAAAGGCTTTGTGATCTTCGTGTCGAGTCCCTTCTCCATGCTGGTCTTCATGTACAACGGCCAGGTGGACTACGCCTTTGGCCTCTTGCACGGCCTGGGCAACATCATCGGAGCCTTCCTTGCCTCGCACTATGCGATCGGTTGGGGGGTGAAGTTCGTTCGGCTCTTCACGATCGGCATTGTGATTGTCTGCCTGCTGGATTTGGTGGGTTGGCTCTCGATGGCCGACGGAGTGAATTGGCTGTTGAACATCATGGGTTAAAATTTCTTCTGATGGGGGAGGACTTGTTCCAATACCAAAAGTCGGCAATGCTCCATTGCCGACTTTTTTTTGCGAGGAGTGTGCCCCATTCCTTCGCGAAGTCCGTGTGGTCGCAAAAAGGGGCGCAGGAAGGTGAAAATGGAGGCGAAGTGAAAAATAATTTTGAATTTTGAATTCTGAATTTTGAATTTTCACTATCTTTACCCAATTGATTTTCGGATACCATGAAAGAGGATAAGATCGTAATAACGGGGGCAAGGGTCCACAACCTAAAAAATATCGACCTCGAGATTCCGCGCGACAAATTGGTGGTCATCACCGGTCTGTCGGGCTCGGGCAAATCGTCGTTGGCCTTCGATACGCTCTATGCCGAGGGGCAACGCCGCTACATGGAGACCCTCTCGACCTATGCGCGTCAGTTTGTGGGGACAATGGAGCGCCCCGATGTCGATAAGATCACGGGATTGAGCCCGGTGGTGGCCATCGAGCAGAAGACCACCAACAAGAATCCCCGTTCGACGGTGGGTACCGTTACCGAGATCAACGACTTCCTGCGACTGCTCTATGCCCGTGCTTCGCGGGCCTACTCGCCCATTACGGGGGAGGAGATGGTACACTATACCGACGAACAGATCTGCCAATTGATTCTCGAGGGATTTGCTGGGCGCAAAATTGCCCTGATGGCCCCCATTGTGCAGGGGCGCAAGGGCCACTATCGCGAGTTGTTCGAGGGGCTGATGAAGAAGGGTTACCTCTATGCCCGTATCGATGGCGAGATCCGCGAATTCTCGGTAGGCATGCGCCTGGATCGCTACAAGGTACACACCATTGACTTGGTTGTCGATCGTTTGCAGGTGAGTGGCGAGGAGATCCGCGAACGCCTGATGGCCTCCTTGAAGGAGGCATTGCGCCAGGGCAAGGGGACCATGTCGGTCTACGATTACGGCACAGAGGGGACACGCTTCTACTCGCTCCACCTCATGTGCCCTTCGACGGGCGTGGCCTTTGAGGATCCCGCCCCCCACACCTTTTCGTTCAACTCACCCAAGGGGGCCTGCCCCCACTGCAACGGCTTGGGTGAAGAGGCGGTCTTCGATATGGAGAAGTTGATCCCCGATCCGAAACTCTCGTTGGCCGAGGGGGCTGTGGAGCCCCTGGGCAAGCAACGCTCGAACCTGCTCTTCGCCATCCTCGAACAGTTGGGACATCGCTACGACTTTACGCTCGATGCACCGATCGAAACCCTCTCCGAGACGGCCCTCAATGCCATCCTCTACGGCGATTCGGAGCCTGTGACGGTCGATTTTTCGGACTTCTCCTACGCTTCGGGTGTGCAACTCGTATCGTGGGAGGGGGTGGCAGAATACCTCCTGCGTACTGAGGAGGAGGACTCCAAGCGGGGTCAAAAGTGGAGAGGGCAGTTCTTGGCCTATAAACCCTGCTCGCTTTGCGGTGGGGCGCGCCTGAAGAAGGAGTCGCTGCAGTTCCGTGTGGCGGGAAAAAATATTGCCGAGGTCTCGGCCATGTCGATCCTCGAATTTTCGCAATGGATTGCAGGGGTCGAGGAGCAGATGTCGGAGCGCGAGCGCAAGATTTCGGTCGAGATCCTCAAAGAGATCCGCGAACGTCTTCGTTTCCTTGTGGAGGTGGGGTTGGGCTACCTCTCGCTGAGCCGTGCTTCGCGCACCCTCTCGGGAGGGGAGAGCCAGCGCATCCGCTTGGCGACCCAGATTGGATCGAAACTCGTCAATGTCCTCTACATCCTCGATGAGCCCTCGATCGGGCTTCACCAGCGCGACAACCGCCGCCTGATTCATAGTCTGAGAAATCTGCGCGATGCCGGCAATTCGGTCATTGTGGTGGAGCACGATGAGGATATGATGCGATCGGCCGACTTCATTGTCGATGTGGGCCCCCTGGCAGGTCGCCGAGGCGGTCGCATTGTGGCGGCTGGCACCTTCGATGAGATCCTCCGCAGCGAGACCATCACGGCCGACTACCTCACGGGGCGTCGTAAAATCGAGGTGCCGCACACCCTGCGCAAGGGGAGTGGCGAGGTGCTTCGCCTCACAGGGGCTCGAGGTAACAACCTTAAGGGGGTCGATGTCGAGTTCCCCTTGGGTAAACTGATCTGCGTGACGGGGGTCAGCGGTTCGGGCAAGTCGTCGCTTATCAATGGCACCCTGCGCCCGATATTGAGCCGCATGCTCTACCGTTCGCTCGATCCTGTCCTCCCTTACGATACGATCGAGGGGGTGGAGCACATCGATAAGTTGGTGGTGGTCGATCAGTCGCCCATCGGTCGAACCCCGCGCAGCAATCCCGCGACCTACTCCAATGTCTTTGCCGACATCCGAAAACTCTTTGAGCAGACCCCCGATGCCCAGATCCGAGGCTTCAAGGCGGGACGATTCTCCTTCAATGTGAAGGGTGGACGTTGCGAGGAGTGTCGTGGTGCGGGTGTTCAAACCATCGAGATGAACTTCCTGCCCGATGTCTATGTGCGTTGCAAGGCGTGTGGAGGCCACCGCTACAACCGCGAGACCTTGGAGGTGAAGTATAAAGGTAAGTCGATTGACGATGTCTTGAACATGACGGTCAATATGGCGGTGGAATTTTTCGAGCAGATTCCCGCCATCCATCAGAAACTAAAGGCGATCCAGGAGGTGGGTCTGGGTTACCTTACTTTGGGACAGCCCTGTACGACCCTTTCGGGCGGCGAGTGCCAGCGCATCAAACTCTCGGCCGAACTCTCGAAGCGCGACACCGGACGCACACTCTACATCCTCGACGAACCGACCACCGGACTCCACTTTGAGGATATTCGTCAGCTCCTGGAGGTCTTGGGTAAGTTGGTCGATCGCGGCAATACGGTGATCGTCATCGAGCACAACCTCGACGTGATCAAGGTGGCCGACCACCTGATCGACATCGGGCCCGAAGGGGGCAAGGAGGGTGGACGAATCATCGCCACGGGTACCCCTCGTGAGGTGGCTCAAGTTGCGGAGAGCCATACGGGTGAGTTCCTAAAATCCTTCTTTTAGTTAGGAGTTATTTCAATTCAAAATTCAAAATTCAGAATTCAAAATTTTTTCCTTTTCGCAGTCATCGCGAGAAGCCGGAGGCGACGAGGCAATCTCCTGTGATTTGCACAGCGTTCCAAGCCCGCACAGCGTCATCCCGAGGGAGCGTAAGCGACCGTGGGGATCTTTTTATGGGAGTAGTATCGTTGTGGCAATCTTCTGCGGGCTCCACAATTCCCAATTATTAACTCCTAACCCCTCATCTCCATTGGTACTATTCTTGCTTTGTGAGGTTGCAATAACCAATCTCACAAAGCCTATGAAAAAGTATCTTCTTGTCTTAGCCCTTCTGTTGGCGGGAATTGCCTCGTTTGCTGTGATCGGAGGGGCAGATCATCCGACCTCGACACGCGAGCCCTCGGCCAAAGAGGAGCGGCGTGAGGTGCGCGAAAAACGTCGTGCCGAGCGTTTGGAAAAGTACGAAAAACTGGTCGATTCGCTCGTCTTGTCGCGCAATTGGCAGTTCAATCCCCAGACCATGCAGCAGCTGCCGGCCGGCTCGATGCGCATCCTCTCGAATCCCAACTTTACGGTCGGTATTTGGGATGGCACGGTCGATATCTGCCTCCCCTACATCAAGGGGTTTGTGCCTCCCTACTCCCTGACGATCCTGAACTATACGGTCCCTTCGGTCGATCACTATTTCGCCGAGCAGACCGCTGAAGGGTGGAGTGTGAGTTTCGAGACCTCGCTCTTCTCGGCCTCGACCTACACCTTTACCTTCGAGATCTCGAGCCGTATCGGAGGGGTCACCCTCACGGTAACCAATCCCTGGTATAATACCGTGCAATATACAGGAACCCTCTCACAACTCTACTGATGATCCGCCGACCTCTTATTCGACAGTGGGCCTTCTTCTCCCTGTTGCTTCTTCCTCTCTCTCCCGCGTGGGCGCAGCAGACGAAGAGTTCGGGAGAGGAGGTGCAGATGACCATTACGGCCGACAATCCGATCCCCGAATCGACCATTGTCCCTATTCTTCGGCCGCCCGAGGTGGTGGGGGAGCGCACTTCGGAGCCCGATCATTCCATGCGGGGGCTCTCGCGCAAGGAGCGACGGGCTCTTAAGGCCGAGGAGTTTCGCAATCAGATCGACTCGCTCGTGGAGTCGCGCTCGTTTCTCTTTTGGCCCAACTCCATGCAACGCATTCCCGATGGGTCGATCGGGCTGATCTACAACGGATATTACTATTTTGGCCTCTACGAGGATCATGTCGAGGTTCACCTGCCTTTCGAGGAGCGACTCACCTCGTTTGTCGGGGTCTTCAACTTCGATACGATGGAGATCCGCGACTACATGGCGACTCCGCTCCCCGCGGGGTGGCAACTCTGCTTTCGTATTCCCGATGGCGATGAGAACTACCTGGTGGAGTTTCGCATCTCAAATCTTACGGGGGAGTCGATCCTAACTCTCGTTGGTTCGGAGGTTTCGACCCGCTATGTGGGGACAATTCGTCCTCCCGGGGATGCTCGTAAATGATGATCTTCTCTCATTGCTCTATAAGAAAACCCCACATGTAACTTTTTGGTTACATGTGGGGTTTTGTCGAATAAAGGTCGTTCAGACTCTTTGGCAAATCTGCTTACAGACGCTTCAGTACCTCGACCATCAGGTCCCAGAACTTGCGCACGGTCGAGATCTCCAGTCGCTCGTCGGGCGAGTGTACGCCGCGCAGCGTGGGGCCGAACGATACCATGTCCAATTCGGGGTACTTCTCAAGGAACAAACCGCACTCCAAGCCGGCGTGGATGGCGCGCACTTTGGGTTCGGTGTGGAAGAGGTCGCGGTAGCTCTCCACCGTCAGGCGCAGCAGCTCCGAGTCGGGGTTGGGGGCCCAACCGGGATAGCCGTCCGAGTGGGCGACATCGGCTCCGGCGAGGGTGAAGACCGACTCCACCATCTGCAAGACATAGGTCTTGGCACTCTCCACCGACGAACGCTGCGAGGTGGTTACCACGATCTGATCCTTGCCCTCGAACTTTACCGAGGCGAGGTTCGTGGAGGTCTCTACCAGCCCCTTCACCGCAAACGACATGGCAATCACACCGTTGGGTACACCCACCAGCGAGTAGATCAAGCCAAACTGTGTCTTCTCGTCGATCAGCGTATCTACGGTGGGCATCTCGCTCAGGGCGATGCGGAAGTTGGGCTCCGTGTGCTTGAACTCCTGCTTTACATCGGCGGCAAAGAGGTTGTAACGCTTCACAAAGTCGTTTTTATACTCGGCCGGCACACCGAAGATGGCGTAGGCCTCGCGCGGAATGGCGTTGCGCAGAGTGCCGCCGTCGAAGTAACTCAGGCGGAGGTTGCAACTCTGAATCCCGTCCCACAGCAGACGGGCTACGATCTTGTTGGCGTTGGCATGCCCCTTGTCGATGTCGTCGCCCGAATGGCCACCCAGCAGGTCGCCCACATCCACGCGGAAGTAGGCATAGTTCTTCGGGGCAGGTTCAGTCGTGTAGCGGAACGTGGCGATGGTATCAACACCGCCGGCGCAACCAATGAAGAGTTCGCCCTCATCCTCCGAGTCGAGGTTCAGGAGGTACTTGCCGGTGAGCATCCCCTCGCCCAACTCGAAGGCTCCGGTCAGACCGGTCTCCTCGTCTACGGTGAAGAGGGCCTCCAGGGCAGGGTGCTCGAGCGTGTTGTCCAGCAGGGCGGCCATGGCGGCGGCCATACCGATACCGCAGTCGGCTCCCAGGGTCGTTCCCTCGGCCTTCACCCACTCGCCGTCGATGCGCGTGCGAATCGGGTCGTTCTCGAAGTCGAACTCCACGTCCGAGTTCTTCTCGCACACCATGTCCATGTGCGATTGGAGAATCACGGCGGGGTGGTTCTCATAGCCCGGGGTGGCGGCTTTGCGAATCACCACGTTGCCGATGGCATCGGTCTGGTAGTCGAAGCCGTGCTCCTTGGCCCAAGCCACCAGGAAGTCGTGAATCTTGCCCTCCTTCTTCGAGGGACGGGGTACGCGCGTAATGGCGTCAAACTGCTCCCAAACAAGCTGGGGATCCAATTTCGTAATTGCTGACATATTGCTGTTTTTTTGTAGTATTGTTTTCCAACTAACAAAGGTAAGAATATTTTACCACAAAGCATAAAAAATCCGCCCCGGAGGCGGATTTTTATTCGCGAGATGTCGCTTTTAGAATTTGAACGCGTAGCCGGCGGTAACAAAGAGGCCTTGGTTACGGTATTTGTTCGAGATTAAGTTTTCGTCGGCAATATTCACAAAACCGCGCTGATAGCCGGCTGTAATGCGCACGTTGTAGAACTCTACACCGATGGCGACACGGATACCGGCATCAAACTTCTTGAATCCGGCACCACCGCTCACCTGATTGGTAAACTCGTCGAATGTACCTCCCTGCAATTCGTAACCGTTGATCTTGCATTTGCCTCCGACGCCGTAGGCGATATAAGGGCCGGCCTGACCAAATCCTTTCATCCCCCAGAACTCCTTGCTGTACTTGACGGCCAAGTTCAGCTGAAGATATTGCAAGGAGTAGTCATCGGTGCGACCATCCACAAAGAGAAAATCATTGGTGCCCTTTTCGGTGAACTCCAGGCCGCCAACGACTCCAAAGTCTCCGTAGAAGTTACGCTCATAGGCAAGACCGGCCGTGAAGGAGATTTTGGCACTCGGGTTGATGCCTCCACCGCTGATTGATGCCATCGAGAAGTGGGGACCGACATAGACAACCAGGGCGTTTTTCTTCACTTCGTTCTTCTCTCCATCGGCAGCAAAAACCGCTACGCTTCCCAGCAGCAATAGCGAGGTAAAGAGTAATTTTTTAAGCATAGATCTCTTGTTTTAGCAATTTGTTATACCGTTTCTTAC
>JAEIGA010019617.1_pt1 | contig 10305 bp, 10 predicted proteins | sample 9270691 | NCBI WGS metagenome assembly JAEIGA01 (sample SAMN17057246, study PRJNA624740) | gut metagenome | biome: biome; isolation source: fecal sample | host: Bos grunniens | place: China: Xizang | collected 2019
AATAATTAAGGAGGAATAGAAAATGGCAAAGAAAGCAGTCGCAACCTTCAAGGCTGGTACACTCAAGAAGATGGTTAAGTGTATCCGCATGGACAAGTCTCCAAAGACTGGTGCTTATGTATTCAACGAGCTTCTCGTTGAAGAGTCTGAGGCTAAGGATTTCTTCGCAAAGAAATAATTCTTTCCTTAAGTGATTCAGAGGCATGATCGAAAAACGGTCATGCCTCTTTTTTATTATCTTTAAAAGCAGTATATTTGTGAGTTAAACTCACGAATTATATGGGTATTTTTGATAAAGGTGTAAAGAAGACAAACAGAAGCTTTTTCGAGAGGCTTTCCAGAGCGATTATCGGTAAGACTGAGGTTGATGACGACCTGCTGGATGCTATCGAAGAAGCGCTGCTTGCTACAGATATGGGTGTTGACACCACAATGAAGATCATCGAGAATCTTGAGGAACGAGTTCGCAGGGATAAATATGTTTCTTTGGATGAACTTGTTGACATTCTTCGTGATGAGATTGCTGAACTCTTGAATCTGAAGGAGGGTGAGACTTCTGATGATGTCGTGGTTCCGTTCGACTTCTCTAAGAAGCCATATGTGATTATGGTTGTTGGCGTGAATGGTGTTGGAAAGACTACTACAATCGGAAAACTTGCCAGCCACCTCAAGGCTCAGGGAAAGAAGGTTGTTCTTGGTGCTGCGGATACTTTCCGTGCCGCAGCTGTTGATCAGCTCACCATCTGGTCTGAACGTGCCGGTGTTGACATTGTCAAGCAGGGCATGGGAGCAGATCCTGCATCAGTTGCTTTTGACACGGTCAAGTCTGCGGTGGCTAAGGATGCTGATGTGGTGATCGTAGATACAGCCGGTCGTCTGCATAACCGTATCGATCTCATGAATGAGCTTACAAAGATTCGTAATGTGATGCGTAAGGTCGTGCCTGATGCGCCTCATGAGGTGCTCCTGGTCCTGGATGGCTCCACAGGTCAGAATGCTTTCCAGCAGGCAAAGGAGTTCATGCGTGCAACAGATATCACAGCACTTGCCGTGACAAAGCTGGATGGCTCTGCAAAAGGTGGCGTGGTTGTAGGCATCGTGGATCAGTTCCGTATTCCGATCAAGTTCGTAGGTATAGGCGAGGGCATCGATGACCTCAAGGTATTCAACAAGAGAGAGTTTGTAGGCTCGCTCTTCTCAAAGGATGATATAGAAAAATAAAGAAAATAATATATGAAGATTTCGTACAATTGGCTCAAGGATTATCTTGAGTGTGACCTCACTCCAGAGGCAGTGGCAGAGGCTTTGACTTCAATCGGACTTGAAGTTGATTCGCTCGAGCAGGTTGAAGAGATTCCTGGCGGTCTGGCAGGAGTAATTGTAGCAGAGGTTGTAGAGTGTGTCGAGCACCCTGATTCAGATCACCTCCATATTACAAAGCTTAACACTGGCGAGCCGGAACTTCTTCAGGTTGTTTGTGGTGCGCCGAATGTAGCAGCAGGACAGAAGGTACTCTTGGCTACAGTTGGAACTGTTCTTGGCGAAGATTTCAAGATCAAGAAGTCTAAGATCCGTGGCGTGGAGTCATTCGGAATGATCTGCGCAGAGGATGAGCTCGGCATCGGTGAGTCTCATGACGGTATCATGGTTCTTGATCCTGAGGCAGTTGTGGGAACTCCAGCAAAGGATTACCTCGGCCTTGCAACAGATGCTCTTATTGAGATCGGTCTTACTGCAAACCGTGTTGATGCAGCTTCTCATATCGGTGTTGCACGCGATCTCTATGCATATCTCAAGCATAACAACATTCCTTGCGAGTTCAAGATGCCTGACGTTTCTGCATGGGCTGACAATGATGCCGAAGGCGCTATTCCTGTAGAGGTTCTTGCAGCAGATGGTGCTCCAAGATATACAGGAACAACAATTAAGGGAGTAAAGGTCGCTGCATCTCCAGAGTGGCTTCAGAAGAAGCTCCTTGCAATCGGACTCAGACCAATCAACAATATCGTCGACATCACAAACTTCGTCCTCCACGAGATCGGACAGCCGCTTCATGCATTTGATGCTGCAAAGATTTCTGGTGGCAAGGTTGTGGTGCGCAGAGCCGAGGAAGGTGAGAAGTTTGTAACACTCGATGGCGTGGAGCGCACATTGAGTGCAGCAGATCTCATGATTGCAAACACAGAGAAGTCTATGTGCCTTGCCGGTGTATTTGGCGGAGAGGAGTCAGGTGTTACTGAAAACACTGTTGACGTATTCCTCGAGAGCGCATACTTCAATCCGGTATCGATCAGAAAGAGCTCAAAGAGACATACTCTCAAGACTGATGCTTCGTTCCGTTATGAGCGCGGAGCAGACCCGCTTGTAGTGGAGTATGCCGCAAAGCGTGCAGCTCTCCTTATCCAGGAGCTCGCAGGCGGTCAGATCGTCGGCAGAATGCAGGAGTTCTATCCTGAGAAGATCGAGAAGAAGGTTGTTGACCTTGACTATAACCGCATCGAGAATTTTGTGGGCAAGAAGATCGGACATGACGTGATCGAAGGTATCCTCAAGGGTCTGGCATACGAGTTCCTTGAGAAGACAGAGACAGGTGCGAAGGTGGCTGTACCTTCATACATGATTGATGTTTACCGTGAGTGTGACATCGTGGAGGAGATCCTTCGTGTCTACGGATATAACAATATCGAGCTTCCGCAGGCGATGAGAATGTCTGTGAATGCACCGCAGAAGCCAGAGCCAGAGCAGGTTCGCAAGTCTATCGCAGACTTCCTTGCTGCTAACGGCTTCGTAGAGACAATGAACAACTCTCTGACTAAGTCAGACTACTACGCAAAACTCAAGACTTTCCCTGAAGAGAAGTGCGTGAGGATCATGAACCCTCTCAGTTCTGATCTCAATGTGATGAGACAGACACTTCTTCTCAACGGTCTTGAGGTCATAGCATACAATATCAACCGCCAGATCACAAACATAAAGACTTTTGAGTACGGTTCGGTATATTCATTCAAGCCTGAGACAGACGGCAAGACCCTCGAGTCTTATGAGGAACATACATGCTATGCTCTCTTCATCAGCGGTCAGCCTGACAAGTCTTGGAGAGTAGACCCTGGCAAGGGCAACTACTTCCAGCTCAAGGGATATCTCGAGCTTCTCCTCAAGCGTTTCGGCTGCGACATCTATTCGCTCGAGACCGAGGCAGCTCCGGCAGACCTCTTCTCAGAGGGACTCGCATATAACCTTCCGGGCTCGCACCAGCCGCTTGCGGTAATGGGTACAATCGCTCCGGCAAGACTCAAGCAGTTCGGCATCAAGCAGCCTGTTTTCGCTGCTGAGATCAACTGGCCTGCCCTCTTTGAGCTTGTGAAGAGAAACAAGATCAAGTATAAGGAACTCCCTAAATTCCCTGAGGTAAGACGTGACCTTGCTCTTCTTCTCGACGAGTCTGTAAGCTACGCAGATCTCCGCAAGAGTGCATTCCGCGTAGGCAAGAAGCTTATCAAGCAGGTTGGTCTCTTTGACGTTTACAGAGGCGACAAGATTGCCGAAGGCAAGAAGCAGTACGCGCTCAGCTTCGTGATGCAGGACCTTGACAAGACATTGACTGATAATGATGTGGAAAGAGTAATGAGCAAGCTCCTTTCTACATTCCAGAACGAATTTGGAGCTACATTGAGATAAAATGATACGTTTTTTCAGATATATATTAATGGCCTTGGCTTCTTCGATGCTTCTTCTTTCTTTACAAAGCTGTAAGGAAGAGGGAATCATTGAAGAGGACGCCATGGCCCAGATATATGCTGAAATGCTTCTTACAGACCAGTGGATAAATACCACTCCTGGAATGAGGATGATAGCCGACACATCTCTTGTGTATGAGCCGATACTGAAGAAATTCGGACATACATCTGCAGACTACAGAAAGAGTGTCGAATATTATCTTAATGATCCAGACACTTATGCTGACATAATGAAGAAGACGGTCAAGATACTTGACGGCCAGCTGTCAGGCTTGCATAAGCGTAAAGCTGAAATAGAGGAGGACAAAGTCAGAAAGCAGTTTGTCAAGAAAAAGACTCAGGAAATAAAGCTGAATGATTCTCTGTTTGCAGTCAACCATATTCATAAAGGCTATTTCAGCCTTGATGATTCATTGTCGGTTGAGTGGGATTCACTTTCTCTCTGTTATCATATAATGAGAGTAAAGAAGCAGGTCAAGATAGATACTTTAGCTCCAGTGGATACTATGGTGCCTCCAGTGGATTCTCTGGTGCCACTTGAACTGGACACTCTGCAGAGGGGACTTAAGGTAAATGACGAAGTGCTGAAACAGCTCAAGAAGACGGCACCTCTCAAGGTTAGCGACTCCTTATTTGTAAAGAAATCCTTATGAAAAGAATAACAGCGCAGTTTGTATATACCGTTGATGGTAGCGAACCAATTAGAAACGGTTTCGTTGAGTACGATGAATTCAGCGGGGAGATACTCGCCGTTGGTGAGTGCAATGAGAGAGAGGAGGTGCTTCCAGGGGCCCTTGTGCCGGGTTTTGTGAATGGACATTGCCATGTCGAGTTGTCGCACCTGCACAAGAAGTTCCGCAAAGGTACCGGTATGGCTGGCTTTATCGATCAGATAAACGAGCTGCGTGACTGGGCTGGTAATGATGTCAAGGCTAAGCTCGTGAAGGAGTGGATGGACAAGATGTGGAAGGATGGAGTTTCAGCAATGGCAGACATCAGCAACGATGAGTCATCATTTGCGGTAAAGAAGGATCATCCGATGTACACAAGAACTTTCCTGGAGGTTTTCGGTAGCGAGCCTGAAATGTGCGAGGGAGTGATGAAGGATGTAACCGCACTTAATGGCTTGGCAGACCAGACTGGAATAGATGCAGCGCCGACTCCTCATTCCTGCTATACGATGAGTCCACAGCTGCTCAGCGCATCAGCTGCGGCCGGTCTTGAGAGAGGCTTTATCTCATATCATTCTCAAGAGAGCCAGGAAGAGGAAGACCTCCTGCTGAGTGGTTCCGGAGCAATGTATGAAAACAGAAAGAGATCCGGCATGAGTACACCGCCTGTGACAGGAGAGTCTTCTTTGAAATACTTTATAGATAGGCTTGCGGATGCCAAACGTCCCCCTTATGATGAGCATATTCTGCTTGTACATAATGTCTGTCTGTCGCAGGATGACATAGATGCTGCTAGAAAAGTGATGAAGAATGTGTATTGGGCAGTTTGTCCTTTGTCGAACATATTTATACACAATGCTTTGCCGCCGATTCCTCTTATGGTGGAGAATGGTCTCAAGGTAGTTGTAGGAACAGATTCTCTTTCAAGTAATGATGACCTTGATATAGTCAAGGAACTTTACTGCCTGCATGCAAACTTCCCTGAAGTGCCGATGAATCAGCTGCTTGAGTGGGCCTGTCTCAATGGTGCCCAGTTCCTTAAGAAGGACGAACTTGGAAGCATTGCGCCAGGTAAGAGACCTGGAGTTGTACTGATTACAGACATAGATGCTGAAGGAAACCTTACAGCAGACAGCCGTTCTGAAAGAATTATATAATGCTGCATTTTGACGACATAGTTTTCGGTCCGATATTCAGTCGTAGACTCGGTTCTTCCCTGGGAGTGAATATTCTGCCTTCCAAGGGTAAGCTCTGTAACTTTGACTGTGTCTACTGCGAATGCGGATGGAATAAGGATGGTGCGGTTCCTGACAGGAGATTCCCGGTGCTTGCTGAAGTTGAGGCAGCGCTGAAGGAAAAGATGTCAAAGGCTGCGGCAGAAGGGGTACCGGTGGATTCCATAACCTTCTCAGGTAATGGCGAACCTACCATGAACCCTGATTTTGCAGAGATCATAGATGTTACGCTTAAGCTCAGGGATCAGTATTTTCCTGATGCGAAGGTTTCGGTTCTGTCAAATGCAACACTGTTGGGAAGAGAGAAGATTGCGCAGGCTCTTATGAAGGTTGACAATCCGATTCTGAAGATAGATGCATCAAGCCAGGAGCTTGTGGAAAAGATAAATAAGCCGGTGGGTACATACAGTCTGGATAAGGTGATTGAAAACTTGAAGAACTTTAACGGAAACTTCATCCTCCAGACAATGTTCCTCAGATCATCTGAGTTTGATACAGCTTCGCCAGAGGCATTGACCTCATGGCATGACATTGTGAGGACACTGAAGCCTCGACAGGTGATGGTGTACACAATAGACAGGGAGACTCCGGACAAGACGCTTGGCAAATATACGGTGGAGGAGATGACTGCCATGGTGCAGCCTCTCATTGATGAAGGAATTGACATACAGGTTAGAGGATGAGACTGGTAATACAAAGAGTTTCGCAGGCATCAGTTTCAGTGCCGGCTGAGGGATATGAGTCGAATATCGGCAATGGACTCCTCGTTCTTGCCGCCTTTATTGATGAAGATACAGAGGAGGATCTGCTATGGACTGCACGCAAACTGGTCGCCATGAGGATATTTGACGATGCTGATGGTGTCATGAACCTGTCTGTACAGGATGTTGGTGGAGACATTCTGGTTGTGAGCCAGTTTACTCTGTATGCGTCGACTGTAAAGGGCAACAGACCCTCTTATATAAAGGCTGCCAAGCCTGACGTGGCGATACCTCTGTATGAAAGGTTCATCGATATTGTCGAGCAGCAGTTTGGAAAGAAAGTGGGAAAAGGTATCTTTGGAGCGGACATGAAGGTGTCTCTGCTTAACGATGGACCTGTAACAATAGTGGTTGATTCAAAGTTGAAATTTTAATTTATATTTATACATATGGACTTTTTGACAAAATATGGCTATGCTCCTGATCAGGAGGCTATGGGCAGAGCGCTTGAGATGATTGCCTCAAATCTTGACAAGGTGGCTTCCGAGCAGGTCTATAAGGACTGTTTCTCGATGATGGATCTTACTACCCTTAAGACCGATGACACTCCGGCATCTGTCGCTAAGCTTGTTGGAAAGGTGAACTCTTTCCGTCAGGATTATCCGCAGTGGCCATTGCCTGCGTCAGTTTGTGTGTATCCTAATTTCGCCTCTGTGGTTGACAAGGAGAGGGCATGTGACTTCAATATCACTGTTGTTTCTGCATGCTTCCCGTCGTCACAGAGTTTCCTCGAGGTAAAACTGAAGGAATGTGAGCTTGCTGTTGAGCAGGGAGCTGATGAGGTGGATATCGTGCTCGCGCTTAATGCATTCCTCGCCGGAGATTATGAGACCGCAGCTGAAGAAATCCGTCAGGTGCGTTCATGCATTGATGCGGTAGCTCAGCGTCAGGGCAGAAAGGTTCACCTCAAGGTCATCCTCGAGACAGGACTTCTCCGTACTCCGGAAAAGATCGCTGCAGCTTCGTTCCTTGCAATGGAGGCTGGTGCTGACTTCATCAAGACATCTACAGGAAAGGTTGATGTGAATGCTACCCCTGCAGCGGCATATGTGATGTGTGAGTGCATAGCCAGATTTCATGAGATTACAGGAAAGAAGATCGGCTTCAAGCCTGCAGGCGGAATTTCTTCTGCAGCCGATGCTCTTTGCTACTATTCTATAGTATCTACAATTCTTGGAAAAGAGTGGCTCAACAAGGAGTACTTCCGATTTGGCGTGAGCCGTGTGGCTAACAGTATTCTTGCTGCCGTGGAGCAGAAGACAGTATCGTATTTCTAGAAAAATGCCAGAAATTTATTTGATTTTTTATAAAAATTAAATAAATTTTCGACTATAAATCGCCCTTTGACGTGTGTCAGAGGGCTTTTTTTGACTTTATCCGCGTACTTTTTTGTTACGCGGATAAGTCTTCGGAACTTTGCCTCCGTAATTAAATGTATTTGTTATGAGAGGTAGATTTTTAATGTTGCTCATGACTGTCATGATGATGGCATGCAGTAAGGAAGAGGTCAGTTCCGAACGAGATCTTGACTACTCTTATGGGAGGGATCTGACCCATGAAATGATTGTGTTGGGGGACCGTCTGGAGAACCCCTACAAGACAGAAAACATGCGCAATGCGTTAAAGTCTTTGTATCCGACAAAGGCAGACAGGGTGGACCTGCAGACGACTAATCTTTATGTGCGCTTTCTTCCTGCTGATGATGTGGAGTATGATGCGCTTGTGGCCGCTGGAGTCCATCTGGTCGATCATCCGCTGGATTATGACATCATTGTCGAGGGAGACTGGTACCATGACCCTTTGGTGCCTGAGGGAGATGTTACATGGCAGTACGCAGTTGTCGAACCGGACTTTGAATTTCCTGATATCAGGTATGAAATCATAGACGAGTGTTATATCGCTGAGCATGATACCGGGACACGCGCCGGTGACGGCATCGATTGGCAGGCTGTCGAAAGGGAGGCGTATGTGCTGACCGGAAACGCTGACAGACTGTCGGAGATCTCGACAAAAGCTGCGACAAAAGTGACCCCATCGGGCAGAATCACAATTGTGGATGAGCATGCAAATGGAGGTAAGGCCTTTGGAGTTGCAGGCGTGATGGTCTCATGCAATTCGTTTGTGAAGTTCGATCATGCGTATACCGACCGCGACGGGTATTATAAAATGAACAAGACCTTTTCTTCGGAACTTCGTTACCGTATGATATTCAAGAATCAGAAGGGGTTCTCCATAGGCTTTAATCTGGTCCTGCTCCCGGCTTCTGTGTCAACTCTTGGCAAGACAGGCCCTGAAGGTATAGACATGACCGTTACAAAGGAGTCGGAAGAGAAACTCTACCGCCGTTGTGTGGTGAATAATGCTGCATATGACTATTATGCGAGATGCTCGTCGGATGACCTTGATATAGCTTCTCCTCCGTCCGATCTGCGTATATGGATTTTTCATAAGCAGGATGCCAGCAGTGCTGTGATGCTGCATCATGGAGCGGTGGTACAGAACGATCTGATAGCGTCATTTCTTGGTGCATTCGCCCCTTTGCTCGAGAATTTCCTGCCCGATATAACCTTGGGACTCGACGGTAAGGAGGATTATAGGCGCATTTACTCTACGACATGCCATGAACTGGCCCATGCAAGCCATTTCTCTGCTGTCGGCACCGGATATTGGGATGAATACATAAAGTATATACTGACCTCTTATGTCAGGACCGGTGGAATGACCTATGGTGACGGAACTACGCAAGGCGCAGGTTATTGTGAGGTCGGAGAAATGTGGGGATATTACCTGGAGAGCAGGATGTATAAAGACAGATACGGCGGGTCTTTCCCGACCTTCGGTACGTCATATTGGTTCAAGCCTCAGATTTTCCGATATCTGGACGAAAGGGGCATCAGGTGCTCTGCAATTTTCGATGTGCTGGATCAGAGCGTGACCTCAAGGAGCGACCTTAAGAATGCCCTGCTGCTCTCGTATCCTGCCAAAAGAGATATCATTGAACAGGTATTCAGCAGATATTGATGATATGAGAAGGATCGTGTTACTGACAGCAGCCTTGTTTATCTTGAATGTGCTTCCTGCTGCCGCCCAGAAAGTTTCCGTATCGACCAATCTTCTGGATTATGCCTGTCTGGGTACCTTTAATGTTGAGGCGTCATATACCTTGTCTCAGCATTGGAGTGTTACGGCTTCAGCCAGATATAACCCGTTCACCTTTCATAAGGGGGAGCCGCGTCAATTCCAATACCGGCAGCAATCCTATGCTGTTGGAGTCCGCGCCTGGCCGTGGCACTCTTATTCGGGGTGGTGGCTTGCCGGAAAGCTGCGATACCAGGAATATAACCTGGGCGGAATCTTAACCAGGGAGACTGAAGAGGGAGATAAGGCGGGTTTGGGGATGTATGCTGGGTATACGCTGATGGTTTCCCGTCATTTCAATGTCGAGTTTGGTCTTGGCCTCTGGAGTGGAGCGGCGTGGTATAAGAAGTATTCCTGCCAGTCGTGCGGGCTGACAATTGAAAACGGCAGAAAATGGTTTCTGCATCCTGATGATCTGATGATATCGCTTGCGTATGTGTTCTAGGATAATCTTCATATTGCTTCTGACTCTGGTCTCCTGCAGCCCTTATTCGAGAATAAGGAAGATTGCTTCGGGAGAAATCGCGATGGGATTGTCAGTGACGGATGAAAAGCCATTGGATGATGAAAGCCAAGACCAGGAAATCCAGATTGACAGTATAAGAGGTACCCTTTCTGACGAGCCGATCATAATGAATGCCATCCGGGATTCGGAAACAGGAGAGATGGTGGCTACTGATGTCATAAGCGCTTCCAAGGTGACGGCGCGTTTCAGAAATGTTGCAGAAAGAGCCGGCTATGTGTCCATATCTTTTGACGTGTC
>JAEIGA010019618.1_pt1 | contig 10305 bp, 6 predicted proteins | sample 9270691 | NCBI WGS metagenome assembly JAEIGA01 (sample SAMN17057246, study PRJNA624740) | gut metagenome | biome: biome; isolation source: fecal sample | host: Bos grunniens | place: China: Xizang | collected 2019
AATGAGCCTGTTCCTAATGTGCCAAGAGGAAGTATATGAGCTCTTTCTACGGATAGCTTTGTCTGGGTCAAAGCAGCTCTATCTCCAAGAAATTTATTATTCTCATCCAGCAATGCTACACAAAAGTCTAATATCTCAACATCAGGGCGAACAGCTATATAATATGTACCAGGACCAGGTACATTAACTGTGATAGCCGTTTCACCCTTTCCTTTAACAACGTTTTTGATTTTCACAAGACCTGGAATCTCATAGGAAAATTCTTCGAAACCAACATTCAGTTCTCCAGCAATATCAGTGGCCGAAGTCAACCGGATTGAACGTACATTAGGATCATCAACCTCAACCTGAAGAAGACCGCAGAGATTGTAGAAAGTAAGAGGATCTTTGGGAGCATTAGAATTCCACTTGGCAAGTGAGATACTTGCATTATTAAACGAGCCATCCTGTACAGCAGGAATAGTTACATGATACTCAGAAAATGCGTATGCAGTCTCAACAGAAGCAGGATAAGACACATACATGTGACGTGAGTTAGTAGCACCTTCCTCAAGAGACTCCCTATACTGAGTTTCTGTCATTCCAAAAGCCTCAGGTACATTTGCATAGAAATCAGCTGTGACATCGTCAATAGTTTCCAAAGGGTCTGAGACAACCGGGTCTAAATCCGCCTTTCCAATCTCATAATCAAACTTAATCTGATCACCAGACACCCAAGCAACACTACCATCGCTCACATCAATAGCCGTCTTGCTGCCTGGCACCTCCATGACAGCTGTAAACTTCATACCCTTGCCAGTCAAACTTCCGTTCTCAAGACCAGCGAGTTCATCCTTTACACACGACACCGGCATCAAAAGAGCAGCCAGTGAGAAAATTACTAAAATCTTTTTCATAATCACTCTTTTTACCAGTTAGTTAATTCATCATCAATCGTATATCCCTCAGGACCATTGATTTGTTTCATAAAGGATAACATAAGAAAAGTCTGCTCGCAAGTGAAATTCACCACCCTCGCTGAAGGAGAGTGATAACCATTTGCGTCAGACCTCAAATTTGTGTTTTTGCTGACCATAATTATTTGTTATTAGTTAATAGTTTCAGGCGTTAGAATTCACTAAATTACAGCATCCTTCTTCCTCATGAACTGAATTCTGCGCAATATTTTTTCACAAACGTTCCCGCAACCGTTCCCATCTTATGCAATCGTTCCCAATGGGGTTTCGTAGCAAGATTTTTGCTTATTGAACAGATTATTGGCTTACCTTTGCTGAAGATTCGTTACGCCATGAGACACATAACTATCAAAGACATAGCGAAAGAACTGGGGATCTCAAAGTCCACAGTATCAAGAGCATTATCCAGTGACTCACAGAATGTGAGCAAGGAAACCATTCGAAAGGTTCTGGAAACAGCTGAAAAGATGGGATACCGCAAAAATGAGATGGCGGTAAACCTCCGCCACCGCAGCACCAAGACCATCGGAATTGTTCTTCCTGAGGCCGAGACTTCATTCTATATGAAGTTCACATCAACTGTTCAGCATCTGCTCCAATTGAAAGGATACCGCCTTCTTCTGGCTATCTCCGATGAGGACTTTATAAACGAAAGGTCAAACATTGAGCTTTTCGACAAGTATCGCGTGGACGGACTCCTTGTCAGCACATGCCATAACAAAGCAAACTACGAATTTTACGAATCGCTGATCAGAAGAGGCATCCCGATTGTCTTCTTCGACAGAATCGTACCAGGACTCGACTGTTCAAGCGTAAGAAGTGACGAATACAAATCAGCCTTCTTCCTTATGGAACATCTTATCTATGATGGAAGAAAACGTATTCTGTATATGACCAACCCGGACTACATCAGCACGACTGCTGAGCGTATGAGAGCCTACCATGACACCCTGAACAAACATCACATCAGCTTCGAGAATTCGCTTGTGGTTGTCACCGGGCCAAATGAGGAAGATGGCGCAGCCACCATGGAAAATATATTAGCTACATACCCCCCCCCCAGAGCTTCCTGACGCACTTTTCTGCGTGACCGACCTCCAGGCTGTCGGAGCCAAGAAGGTCCTTGAAAAGCACGGAATATCTGTTCCTGAGACCATTTCGATAGCGTGTATGTCAGGAACACGTATGGCTGCCCTTGTCTCACCTGCCATCACAGCAGTAGAACGTCCTATGAAAAAAATGGCAGAAGAGGCTGTACGCCTTCTTCTCACTAAGATTGAAGACAACTCAGCCCCTTCTGAAAGAATTGTGCTTCCTGCAGAGATGTTCATTCGAAACTCTACAAAGAAGAAATAACTATCTGTCCCTTACGGCCCTGACATTCCTGCCATATTCCCGGTAATGCCCTGTCAAGCCCCAACCTGCAGAATAGAAATATACGCCGGCAGCACCTATCGACTCGATATCATCAAGATCACTCGAGTAATAGCTTCCGTTATGCCCCAGCTGGGCAAGTCCTACACCAGGGACCCATATTCCTGCTGCCGGGATGAAGATGCTGTTGCCGTTCGGTCCGGTGAAAAGATAGCCATCCATACCTTTATAAGTAATAAACTTCTTCGAGCACCTGCTATATAACTCATCAAACTCATCCCTGGTGGGCATTCTCCAGCCATTTCCCCAATTCGCTGCTGCAGCATCGTCAGAAGGATCAAGTCGCGTCAGACCGTCATGCTGACCATGAGAATCATGGACATATTTGGTAAACGAATTTCTGTCACCAAGACAGTATTTGTAATTATCAAGTTCATAGGATTCCTTAGGTAAGGTCTCTCCCCAGGCAAAATAATCTCCGGGCTGCTCAGGAGCAGAAGCTCCGACATTAAAGCCCGCCCAATTCACACTTAGTCCCAGGTCCACCTCCTGCTCGAGATTCACACCACCCTCACCTGTGACTATCGCTTCAGGCTTGGTGTTCCATACATTTTCATAACAGTGCTCTGGAGCAGCCTTTATCCCTTTCTTGCGACGTTGCTCAAGCTGCCATTCATATAAGGATTCAGGCTCAACATGCACACCCTCACTCACCCACACGCCGTCCGGACGTTCAGGAAACCATCCTCGTCCATGCTTGGCAATACATCCGATTGCATAATTGTCATGTAGGCCATGCACAGACTGAGCAACGATTTCGCTGGCCTCACAATTCCACATGAAGATTCCACTTCCTGTCCATCCATGGCCGAAACCACTTCCACCCCTATCCTGCACTCTGATTCTATTGTCAGTCTTAACCGCATCATATAGAGTGCCTGTAGTCCAGCGATGATGAGGACCAGCATCATCATAGGCGTGCGTCATTACAGACTGGGTATAGACATTAGGGCCACAAGTGTGTGCCTGACATATAAAGCCATGTCTGTCGTGGTCCGCATGACAATCCTTGATCAACGTCAACTCACCACGATCTATGCAGAATCCATATCTGCGGGCGCCATAAATCAACGACACAGGCTCCTCTATATAACAGTGCTGAACAGTAATATTCTTGGCACCCTTCTGCACAAATGCACAAGAATATCCAAAATGCTTTGCAAGACAATTTCTCATCCAGCAATGTTCGGCACCACTGAATCCAACAACTACCCAGGCATGAGCCTCATCTGCATAGTGCACATCACCGGTCTTTTTGTGAACTGCTGTTATCGTATTGTCATATTCACTTATAAAAGCGATATTCTCCACTCCACATTCCTCAACCCTGTCATAGCTGCATTTTATGACACGTCCGCCACCATATTTCTTATGGATAGCAAACACCACCGGGTTATCAAACCACAACTTGTTCCCTTCGATTCTACAGACCACACGCTCCCACATCTCGCTATAATCCTCCGGACGCCATTGACGCACTAATCTGCCAAAGTCATCCTTCCTCTCGACAATACTGTCCATCCCTATGGCATGTATCCATTCCTGATTGGCATCATGCCGTATTACGACGCGGTCTCCCACAGAAAAAAGTTCCGGAGATTCAACCTCAACGAACAATCGCCCCACCGGAACAAGTTCCTCACTTATAGGACTGACTACAATGCTATCCAGAATCCTCTCTGAATCCACCTTACCCATAGATATCAAGGTACGCTGCTGCTTACCCGTTGCAACAATCCTGGTCTTCTTCATCCCCTCACCCCTCAAGACAACACCAGACTTGCTGATGCTGATAGTTCCGGCCACATTATAAGTTCCGGCCTTAAGCAGAATTGCTCCAGGTTCATTCAACTGGTCTATTGCATCCTGAATAAGTCTTGTGGCATCTGCTCCATCCCTTGGAGGAGCCAATGTCTTCACGACCTTGACGGAAGGAATCTCTACATCTCCCCATCTGTAACCCACACGGCTGAAGTCGGGCAAGGAATCCCCGTTGCGAAAAGGTATTTCCACAGGCGTATTGATGGCCAAGGCCATGATCAGGATACATAAAAGACTCTGCATATCACCTAATTCTTTTGATAAAGATTATTTAACGATTGCCAGCTCGCTCTGGACACATATTTAGACCAGCTGCCATTGAAATTCTTCCAGCGCACATCCCTATCCCATGCTGCTCCTACATAATAAGTAACCTCCGCACCACTGCACACCTGCATGACTACAAGATGGTCCCCATCAACCTGAATAATCTCATCCACACACTCGGGATCAGCCACCACAGCACATCCCATCTCTCCATGCTCGGCATCTATCAGCTCAATAAGACTCAAAGTACCCTTCTGCGGATCAGATTTCACTCTGGCTGCGCCAAAATCAGTCAGGCCGACTCCCAACCGTACGGAACGTCCACTCTTGGTCTCAACCTTTTCGGTAACCTGATAGAAACTTGTTCCCAATACCATTCTGATGCGCTTGCTATGATATACCACATCTTCTTTAATATTATATGGCTGATAGAAAATCTCAAACTCCAGTTCCTCCGGGCCATCCTTATAAATGCGATAATTCGCATAAGGCTCCGGACACACAAGCTTACCATCCTCTATGACCGCACTGCCTCCCAATCCTCGCTTCTTGCCCACAGCATAAAAATCACATCCTTCCCCTCTGTCGATATGATAAGGCTGTTTCTGAGCATTGAGCGCATACCAATTCTCAAATGTAGGGTAATGCACTCTCTTAGCCCAATAATCCACTCCACTGCTTACCTTATCTTTAACAACACGCGAATATATTCGGAATGAGCAGAAATCATTTTCCCATGCAATATCCTCGCGTCTTTCTGAAATAAACCTCACATGACATGCAGGGGCCTCTATATTGCAGCCCAAATTAGTCTCAACACTATCCACACCCAATCTCAAAGCCTGCGACAGGGCCAGAAGCACTGTACCAAATCCATGTGCCTCATTTGCATAATATGAATGTGAAGCATAAGCCTCCTTGCTGCAATCCCCTTCCGCAAGACAGCTCCAGCAGACATTGCCGACATCACCTCTTTCAGAAATATAGGTAAGAAGACCCGAAAGTCCCTTTTCAAAATACTTAATATAAGAGCGCGGCAGGATGCCCTCCTCAATCGCAGCACCAAGACCATATAAAAGCACAGCGCTGCCTGAAACCTCGACGAACGACTGAGGCATCGTCATCTCCTGATGCCACATTCCTTCTGCATCCTGAAACCGGACCACAGATTTGAAGAATCTTCTTGCCATATTGCATACAGTCCTGTACTGCGGGTGGGTTGCTGGAAGATCATGCAGCAAAGCAGCATAAGCAAGCGCCGCCCATCCATTACCCCTGCTCCAGCAATCCTGCGAGATCTCACCACGCTCCAGAGCCTTCACGCCTCTTGCCTGATGATACAGCCCTGTCTCCCTGTCTTCAAGAGCACTCAGAATATCAGTCAACATCCACACAGCATAATCCACATAGTCCTGACGGTTCTCTTTCAGGCCCTCATACAGATAGAATGGAGTCACGGCAATCAGCACATCCACAAAGACAGAATTTTTCTCGTCAATATAGTCCCATTCCGGCACCATATGCCCATCCGCATTCCTTTTCTGTTCTTCCCACATCCTCTCGGCAGCAGTTTTCGCCAATTGACCATATTCATCATAGCCTCTATAATGCAACTGAGCCACAGAAGGCCCACCATATATATAATTCACAAAGTTGCCACGTCCTTTCTGTTCCCCACTGAGATAACCGGAATGAGCCATAGTCATTCTATCAAGGAGACACTCATCACCGGAAGCCAAAGCCAGTTCAGTCAGACCATATAGATAGACCAAGCCCTTGTAATTTCCAGTATCTACATACACATCACCCTTGTCAGCAACCTTTTTTGAGAGTTCAACCAGAGAAACCTCCTCCGCTGTCATTAGCGAAGGCATAAGCACTGCAATGATGCAGGCAATAAATCCCAACCTGTTCATATCTAGAAGTTTCTTTCCTTGATATAAGCCTCAAGCTGCTCCTTGCTCATCGGGAGATTGCCCTCATAATTCTTGAGCCATTTCTTGAACTGCTCATTCATATCCTCACCCCATGCACTATCAATCTGACCTGCTGTATATATACCCTTCTTTATCATATCCTCACCAAACTCATCGGTCAATGCAGTGAACTCAGACGTCAAGACAATATGCTCAACAAGATGAGCAGGAATGAACAGCACTCCTGTAGGCTTGGCAAGTACAACATCTCCCGGGAGCACGGTCGCATGACCGATTCTGATAGGAACATTGTAGTTCACGAGCATAGTCTGACGCATATAGGATGGATCAAATCCCTTGCACCACACATTAAAACCCTCAATCTTCTTGAGACGCTCGCTATCCCTGATATGTCCGTATGTCACCATTCCATTACCCGTTGCATTGTACACCCCGTTTCCGAGATTTGAGCCTATTGCAGTTCCGAGGAAGTCCTTATTATATGTATCAGCGACATATACATCACCCTTGACAAGAGAATTTATCACCCAGGAAACCGTCCTCCTTTGCTCCCACATACGACCTTCCTTGCGGCCTTGATTTATGATTGCTTCCTCCATATCCGGACGCATAGGCATGAATTGCGCGGTCACTGCACGGCCTGTCATCACAGCATCGTCCTTCTGATTGAGAAGGCTCCAGTCTCCTTCATACTGATTCTGATATCCGAGTTTCATTAGTTCTGCCCAAGCCTCCTCTATCGTCACCTTTTTGAGACGCTCCAAAAGGTCATCAGAAACTTTAGGGCGTCCGTCCTCAAATCGCTCGCCATTCCACTGAGCAGTCAGCGCCTCGATGTACTCTCGCGAACCAGCAATGTTTTGTGCATGCATAGAAATACTTAATACTAAAAAAGATACAATTGTCAATATGCGTTTCATATTCATCATTTTAATAGATTACCAATTTATGAAACATTAGAATGACATCCAAAGAAAAAAACGACCGCAGGTCTCTGCAATCGTTCCCATTTAATGCAATCGTTCCCATAGCGAGGTCGGACGAAAAATTTGATATTTTGTATCAGTTTCTGCATTACCTTTGTTTAAGAAACTGAGGCTATGAGACAGATTATAGAAAACTGCCCCAAGTGCTTCCAGACGCATTATTCTGCTGCAGCGACCTTCAGGCAGTCGGAGCAAAAAAGATTAGAAAAAGTAGAATATTTTAACACAACATGAAACTCTTAACCTTCCTTTTATCGCTATTGATTGCGAATCCCGGATCACTCATCCCGAAACCTGTGGAAGTAACGCCAGCAAAAGGTGTATATGTGGCCGAGTCTATGAATCCTGATGTAAAGATTTGCCGCGTAAAGCAGATGGAGCATCCAGGAGAATATGAATTGAAGATCACGCCGAAAGGTGTTGTGATCACCGCAGCTGATGATGAAGGCGTTTTCTATGCCCAGCAATCGTTGAAGCAACTCCTGATGATGGGCAATGAGATTTCATGCGCTACCATTCGTGACTATCCTAGATTCGAGCATCGCGCATTCATGCTTGATGTATCACGCACATTCTACCCCGTTGACTTCATAAAACGTCAGTTGGATGCAATGGCGCTTATGAAGATGAATGTATTCCACTTCCACTTAGTTGACAACAATGGATGGAGGATTCAGATAGACAAATGGCCGGAGCTCACAAGAAAGACAGCATGGCGCATCGGCAGAGATAAGGACAAGTGGATGGAAAACGGTTGCAAGTTCGTACCGGAAGGAACGCCTGGTGCCGTCGGTGGCTACTATACAAAGGAAGACATCAAGGAAATAGTCAGATATGCAACAGAACTGAATATAGATGTCATACCTGAAATCGATGTTCCGTCACATTCATTTTCAATGCTGTGCGCATATCCTGAACTGGCTTGCGAAAATTGGAAAGCTCCAGATTATGCACCAGTGCTCAAGGTGCTTGGAGAGCCATCTCCATACCACTGCGACCTCTGTCTCGGAAATCCGGCAGTCTATGATTTCGTGTTCTCCATCTTTGATGAGGTGGCAGAACTGTTCCCGTCAAAATATTTCCATATAGGTGGTGATGAAGCCTGCGCACGAGAGTGGGCATCATGTCCTAAATGTCAGGCCTTGATGCAGAAGGAGGGAGTGACAAACTTCACCGACTTCCAGAACCTTTTCACTGTTAAAGCAGTTGAGCACTTGCGCAAACTCGGTAAAAACGCGGTTGCATGGGACGAGGTCATCTGCAAGGATCTGCCAAAGGATGTAATTGTTACACAGTGGAGAGACAATGCATTGGAGGCTAAGGGATATCAGGTTGTGAAAGCCCACGAGTACAAAACTTATCTCTGCAATAATCAGGACTATATAGGAAAAGAGCCTAAGGGTATCAAGATCCACACCCCACTGAATGCCGTATATGACTATGAGCCGGGAGAAACCGGAGTGAGAGGTATTGAAGCTTGCCTGTGGACTGAGCGCTGTCCGACAGAAGAGATCGCAGAACACCAGATCTATCCACGTCTTGCTGCCATCGCAGAAAGAGCATGGAGTCCGAAGGATACGCGTAATTATGAAAACTTCCGCGAACGTATCATCAACATGCATAATATATGGGACAAGATGGGTATCAGATATTTCGATATCAGGACTGAAATGTACCCTATGCATCTTGTTCCAGATGGTATAAAGGTAAATTACAAAGAAAGCCTGTCTCACAGAGGAGGGTTGCCTGACATCCTTACTGCAACAGATGGTTCAAAAGTAACTGCTGAAAACTGGCCTGAGCGCAGACAGGAAATCCTCAAGATTTTCGAGGAGGGAATGTATGGTCAGATTCCTGCCAAACCTGAAGAAATGTCCTATGAGATCATCGAAGAGGGCACAACACTTGCCGGATTTGGTCTCCGCAGACAGGTCAGAATGTGGTTTACGGCAGACAAGACCGGCCCATCGGTAGATTGGCTTATCGTACTTCCGAAGAAAGCCACAGGTCCTGTTCCTGCTGTGATGCTTCTGAATTATTTCGGCAACCACACACTCCTTTCCGACCCGGAAATCCTTTTAACTCCATACAAGATCGGTTCACTAAACAGTCTTATTGGAGCAACTGGCGACTATGCTTCTGAAGAGACACGCGGCTTCTTCTCAGAGCCAACATGGCGTTCAACATACCCTATTGCAACGCTTCTGGCAAGAGGATATGCAATCGTCACAGCTGCTTATCAGGATTTCTTCCCTGACGAGCCCGCAGCTGCAGACCGTGAGCACAAGGCTCTTGCAACATGGGGATGGTCACTTATGCGTGGAATGGACATGCTTGAGACGATGCCTGAAATCGACACAAAACGCGTGGTTCTCGCCGGATCTTCAAGACTTGGAAAAGCGGCTTTGATTGCAGGAGCATATGACGAACGCTTCCCTGTGGTCGTCCTCAACCAGACAGGCGGTGGCGGAGTTCCACTTGCAAAGCACTTTTACGGAGAAAACATTGCGTCTGAAATGGCCCAGTTCCCTCATTGGTATATCGAGGAATATGGGAAATATGCCAACAATGAAGCTGAGCTGCCATTTGACCAACATATGATTCTCTCTTGCATTGCACCGCGAGCACTTCTTGTGCAGGGATTTGACGACCCATGGTTTGATGCAAAGGGCGAGTTCATGGCAATGACAGCAGCCCAGACCGTTTGGGAGATGCTTGGCATGGGAGGACTTGGTTCACAGAAGATGCCAGCTGACTACAGCACATCCGCTATAGGAGAACACATCGGATATGTCAGACGCGACCTCGACCATGGCATTGCTCCTATAGATTGGGAATGGATGCTTGACTTCGCTGAAAAACAGTGGGAAAGGTAAGCATAAATCACCTTTCCAACTGATACAG
>JAEIGA010019619.1_pt1 | contig 10305 bp, 7 predicted proteins | sample 9270691 | NCBI WGS metagenome assembly JAEIGA01 (sample SAMN17057246, study PRJNA624740) | gut metagenome | biome: biome; isolation source: fecal sample | host: Bos grunniens | place: China: Xizang | collected 2019
AGCAACCTCTACGGCCGCAACCGCAGTGACGACCACCGCGCTCAACGATTACGTGGCCAAACTCGCCCGCAAAGCCATCGTGACCATAGATCATCTCACCATTGGCAACGAAGCCCGAGCCAACACCTGTACCGAGGGTGATCATAATGAAGTTCTTCATACCCTTTGCACCGCCATATACCATCTCGCCGATGGTTGCAGCGTTGGCATCGTTGGTGATGTAGACAGGAACACCATCAAAGTGCTTGCCCAAATCCTCCGAGAAGTTGAACATACGATCCTCCTCCTTGGCACCGGCTGCAATCTGCTCGTCGGTATACTTCCACATATTCGACGGAATCTCGACAGTGCCCTTGTAGTAGTTGGCATTAGGTGCACCTACGCCAATACCCAACAACTCAAACTTGAAGTCTACGCTATCGAGCAAGGCGTGCATCGCAGCAGCCAAATCCTCGATGTAGCGAGGATAGTCGTCGAAGTGGGTGTACTTACGAGTTGAGATTGTCGACTCTGCGAAGATTTCGCCATTCTCATCTACAAGACCAAATGCGGTGTTTGTGCCACCAATGTCGATTCCGAATACAAGTTTTTTCATAACAGTAGTTTTATAGTTTGTTGATTTATGCGCTAAAATATCGTTCAAATGTACAACTATTTTTCCATTCTGCAAAATTTTAGCCAAGGCTATTGCATAAATTTTGACTTTCAGTCACTTCCTGCGAAATTTGTCGCCACAGGTTTGTCAATTAGCAATTTCGTTACTATATTTGTGGTTTGAAAATACAAAATGTCACACAAAATGAAACGCATTATCCTATTAACCCTCACTGCATTGGCGGTATTCTCGCTTTCGGCACAGACCTCACGCGAGGAGATTGATGCCAATCCGCGAATCGTAGTACCAACAATGACCACCTACACAGGCGAGATTTTCACCTCCGAGAAGATCTCTGCTCCAAAGGGCTACAAACCCGTATTCATCACCGGTTATATGCGCCACGGTTCGAGATTCGAGTCGGATCCGTCATACCCGCTCGACACCTACCGTTACTTCACCGAGGCCGACAAGGCTGGACTGCTCACCCCACTCGGCAAGCGCGTCAAGGAGTTTATGATATGGAACTATGAGCATCACCAAGGTCACATCGGCGACCTCTCCACTGTAGGATTCGAACAACACCGCAACCTCGCAAAGCGTTACGCCAAGCGACTCCCTTCGCTCTTCAAGGGCGAGGCGAAGGTAGTCTCGGTAGCGTCGACATCGTTGCGTGCCGCAATGAGTATGGTGGGATTCAACCAAGGACTCAAGGAGCTCAACCCTCAGCTCGACAACTCGATGGCGGCTTCGGAGAGCACCGTAGGCATCATCCGCCCACAGAAGGCTGCCGACAACAAGCTCTACCCTGTCGAGGAGGAGAAGATGTACAAGAGTTTCCTCAAGGGTGAGATCAATGCCAAGTTGGTAGATTGGGGCTCCCGTCAGGATTTGAGCCACGCCCACAAGGCCCTCTTCACCGACGCAGAGCGATTCTTTGCGATGTTCCCCGAGAAGAAGCCATTCAAGATTATGACCGACATCTACAAGCGTATGGCCTTTGCACAAAACTTTGGCAAGCTCGACCGCACGCTCATTGACGAGGTCTTCACCGCTGACGAGCGCTACATCATCTACAAGCACGAAAACTGCGCTTGGCACTACCGCTGTGGCTCGGCTGCACATCCAATCTTGGCTAACAATATGTGGCAAAGTCACATCCTGGTCGACTATATCGTCGAGCAGGTCGAGGCTTACATCTCGGGCAAGTGCGATGCAAACGCACACCTTATCTTTGGTCACGACCTCAACCTCATCCCTTTGCAGAATATCTTCGGATTGGAGAATATGCCACTCTACTTTGGCAAGGGCAACGAGAATGTCGACTATGTGGCAGAGCACTGGCGAGGCTACAAGATTACACCAAAGGCGGCAAACATTATGTTCGTCATCTACCGCAACAAGGAGGGTAAAATCCTCGTGCGCCCACAGCTGAACGAGCGCGATGTGGAGTTGCCAATCAAGAGTGTAGCACCTCACTTCTACGAATGGAACGAGGTTAAGAAGCTGGCTTACCAGCGCATTGCCGAGCTCGACCGAATCAGAAAAGCAAAATAGAGATTATGAAACTATACACAAACAGCGAGTTGCTGGCTCTCTTCGAGCGACACATCGCACAGATGCCCACCCCCGAGGAGCCTTTGCGCCTCTATGCACCAATCAAGTATGGGCTGGAGATGGGTGGCAAGCGCATCCGCCCTACGCTGCTGATGCTCGCCTACAACCTCTACAAGGAGGATATTGAGCGTGCAATAATGCCCGCTATGGCGGTGGAGATTTTCCACAACTTTACGCTTCTGCACGACGACATTATGGACAATGCCACAGTGCGTCGCGGTCGCGAATCGGTCTACGCCAAGTGGGGCGAGAATGTGGCAATTCTATCGGGCGATGCGATGTTGATTTTGGCATACAACCACCTGCAACGCACCTCCTCGGAGCGACTCTCGAACATATTCGAGTGGTTCAACAAGATGGCGGCCGAGGTGTGCGAGGGACAGCAGTTCGATATGGATTTCGAGACTCAGGCAAAGGTCTCGGTGGTTGACTATATGCGAATGATCGAGCTCAAGACCGCAGCTCTTTTGGCGGGCTCTGCCATCATTGGAGCCATCCTTGCCGGAGCATCGGAGAGCGACTGCAAACACCTCTACGACTTTGCTCGCGAGGTAGGTTTGGCATTCCAGCTCCAAGACGATTTGCTCGACAGCTATGGAGACGAGCGACTCGGCAAGAAGATTGGCGGCGACATACTCGAGGGCAAGAAGACCATCCTTATGGTCGAGGCCTTCTCGCGTGCCAACGAGGAGCAACGCGAGGTGTTGCGCTCTACCCATCTGCGCAGCGACTTGAGCGATGCCGAGAAGATTGCCACCATCAAGGCCCTCTACGACGAGTTAGGCGTGGCAGCAAGGGTCGAGCAGCAGATATCGCAGAGATTCCAGCGAGCACTCAGCATATTGGACAACCTCGATGCACCACAAGAGCGCACCATCGAGTTGCGACGCTATGCCGAGAATCTCATAGGACGAAAGAGTTAGGAACGAAATAATAGTCAGAAAATAGTCAGGAGATAGGAGTTCGGAGATATTTATTATGAAAGTTTTTTGGAGAAACCTACTGATTGTCGCGCTGTTGATGCTCACACACATAGCACAAGCAAGCAACACAAATGAGACCAACACACCCGACGCAAAGTCACGCCCCAAGGTGGGACTTGTCTTATCGGGAGGTGGAGCAAAGGGCGCTGCCCACATCGGCGTACTCAAGTATCTGGAGGAGGCCGGCATACCGATTGACTACATAGCAGGCACAAGTATGGGCTCCATTGTGGGCGGTATGTTCGCTATGGGATACTCCTCGCGCGAGATTCTCGACATCATAAGCAATGTCGACTGGAATCGACTCATAAGCAACGAGGTCGAGAGACGAAAGATATCCTACACCCAAAAGAACGAGAAGGGGTCGCGAGTAATCAACATCCCATTCTCGATGAAGTCCAGAACAAAGGATAAGGAGGATCTCCAAACGAGAACTTTCCGAAACTCGCTCCCAAGCGGAATCGTCTCGGGTGACAACCTCATCAATCTCTTCAACTCGCTGACGGTAGGCTACTCCGACTCCATATCCTTCAACAACCTGCCCATCCCATTCATCTGCATAGCCACCAATATGATGAACGGTGAAGCCGATGCGCTGGACAAGGGTATATTCACCAAAGCGCTGCGTGCTTCGATGGCAATACCTGTTTTGTTCGACCCTGTCAAGATAAACAACACTCTCTACGCAGACGGAGGTCTGGTTACCAATTTTCCCGCAGAGCAATGTAGAGCGATGGGTGCCGACTACATCATTGGTGTGAGTATGTCGCCAGGATTGGAGGATAACCCCGACAATCTCTCCTCGGTACTCTCCCAAGTGAAGCAGCTGAAGGAGATCATCACCGACAAAGATAGAGCAAGGTACCACGAGCAATGCGATATATTCATAAGCCCCGACCTTAAGGGGGTAGGAATGTTGAGCTTCAATGCAGAGAGTGTTGCCCGAATAACCCAAAGTGGTTACGAAGCGGCATTGGCACAAGAGGAGAACTTTATGGCCCTCAAGGAGAAGCTCGAAGGAGAGGGTGAGGACACTTCGCAAACAAAAGATTCGACCAAAGATTCTTCAAAAAAGCGAGCTATCAACATTCTCCAAAATCGTGTCAAGGTATCGAAGCTGGAGCTACTTGGCGTTAGCAAAGATATCGAGCGATGGATGCGTAGAGCCAGCAGGGATCGTATCGGCGAGGAGGTTTGCAAGGAGGATATAGACGAGGTAGTATCAATCTACTACGGTACAGGAAGCTACGACAGCATCACCTATACTCTCCACGAAGATGAGTCAACCCCAGGCAGCTATATCCTTCGAATCAAATTTGTGGAGAAGCCGGCTCACAGTTTCGGCTTCGGATTGCGATTCGATACGCAGGATTGGCTCTCGGTGCTTCTGCACGCCGGAATCAACAACAATCGTATGAGTGGCTTAAAGGCCAACTTCGATGCCAAGTTGGGCGGTAATCAGTGGCTCAACGCCAACCTCTCGTACGGACATATGCTCTACCCGAAAATCAATCTGGACTACTCATTCCGAAACTCCGAGCTCGATGTCTACGATATGGATGAGCTCGAGATGAATACCAAGTTCCTGCAGCACAAGTTCAAGCTCTATCTCTCCGAGAACTATTCGCGTACATTCTGCGTAGGCGGAGGTCTTGAGGCGGAGATACAGGACCCACGAAAGGTGATGTATTCTTCGCGCATCGAGGCGATAGACCGCGACTACAAGTCGGTTAATACACTCGGAGCTTTTGCCTACTTCAAGTTCGACAACCTCAACAAGCACAGATTCGCGACAAGGGGTGTTAAGGGTCGTCTCGAATTCACCTGGAAGGATGCTATTTTCGACAAAAACAGCATCCGAGCTCTGCAATTGGGCTCCTTTGTCTTTGGTTTCGAGGGCTACATACCCGTCATCAAGGATAGGTTTGTCGTTGTGCCACAACTCTACGGTAGTTTCCTCTTTGGCAAGGGTGCAGTAAGTGGTAAGACTGAAGGATGGAACACCTTGTTCAAAGGTCCCGTACCGAGCTACCCTCATATGAACAACATCCTGGGCGGAGCCGAAATGGGCAGATATATCGACCATCAACTTCCTTTTATCGGTCTGAACAAGATCTCTTTCGCATTCAACAACCTGGCAATAGCACGAGCCGATTTGAGAGTTCGCGTCCACAAGAGTCACTACCTGACAGCTATGGTCAATTATGGTCGCTCGGCTATCGATATGAAGAACTTCTTCAAGGAGCGCAATGATTTACTATGGAGCGATATATACGACTACAACGCCTCGAACTGGTGGGGCGCAGGCTTGAGGTATTCGATCGACACCAAGGTCGGACCGCTCAACTTCGACATCAGCTCGTCGAACATCTCGCGCAAGGTCAACCTCTACTTTAGCTTTGGATACTACTTCTAATAGGATAAATCAATGAAACGAACAGATATAGAGATAATGGCACCGGTGGGTTGCTACGAGTCGTTGCACGCAGCCATCAATGCCGGTGCAAACTCGGTATACTTCGGCATCGGTCGCCTCAATATGCGTGCGGCATCGGCTGCCAACTTCTCCGAAAAGGACTTGGAGCAGATTGTCGAGATTGCCCACACAGCGGGCGTTAAGACCTATCTCACGGTCAACACCATCATCTATGATGATGAGTTGCAGACTATGCACGAGGTGGTCGACAAGGCGAAGGCTGTGGGTGTCGATGCCATCATAGCATCGGACTTGGCAGTTATAACCTACGCCTACCACGCAGGTGTCGAGGTGCACATCTCAACGCAGTGCAACATATCGAACTCGGAGGCGGTGAAGTTCTTCTCGCAGTGGGCCGATGTTGTGGTCTTGGCACGCGAGCTCTCGCTCGAGCAGATTGCCGAGGTGCATCGTGCCATCGTGGAGCAGGATATTCGTGGTCCGAAGGGTGAGCTGGTCGAGATTGAGATGTTTGCTCACGGAGCGTTGTGTATGTCTATTTCGGGCAAGTGCTACTTGAGCGAGCACGAGACCGCCTGCTCGGCCAATCGAGGTGCTTGCCGACAGATTTGTCGCCGCAAGTACACCATTCAGGACAAGGATACGGGCGAGATGCTCGACATCGACGGACGCTACATCCTCTCGCCGAAGGATCTCTGCACGGTCGACTTCCTCGACCAATTTATAGCAGCGGGTGTGCGTGTGCTGAAGATTGAGGGTCGCGCACGCGGTGGCGAGTATGTCAAGCGTGTGGTCGAGGCCTACGACAAGGCATTGCGCCTAATCGAGGCCGGTGAGTACACTCGCGAGGCCGCCGAAGAGTTGAAGGAGGGGTTGTTGCGTGTCTTCAATCGTGGTTTCTGGGGTGGCTACTATGCCCACAAGCGCATTGTAGAGCACACCAACGCCTATGGCTCATCGGCAACCCACCGCAAGGAGTATGTGGGTAAGATTACCAACTATTTCAAAAATATTGGCGTAGCCGAGATTACCGTCGAGGCTTCGACCTTGGCCGAAGGCGACGACATCCTCATAATGGGCGAAACCACAGGCGTTGTGGAGCAGAAGGCGGAAGGCATCGTTCTCAACGAGCAGGTTGTCGAGGGTGTCAAGCAGGGCGATGTCTGCTCAATCAAGACCGTAGAGGTTGTTCGCCGAGGCGACAAACTCTACAAAGAGGTCAGGAGATAGAGTACGATAAACAGAAGTCACGACATAAGAGGGTGTCCAATAACTTTTCAGACACCCTCATTTGGTAAGAATTTGTATTATGGGAATGATAAAACGATAACTCAATAGTTTTATACTAGGAGCTTAAATCAAGTATATAATTTTTTAACTGTTCTAGATTAGCTCCCATTTTTTCTACAAAATCTCGATATGTCTGTTGTGATTTCGGGATACTTACACCAATATTATACATTCTACCAGCATAACCCCGCAATACCCCCAATTGAACAACTTGCGTGGTATCTTTAACCGAAGGGTATATAAAACCTCCTATTCGAGCCTCTTCGACATACATATACGCAATGACCTGATGCATATCATCACGATCTATATGATTACTATCCAGATGTTTATATTTAGCATCAAGTATGAAATTTTCTTTGAAATAGTCTGGATAACGCTTGCAACGACTATTTGCTATTTCAAAGCCATCTCCACTCTTATCAAACAGATAAATACCGCCCTTTCCAGCTCGATTTTGAGGGTGTTTGAAGCCACAATCACTCAAAATCGATTTGAACAAAAACTCTTCCCATAACCACGACCCACTAAACAGCAATCCATATATTTTATCGTTTTCTACACCATATTTCAATCGCTTGTGTTGCAGGATCTGCATACATATTTTCTGCAAAAGTCGATACTCTGTATAGAAGGAATGATTCACAGTTTTTCGATTCTTATTGATAATGAAAGGTAAATCTCTCAGATTATACGATTGAGTATTATTGCATATTTGCAAAACGCACATTTCGGTGTCCGCATCCGCCTTTAGGACAGAATTCATATGAGTTCCCCTTATATACTCTATAGTATGGCGTATCAGTTGAGTAAGTTCATTATCATATGAATACTCCCTCACATTATATGCAACTCGCCCTATAAATGGATTGTTATATTTTATGTGGCGAGGAATGTCTATGCGCCCCTTTATATTGGCATTATTACACTTTCTGCTAACATACTTTTTGTATAGCCCTTGCCGCAACGCCCTTTTAAGGTAGTATGGAAACATATAGGCAAGAAAATCGAACACCCGATTATTCGACATTGAATGCTGCAAATCAAGCATATTAATGTTGAAAACTTTCTGCAGCATATAATGGAGAAAAAAATCCTCCTCATCGTGCTTCGAAAACCGTGAAGCTATAGTCAGTTGACATTCGTTCACCCCCACAAAGCCCATTAGGTCGCCAGTTTGCAACCCATATTGGTCAATCTTACATATATAACTATCCGCTATCCCATCCTTGTATTCATCGAGTTGGTAAGGAAATATCAGCAAATTGGGATTGTCGCCAGAACACAACTCTTTGAGAGTAACGTTGGAGATTTTCGATAATTCACACTTATCGTTATCCGCTATCTGCGCGATAGGGATCTGACTATAATCATATGTACGATAAAGACTTGACATTAGGCTCATTCTTGCGACTCAATATTATAAGCATCTTCAAATCTTTTCATCTTTTCGTCGATACTATCCGACCCTCGAAGATACTCATACAATAAGCCACTTATGTGATAATCCCAAAGATTTATCCACATCACATCTGGTTTGTCTCTATAGTCCATCACATTTCTAAAATACGCAGGACCAATATGATATGACGCATTCAACCCTTCGGTTGTCTCAATAGCGCTATTCAGGCTATTCATTTTCCTGATAGCGATTTCTTTTAATGGACCTAAATCATCAAGCATCTCAACTCTATCGGTTGCCTTGATTTCCACCCACGCAAATCTACGACGCATTGCAAAATCCATCGCTTCCACACTGCGGTCGATATCGTTCATCGTACCAATTATGTAAACATTGCTTGGCACAAAAAAGCCATCCTCATAAACATCGCCAGACTCCACAAGATTCTGATATTGAGTCTTTACCCTCACATCTGAGCCACGATAACCTGGATCAATCGAGAAAAACAGTTCTCCAAAAACCTTCGAGATTTCGCCTCTATTTATCTCGTCAATTATAAAGACATAATTCTTGAGCCTAGTTTCCTCGTTCACCACCTGTCGTTCTTGACTAAAATTTTGGTACAAATAGTACAAAACAGCCCAGTACGCAGAGGTGTTACACCCGCGTATAACACCTTTTACTGCGTTGTATATATTCGAAATTGATTCAAGACTTGATATATCCTTATAGGTCATCGACAGCTTTTTCAACCTATTATATGAGATAATGTACTTTCTATCAGAGTCCGTCCTTGCCTTAAGTATAATATTATTGTTATTCGATAAACCTATTACATCCATAACAGATGTACCATTTCTCAAAGGTATCTCTTTAATCTCTCCACCATCTATTTTATTAATCAGCTCCTCATACGCACATTTAAACGACAATTCCTGGGCTCTTATCTCTTGAGAGTCTTTGGTACTATCGAGGAAATTGGATAGGGCCTCAGCGCAAAATCTCTTAAACTCTCCGGGTCTAAGCTCAAAACCAACATTGGTCTCGTCTTCTAGTTTTGGACGTAATCCCTCTACAAAATCGGCATAATCATACGACGGGTGGAACTGAACCATTACACACTGGCCATTATCCATTGTTGCACCCATATTTTGGGCTATTAATTGTGCCAAAAATGTCTTTCCTGTTCCAGGCGCACCTGTGAGAACAATATTACGTCTCGCTTTCAAAAGTTCAGTACACTTCTCAATCATAACACTTTGCTTTAATATTGTTTGTTCCTTGAGATTTTTTCTTTTATACACATCTTGGTATATATCGAACAAGATGCCCTTAATGTCATTTATGATGTTATTAAAGTCCTCGTCTGTCAATTCATCATTATCAAACGGAACTGTTTTTCCAAAAAGGACATAACTTCCTTCTTGCGGTTTCCTCAAAATATCTATATCTCCAAACAAAAAGCTAAATCCATCAAATTTAGAGGCTTTCATTCCTCCATTTTCTTCCAGATATTCAATGAAAGCTTCGCAATACAATGAAATCCACTCTACTGGACTCTTTTCATTGGCGAATGGTACATATTGCATATTAAATCCAATACCATAACCAATTTCTCCGTCTCGCTGGAATATATGATATTGTACCTCTGTTCCACCTCCTTCATTAATGGCCCAATCACGTTCCTCAGAACTAGTATAAGTGAACAGTATTGTCCGATTAGAACTACGCAAGGCGCCTTTTAACTCTTTTCTTGTCCTTGCAAATGTTTTACAGAAGTCTCCTAATTTCTCATTTACTTGATTTATGAGATTTTCAAACGAACTAATTTTCATAGCCAAATATTTTAGAACATCTATTAATAACCGCACTTTTTCGCTTTGAGGTCTGCAGAGTAGTGCTTGACCTCGCCTTCGATGTGGCGATTGAGTGCATCGGCAATGGTCTTGGCAATGGCGATGCGGCGCATATCCCACAAGCA